>Ga0181537_10002505_pt1 | contig 16116 bp, 8 predicted proteins | sample PEATcosm2014_Bin_39_FD_119765 | JGI IMG/M metagenome (GOLD analysis project Ga0181537, IMG submission 119765) | Peatland microbial communities from MTU Mesocosm Facility, Houghton, MI, USA - PEATcosm2014_Bin23_10_metaG | ecosystem: Environmental > Terrestrial > Soil > Wetlands > Peat | place... | reverse complement strand
GATGACGGTATCCGGCGGCACGGCTCCTTACACGTACTCGATCGTGGGTACATTGCCTGCCGGCCTTAGCCTGAACACCAGCAACGGTGCAATCACCGGCACGCCGACTGCTTCGGGCAGCTTCACGGTGAAGGTGACGGACGCGAAGGGCGCAACCAGCTCGGGCTGTGCGATCACCATCGTTACGGGTCCAACCGTCAGTTGCTCGACGGTGACCAGCGGCCTGGTGGGTGTTTCATTCAACAGCGGCTCGATCACGGTGTCCGGCGGCACGGCTCCCTACACGTTCTCAGTGGTGGGTACGCTGCCAGCGGGCCTTAGCCTGAATACATCAACGGGTGCAGTCACAGGCACACCCACAGCCTCCGGCACGTTCAGCATTCAGGTAAAGGACGCCGATGGTGTGACAGGCAATGCAACCTGCCCGATCACGATTAGTCCGGTGGTGAGCGCCACATGCGTTTCAATCAGCGCGATTAAGGGCATCGCCATCACACAGGTGACCCTGTTGGCCAGCGGTGGCTCGGGTGGACCATACACCTTCACGGCTACGGGTCTGCCTTCGGGCCTGACGATGTCTTCGAGCGGGACAATTAGCGGAACGCCGACCGTTACTGGAACATTCAACTACACTGTCACCATTACTGACGCAGCTGGGCACACCGGGACACTGAATTGCTCGGTGACGGTTGTTCCGCCCGTGACTGCGAACTGCGGTTGCGATACTGTGACCGAGGGCCAGGCGATGACGCCTGTAACACTCACGGCGAGCGGCGGCTCGGGCGGACCGTACACCTTCACCGCTTCCGGCCTGCCGGCGGGTCTCACAATCTCCTCATCGGGAACCATCTCCGGTACGCCGACTGTGAGCGGAACCTTCAATTACACCGTGACGATTACCGATAACTCTGGCCACTCCGGCACGATTAATTGCATGATCACGGTCAACGCGCCTCCGCCAGTAACATCTACTTGCATTTGCGATACCGCGCAGGAGGGTGTTGCCATCACTCCGGTCACGATGGTTGGCAGCGGCGGTGTAGGTGGGCCTTACACCTTCACAGCCACTGGGCTGCCTGCCGGTGTAACCATCTCCTCGTCGGGCACCATCTCCGGCACGCCGACGGTGAGCGGAACGTTCAATTACACGGTGACGATTACCGATAGCAAAGGCAACAAGGGCACCGTGAACTGCACGATAACAGTCAGCGCTCCTCCTCCAGTGAAGTCAACTTGCGTCTGCAGCAGTGGGCAGGAGGGTGTTGCCATCACTCCGGTCACGATGGTCGGTAGTGGTGGAGTTGGTGGGCCTTACACCTTCACAGCCACTGGTCTTCCTGCCGGTGTAACCATCTCCTCATCGGGCACAATCTCCGGCACGCCGACAGTGAGCGGAACGTTTAACTACACTGTGACGGTGACTGACTCCGCCGGCAACAAGGGTACGGTGAACTGCACGATAACAGTCAGCGCTCCTCCGCCGGTAAAGTCAACTTGCGTCTGCAGCAGTGGGCAGGAGGGTGTTGCCATCACTCCGGTCACGATGGTTGGCAGTGGTGGAGTTGGTGGGCCTTACACCTTCACAGCCACTGGTCTTCCTGCCGGTGTAACCATCTCCTCGTCGGGCACCATCTCCGGCACGCCGACAGTGAGCGGAACGTTTGACTACACTGTGACGGTCACTGACTCCGCCGGGAACAAGGGCACGGTGAACTGCACCATCACGGTGGCCTCACCGGCGCCAGTGAGCGCGACTTGCCTGAACATCAATGCGGCTCAGGGATCGGCAATCACGCCGGCAACCATGGTAGGTAGCGGTGGCGCAGGTGGTCCGTATACCTTCTCTGCGACGGGGCTGCCTGCCGGGCTGACCATGTCGTCGAGTGGGACGATCTCCGGTACGCCGACGGTGAACGGAACGTTCAATTACACGGTGACGATCACTGACAGCAAAGGCAACAAGGGCACGCTAAACTGCTCCATCAAGGTTTGCCCGCCGGTGGGGGGATCAGCAAAGTGCGCCGATGGACAGAAAGGTCATTCGATCAACCCGGTGCAGATTGCAGGCAGCGGTGGCTCGGGTGGACCGTACACCTACAGTGGCTCGGGTCTACCGCCAGGCTTGAGTGTTTCCTCTTCGGGCGTGATCTCGGGAACGCCCACGCAATCGGGTTCGTACAACTACACGGTAACGGTGCATGACAGTGCTGGAAACAGCGGCACTGTGAATTGCATGTCGAACATCTCGAATTAGGCCGGGATTCTGGAGTGCCCGGCTCTTCCTGTATCAGTTTGTAAGCGACTAACTGATACCAGAAGGGCCGGGATCAATTAAGCCCACGGAAGCGTTACAGCCAACAGTAGATGTTCCTGGGACCCTCAGCAAAAGAGGGTACTCGTAATTTCCTGCGACTACTCTTTGTGCGCATGGACGATGAATCGCTTCGGAGCCGCGCCTATATAGTGGAACGGATAACAGGTTACCAGCGTGATCGCGGATTCCGGGGACTGGGCCAGGACTCCAACATCGCCAGGATCGACAATCTGGATCTGGTCGACATTGAAGCGGGAAAGACCGGCCGCAGCCTGAATCTGAATCTCGTCGCCGGTGCGAATGTCCTTCAAGGCGCGGAAGAATGTATCTCGATGGCCGGCGATTCCAATGTTTCCGGTTGCTCCGGGAAGAGCGGTACCTCCGATGTGTCCAACACCGAGTCTCAAAGTCTGCGAGGTTGTTCCCTCGAGAATTGCCAACTTCATTCCCAGCCTTGGAATCTCAATGCGTCCGAGAAGATCGCCTTCCCTGGGCGGAGTCGTGGGCAGGCTTGCTTTGTGCTCCCCTGTTCCCCGTTCTGTCGCATTCATCTGTTGGTCGAGAGCATTGTCCGCGGCGGCCTGATAAAGCCTTGCATGAAGCAGAGTCAGCGCAACATAGCAGACAGCAAGGGCGCCTGTGATGAAAAGCAGGCTCCGCATCCACCGAAGGAACAATTGGCCCCGCTCTGCGAACCACTGCTGCTCAGTTGCCCGTATCATGGCCGCCCGCCTGTGCTTCCGGCCTCAGGAATGTTCAGAGGCACGGAGTATCCGGCCCGCGTGCGAACTGACAACCGTCCACGACCGCGCGTGCTTGCCTTCACTTCGATGGCACGATATCGCCCATCCTGCGATGTAATTGTGGGGACATAAGTCAGCGTGTATTGGTTGCGAATATCGCGAGCAATCCCTTCGCAGATTGAGGGAATTTCTCTGGGCGATTCGGGGAAGAAAGCCTCGCCGCCGGTCTCCTTCGCAAACCGTCTGAGCACATCCGGATTTCGATCGGCATCCTGATCGTCATAGATGCCGATCGAGTAGATGATTGCGGCCGATTGCCTGGCCATGCCGATTGCTTGTGCCAAGGTGTGCTTGCTGGCGTTGTCACCGCCATCGCTGATCAGGATCAACACTTTCTTGTCGCTGCTCCCCTGACGGAGATGATCCAGGGCGACCTTAATCCCATCGTAGAGCGCGGTCTGGCCGATGGCGCGAATGTTAGAGAGGGCAAGTTGCAGTTGATCTTTGCGGCTTGTGAACGGTATATCCGCCGGAAGCCCGAAAGACACGCGTTCATTGAAATTGACTACGAACATCTGATCCTGCGGATTGCTTGATTGAGCAAATGCCAATGCAGCGGCAATTACATCGGCGCGCTTTGACCCCATGCTTCCGCTGTTGTCGACAACAATCCCGACTGTGACCGGAATATCTTCGTGGCTGAAATTCCCGATCTTTTGCAGTGCGCCGTCCTCATAGACCTGGAAGTCGTCCTTGTTGAGACCGGAAACGAGGGCATTGCGGCGGTCAAGGACGGTCGCGCTGAGGATGACCATATCGGCATTCAGCTTGAGGGTGTAGTCCGGACCAGAGATGTTCTGGGAAGGCGAAGATGGCTGTGCACCGGCGACAAGCGGTGCAAGTACAAGTCCAATCAAGACAATCATGCGCCAGTGGATGACAAGGATATTCCTTGAGAAGCGCATTTCGATTCTGAAGGGATCCGAGTCTTGCCTGCTCACTTTTCTCTCAACTTGTCTCGCGGATGCGCTCATCTCAGTCATCCGTTCAGTCCGTCGATGCAACGCGCAGCTGAACCTTTATGAGTTCAAACATGCACTCCAAAAGTAGAGGGAGACGATACTCTCATACCGCCTCCCGCAACCGATGATGCATTTGTAATCCAGGGGCGCTTGACTCACCCCCTCAATCGATTTATGCCTTTTGTTTCGAGAATCCAAGAAGGACAAAGCCGCCGCCAAGCGAAAGCAGCCCGGCCAAGCCAATCAGGGGTAGATCGCTCCCCGTCTTGGGAAGCGCGGGCGCCGGCTCCACAGCTGCCACTTCGACCGGCGTTGGTTCCACAACCACTGTCGTTGCGACAGTTTCTCCAACCGGGTTCACCGCTTCAATCGGCGCAGTCTTCAGCACTTCGACGGGAGCAGCGTCCAGCACGACCGGGGTCGCCAGCACAGCCTCGTTTGTTTCCTTTGCGAGTTGGATAGCCTTCGGCCTGTCCCACACAAATTGCTCTCCGTAGTGCTGACCAGAGTAGAACCAGGCCTTCAAAGCCTGTGGTTCTCCAACCGGCCGTTCACTAAAAGTCAAGACCGAGTTGTTTGTAGCGTGCGGCCGGTGGTTGGTGATGGTAAGAACCGTGGTCAGAAGTTTGGTTTCATCCTGGTTGTAGATCTCAACAATGTGGCGGTCGATCGGTGAATTCAGCAGCTTGAAGACATAGGTTCCAGGCAAAAGCAGATGCTGGCCCACGCCCGGAACTTCGACGGGTTGAGTCAGGACAACGGTGGTTTTCTCGTTCGTTCCGTCGGCGTTTGCTTTCGGAGCGACGAGGACGCAGACTGTGGTAAGGCACAGCCCTATTCCAATTCCCTTAAGCAGTTTCATGTGTCTCCGCTGTTCTCTCCGACTCACTTCCACGGCGGTTGTCTTGCGGGCTCTTTATGTTGTCGGCATCACTAGAGATCGCACGCCGGAGAATCCGGCGGCCTGGGGTCCGTGGCGTGTTATTCAAGAACCAGTGTTACGCGCGGTTCACTTGATTGCTGGTTCGTTTTGATCACTGCGTCGTTTGCGCTTCGCCGGCTCAAGCACCTTGGGTCCTATAATGCCGGTTCTGCTTACACGGCATGTTGATAGTCACAGAATGCGAGCTCGATTACTCCGGCGCGATGACAAGTGTTTTAGTGTACCGGACTCGCGGGACGGATCATCTTGCCGGGAGTTCATATAGTCGCATTTACCATTCTTAGCCCTCCTCGGATGTGCAATTCTGCACATAATCGCGCGGACATTTCTTAACAATTTGGATCGCAATGTGAGCGTTTCGGCTCAGACTCAGTAACTTTTGCACTGTTACTTTTGCGGAGTCACACAAGGGCTTCGTTACGCGTCAAGCCGCTGCATGGACGAGCTTTGAACACTGTGACCCCACGGTTGGGCGAGAGGGATCAAATGCGCAAAATGAGATTTGGAATCACGTATTGGCTGGCGGCTTTGTTGGTCGTCTTTGTTGCCGGTTGCGGCCAGGAAACGGTCACTGTTCCCTCCGTGGTATCCACAGTCCCTGCGAATGGCGCAACGAATGTTGCGATCAATACACCCATCAGCGCGACGTTCAGCATGGCGATGAGTCCGGCTTCGATCACGGCGTCAACCTTTACGGTGACGGGGCCAGGTGGAGCGGTTGCGGGAGCGGTAACATACAGCGGCCTGACTGCGACATTTGTGCCGGCAGCTGCGCTGGCATACTCAACCACTTACACGGGCACGATCACCACCGGGGCCACCGATCCGGGTGGTACTCCCCTGATTGTCAACTACGTGTGGAGCTTTACGACAATTACGCCGCCGCCTACGGTGATCTCTGTGATTCCGGCGAACGGAGCCACAAGTGTGCCCATCGGCCAGGTGCTGAGCGCGACGTTCAGCGAGGCGATGACCCCGGCGTCTATCAGTGCATCGACGTTCACGGTGACCGGACCGGGCGGAACAGCGGTTGCCGGAGCGGTGACCTATAGCGGCGTGACGGCTACATTTACGCCGACGGTTGCTTTGGCCTACAGCGCGGCTTACACGGCAACGATAACCACTGGCGCGACGTCCTTGGCAGGCACTCCATTGGGTGCAGCCTACGTGTGGACCTTTACAACAATCACACCGCCGCCAACGGTAACAGCAGTGGTGCCTGTGAATGGAGCGACAAGTGTTTCCATCAGCCAGGTGCTTACCGCAACCTTCAGTGAGGCGATGACTCCGGCGTCCATCAGTGCATCGACATTTACCGTGACCGGCCCGGGCGGAGCCGTGGCTGGAACCGTCACCTATGCTGGCACTGTCGCAACGTTTACGCCGACGGCCAAACTCGCGTACAGCAGCCTCTATACTGCCACGATCACCACCGGAGCGGTGGACCTGGCTGGACAACCTCTGGCAGCCAACTACGTGTGGAAGTTTACGACGATTACGCCCGTTCCTACAGTGGTAGCCACCGTGCCAACAAACGGAGCCACGAATGTGCCAATCAGTCAGGCGCTTAGCGCGACATTCAGCGAGCCGATGGCACCGGCAACGATCACTGCTTCGACGTTTACCGTGACCGGTCCGGGCGGAGCCGTGGCTGGAACCGTTACCTACGCTGGCACCGTTGCGACATTTACACCGGTTGCCGCTCTGGCTAACAGCACCATATACACGGCCACCATCACCACCGGCGCGCAGGACCTGGCAGGCCAGCCGCTGGCGGCCAACTATTCGTGGACGTTTACGACGATCACGCCCGCTCCTACCGTGGTAGCCACGATCCCTGCGAATGCGGCAACAGGCGTACCGATCAATCAGGTACTCAGCGCGACATTCAGCGAGCCGATGACAGCAAGCACGCTCGACGCGGCAACCTTTACGGTCACGGCCGGCGGAGTCACCATACCCGGAGCTGTCACATATTCGGGACTGGTAGCGACGTTTACGCCGACTTCAAACCTGAACTTCAGCACCGTCTACACAGCCACGATCACCACCGGAGCCGAGGACTTGGCGGGCCAGCCGCTGGCAGCCAACTATGTGTGGACCTTTACAACGATATCTCCGACTCCAGCGGTGATATCCACGATACCTGTGAATGGAGCCACAGGCGTGCCTCTCAGCCAGGTGCTCAGAGCGACGTTCAACGAGGCTATGAAGTGCGCGACGCTCGCATCTCCTGCAACTAGCTTCACGCTCACAGGCCCTGGCGCTACTCCAATCACGGGAGCAGTCACCTGCGCGGGTGCTGTCGCCTCCTTTACCCCAGCCGCTCCACTTACAGTGAATACCCTGTATACGGCCACCATCAGCACTGGTGCCCAGGACCTGGCAGGCACGGCACTGGCCAGCAATTACGTATGGAGCTTCTTAACGCTTCCCGCTCCTGTGCCGCCGACGGTCATCTCTACAGTCCCGTTGAATGGGGCAACCGGCGTGCCGATCAACCAGGCTCTCAGCGCCACATTCAGCGAGGCAATGAATCCGGCCACGATTGACGGAGCAACATTTACTCTGACTGGACCGGGAGCAACCGCCGTTACCGGGGTTGTGACGTATGTTCCAGCCGGGTCGGTGGCCACATTCACACCAACGGCAAACCTCGCGCCGAGCACTGTGTACACTGCGACAATTACGACCGGGGCCGAAGACCTGGCGGATGTTGGGCTGACGAGCAATTATGTTTGGACCTTCACAACGGCCGCTGCAGTGGTGGTGGTGCCGCCGACGGTGATTTCAACAGTTCCTCTGAACGGAGCCACGGGTGTGCCGCTGAATCAGATCGTGAGCGCCACATTCAGCACGGCGATGAACCCGGCGACGATCAACGGGATAACCTTTACCCTGACCGGACCGGGCGCAACCGCAGTACCGGGGCTGGTTGCTTATGCAGCAGTTGGCAATACGCTGACGTTCACACCCTCAGGGAATCTGGCGGCAAACACGCTGTATACAGCCACGATCACGACGGGGGCCCAGAACCTGGCGGGTACTCCACTGGCCGCCAACTACGTGTGGACCTTTACAACCGGCACGGCCGTGGTTGTGACTCCGCCGGAGATTGTCTCCACGGTGCCAGCGAACGCCGCAACAGGCGTTGCTCTGAATCAGGCGGTGAGCGCCACGTTCAGCGAAGCCATGAATCCGCTAACCATCACCACAGGCACATTCCAACTTACCGGCCCGGGCGGAACGGCGGTAGCGGGAACGGTCTCCTACGATGCAATCAACTTCATCGCCACCTTCACGCCGGCGGCGCCGCTGCTCGCGAACAGTTCCTATACCGCAACGGTGACCAACGGAGTCACGAACCTGGCAGGCACTCCGTTGGGAACTACCGGCGCGCCGAATCCATGGATGTTCACGACCAGCGCGTCAGTCGTTCCCCCACCGATCGTTCTTGGGCCAACCATATCGCTGTTTGGCGGCTATGGAGGCACTGCAGGTATGACCAACCAGGGGATCTTGACGGTGGTCAATGGATATATCGGAACAACGGCGGTATCCACTCTAATTACCGGATTCCATGACACCAGCGTTGTCGTTGGCCCCGTATATGAGTGCACCTATACCGAAACCACGCTCAATATCGGGCAGGTGAATGGGTTGATCGAGACCGCTCCGCCCCCGCCTACGGTTGGTTGCCCGAACGAAGGAACAGCCGCTACGTACGCCATCGCGGCCGAGGCCGCCACGGAAGCTCTTGCCGCTTACAACACCTTGGCCGCGATTCCGAATGGCCTGGATGTTTCGACCTGTCCTGGATGCGGAGGGGGCAATGCGGGTGAGTTGGGAAATCGGACTTTGGCTCCCGGTGTCTACAAGTCCGCGCCTGGAAGTTACGGCATAACGCAGGGCCCTCTCACTCTCGACGCAAAGGGAGATCCCAACGCGACATGGGTCTTCCAGATGGCGACCACGCTGACCGTCGGAACGCCTACAGGGCCTCAAAGTGTCCTGCTGGTCAACGGCGCCACAGCGGGCAATGTCTTCTGGCAGGTAGGAACCGCCGCGACGATCAATGGGATTGTCGGTGGCGGAACGATGCAAGGGAGCATCATTTCGCAGGCAGGCGTTTCAATTTCGACTGCGGGCGTCAACGCAATCACGACGCTCGACGGCAGGGCGCTGGTGTTAACCGGACCGGTCACGATGGTGAACACCGTCATCAACGTGCCGTAGGGGTTTGCTGGGACCGTTAGGCAATCGCGGTCCCAGCCTTTTTTGAACGCAACAATTTGTTTAGCAGGTCCTATTCGGGTTTGGTTCAACCGGCGATGAGACTGAGTGAGCATCGCGGGGAGCAATTCAGGAGGCGACAATGAGATTGAGTGTAAAGATGATTGCAGCATCGGCATTTGCTGTTTTTCTAGTGCCTGCGTTCAACCTCTTCGCGAGCGATGCGGCAAAGGCTCCCACGGCCTCCACCAAAGACGATAAAGCTGTCGACTCCAGCGTTGCGGTTGCCTCCGATCCCGCAGCTTCGCTGCCAGAGGCTCCGATGGCGGCGGCTTCAATGCAAGCGGCCATGCCTTATTCAAGAGGCCTGAATAGCTTCACGCCCAGGATTGAATGGTTCATGGGCTACTCCTATCTGCGGGCTGTGCCTGAGCTGGCGAATGGAAACAGACTGGTCTATCTCAATGGCGGAAGCACATCGATCGCTTTCAACTTTAATCGATACCTCGGGATTGTTGGCGACTTTGGCGGCTTCAACGACACGCGCCTCTTGCTCACCGGTGCGGGCGTATCCGTAAACGATCAGGTCGACCAGGGATCGGTATACACCTTTCTAGGTGGTCCGCGGTTCTCCTATCGGAAGTACGACAGGATCACGCCGTTTGTGCAGGTCCTCGCGGGCGGCATCCACGCCAGCGAGATCACGGACTCCAGTTGCGCGGGAAATTGCACCCTGCTCCCCAGCGCGAACGCGTTTGCATTGACCGCCGGTGGAGGATTGGACATCAGGATCCATCATCATATTGCCCTTCGCCTTATTCAGGCCGAGTATCTGATGACCAGGTTCAACAATCTCGACACCGGATCGAGCGCGACACAGAATGACATGCGTATTTCTACCGGACTTGTCTTCCGTTTTGGCGGAAATCCCGGACCTCCTCCGCCGCCTCCCGCACCGTTGAGTTATTCCTGCTCATTGAATCCAACGAGCGCATTCATAGGCGAATCGATTGCTGTGTCTGGCACTGCTCTGAATCTGGATCCCGCGAAGACAGCCGTTTACTCATGGTCCGCAAATGGCGGAACGGTAACCGGAACATCGAGCACCACAACCATCGACACAACGTCTGCCGCAGCCGGGAGCTACACATTGAAGGGCCATGTCTCCGAAGGGGACAGGCCGAGCGAAAATGCGGATTGCACCGCTGCGTATGTCGTGAAGGCGTTTGAACCACCTACCGTGAGTTGCGCGGCCAATCCTTCTATAGTCCACTCCGGCGATTCTTCCACGATTACAGCTACCGGCATCAGTCCGCAGAATCGTCCGTTGACTTACAGCTATAGCTCGACATCCGGTTCCGTGATCGGGAACGGCACGACGGCCACCCTGACTACTGGAGGCGTGCCCGCTGGAGTGATTACAGTAACCTGCAATGTTGTTGACGACAAGGGCCAGACCGCCTCGGGCGCAACCTCAGTGACAGTCGGCGTTCTGCAGGCGGCGCCTTTGCCCGCGGTTAGCGAATTGTGCCCCGTGAGCTTTGCGCGCGATGCGCGCCGGCCAGCTCGCGTAGACAACGAAGCGAAGGCATGCCTGGATCAAGTCGCACTCAACCTGCAGAGTAACTCGGATGCAAGGTTGGCTCTGATTGGGAATGTTGCCGGTGGAGAAAAAGGTGGTGGCAAGCTGGCACGCGAACGCGCTGTGAATACAAAAGCGTACCTGGTCGGCGAGAAGGGGATCGATTCAAGCCGAATCACTGTCTACGCAGGCTCGCAGGACGGGAAAGTTGTTGTTACCACCCTGATCCCGGCGGGCGCAACTTTCGATGCAACCGGCGACACGCCTGTGCAGTAAGTAACGGACTCAGAACAGAGGACCAGGATGAAGACGACGAAATACTTGGTAATTGTGCTGTCGCTGCTTTCATTGGCAATGATAGTGGGCTGCCAGGCAAACACTGGGCAGTCGCCGGATGTATCGGGCAACATTCGAAAGTCGCTTGATCAAGCAGGACTGAAACAGGTGACCGTCAGCCAGGATCGGGACAAGGGTATTGTGACCCTCGGTGGACAAGTAGCGAACGCAAACGACAAGACACAGGCCGAATCCGTGGCAACCAGCCTGGCCGGTGGGCAGGTTGTCGCGGACCAGATCGCCGTCATTCCTGTTGGGTCTGGAAACGATGCAAAGGCCGTCAATTCCGACCTGGACCAGGGCATCGAAAAGAATCTGGACGCAGCGCTGATCCAGAACAAGCTGCACGATCACGTCAATTACGCGGTGAAGAATGGCGTAGTCACGCTGACGGGGGACGTCAACTCGGACGTCGAGCGCACAGGCGCCGAGAAGCTCGCAACCGGGGTGCCGAATGTGGTGCAAGTGGTGAACGACATACAGACAAAGAATCGGAAAGCCAGTTCAGGGCAGTAGGAACTGCGGAAGTAACCGAGGCCTGGGCGGATTGCAGCATTTGATTCTGGGCGGCGCCAATTGAAGCCTCAATTGAGTCAAGCGAAGTTGCAAGGGGATGACGAAGCCAGAGCCAATTCATCCCCGTGCACGTTCCACGCTTTTGTACTTATGCCCTGCAGTGTGAGACAGAGCGAAACAAATCTCAGTGACTTCCGGGACTCGAAAACTTGAGTGCGCCGTTATTAAAGTTCTTGCTGCCCAGGCTGATGATATCGAGGACGTAGTTCTGATGGACACGCCAGGGTTTTTTTGTTCCTTGCTTTGGAGCGGTTGCCAGCCCGCGCTGAATGTAACCTGAAGAGAAGTTTGCAATGAACGATGTCTCGGGAGCCACAGTGTCGCTTACTGGCACGACTTGTCGAACGCCTTTTTTCTCCATGTAGTTCAGGAGACGACAAACGTAAGTGCAGATAAGGTCGGCTTTGAGAGTCCAGGAAGCGTTGATGTATCCGAATATGTTGGCAAAGTTCGGAACGCCGGACATCATCATTCCCTTGTACGAAAGCGTTTTGCCCGTCTCGACGGGTCTTCCGTCGACTGTGAGCTCAACTCCGCCGATTTGCCGCATCACTAGACCGGTCGCGGTTACGATGATGTCAGCCTCAAGCTCTTGGCCCGATTGCAATCGGATGCCTGTCGGAGTCATGGTATCGATTTTATCGGTGACGATGCTTGCCGCTCCGGACCTGATTGCTTCGAAAAGATCTCCATCGGGCACCAGGCATAGCCTCTGCTCCCAGGGTTTATAGTGCGGGTTGAAGTGTGTGCCGACAGGGTAATCGGGCCCGAGCGCCTTGCGCGTCTGCTTCTCGATGATTTTCTTGACGTAATTAGGGTTTTGCTGCGCAAGCAGGTACACGTACATGGAAAAGGCAATGTTCTTAAACCGGGCAAGATGATGCGCCAGCTTCGCGGGCAACACGCTGCGCAGCTGATTTGCGATTTTATCGATCCCAGGGCGGGAAACGATATACGTCGGTGAACGTTGCAGCATGGTCACGTGCCCGGCTGTCTTCGCCATCCCAGGCACCAGGGTAACCGCCGTTGCACCGCTGCCAATGATCACCACTTTCTTGCCGGTGTAATCCAGATCCTGGGGCCATGCCTGCGGGTGAACCACCTTTCCCTGGAAGCTCTCGATCCCTGGAAAATCCGGCGTGTAACCCTTCGAATATTGGTAGTACCCGGCGCAGGAGAAGAGGAAATTGCACGTCATTGTGACAGGCTTCTGAGTACCGTCCGGCAATGTCTGGTCTGCTTCGACGGTCCACGTTGCTTCCTGCGTCGACCAGGAAGCGCGCCGAGCATGATGATGAAAATAGATATGACGGTCGATGCCTTCGTCGTGGGCAACGGCTTGAACATACTCTCGGATTTCACTTCCCGGAGAGAGCGCCCTTGGGCCTTTCCAGGGCCGGAACCCGTAGCTCATCGTGAACATATCCGAATCGGAACGGACCCCAGGGTAGCGGAAAAGGTCCCAGGTCCCACCGATCTGACCTCGCTGCTCGAGTATCGCGTAGCTCTTCTTGGGGCAAAGCGTCTGCATATGATGGGCAGCATCGATGCCGGACAACCCTGCGCCCATGATGATTACGTCAAAATGTTCCATCTTGCCGCGTCCTCCTTAACGTTCAATTGCGGGGAAACTACGTGAGGGGTCATCGCTGCATGTCTGTCGCGATGAGCTCAGACTCTGAACTGCGGAGCTAGGATGTGACGAAGGTCGGATTTATGACCGCACCCTGAGTTGATTTGGATAACGTCGGCTGCTTTGAAAGAATTGGGGAAACAGACGATTCGATTCCTGTACGGCATCGGGGCAATCCTATTTGAAGACACATGGAAATGCTGTTGCGGCCAGTGCCACAAAAGTAAGATCGTGGATAGGAGGATAATTCCTTTTCCCAATAATGGCGAGATATTTTTGAAGGATGGCGAAAGAAACTTGAATCAAACAGCTATCGAGTAATGATTGCAAACTCGCGATGTGTCCTACTTTTAGTGAACCTAGGTCCAAAAGACTCCGAGAACCACGCAATCAGGTAATGGTAGGCGTGCAACCGACCTAAATGAATCAATAACTTAGCAAATCGATTTCTTTCTAAAGATCAGGGGAGGAGATTCAATTCCTCTCTTCCCCAACCAATAACATTAATAAGTCAAGTCGGTCGCAATAGTAGTCATCGTATTCGTCTCTTATTTGCCTCCGGTCGTAGGCGCCGTTGCAGGGGTTGACCCACTTGGTGATGCTGCGTTGCACGCCCCGTACTGCGGGTCTGTCCAGCATTGTCCGTATTGATTCGACGGAGGCTGGTTCTTGGCGGCAGCAATCGCGGGCCCCATCTCGTCGATGATCTTCAAGTATTCGATTATGTCCCACCGCTGCTCATCGGAAAGCTCCGGACCGATGACGCCTATCGTTCCAGCAGGGGCATTCCGGAACTCGTGACCGGCATTGGAGTTTCCGGTTTGGGTCGTGTCCACGGTAAACCCGCCGCGAATTCGGACGTTTACATAACCAACATTGACGGGATCGAATTCAGGATCGCCGATGTGGAATTCTTTCATCCGTTGTGCCGCGGGAAGCAAAAGCTGGTAGAGGCTCGGCACGGAGTTATTGTGCAAAAAGGGAGCAGTAGCCCAAACACCATCGAGTGGCCGCGCGGGATAGGCCTTCGGTGCTCTCCAGCAATCGGAGCGATATCCGCTCCATTCATCCACTGTTGCCTGCGGAAGATTCAGGTCCTTGAATCCGCGCCGAAGGATCCCACCGATGACCGTTTGAATCACTGTCGGTCCCGGAGCATTGTTCCCGAGGCCGATTGCGGACGCATCCGCGGTCCGGGTCGCAAAGTTCATGGCATCCAGAGGGTCGGTGCCAACCTCGTCGACGGAAAACAACCTCAGCATGAAGAATCTTTTCTTATTGCGGATGGCAATCTGATCACCGCATAAGGGCGCTGGCTCGAGCTGGGGCGAGTGGCATTTCGAACAATACTGGGCATAGAGTACCTTGCCCTTTGCGGCCTTGTCGCGGTCAATGGGACCGAAGATGTATTCCGGCCAAGTGGGCGCTACCAGCTTGCCGGCCATGTCCTCCATCTGCCACATGTTTTTCATGCGGACACTTGAGATGTACCGGTCACTATAATTCTTGGCCGGGTCACCGGGAAGAACCACGTCGGCGTTGACGGCGACCGATTCGATGATGTTCCTGGACATGGGCTGGCGGATTGAACCGTTTGACTGGACCCAGTCATATTGGGTGACATACCAAAGCGGGAAGGCCGTGACAGGAGCATTCAAAGCGCGAAGGTTATTCGACGCTAACAGCCGGTACAGGGTGTTGCCTCCGGTACCGAGAGCATCCAATCGACCGAAGGAAGCCGTCGTGTTCTTCAAGACCAGTTGATCCGCCTGCTGCCGCACTTTTTGATCGAGCCACGAGCGCACTTGTGAGCGAAGATCCGCGGCAGAGGCGTCGCTGTATTTGTCCTTCAAGACACGTCTCGCAAAGCGATCGAACTTTCCGCGATCGAACAGATTCGCAACAAAATTAGGCTGCACTGTGGCTGCGACAGACACCACGAGTTGCGACAAAAATGTATCGAAGTTGACAATCCCCGGTGCGCCATCAATGCGAACGCCCATGCCATGATAGGTAAGCTGCGAAGTGTGACAAAAGGCGCACGTCAACCCCACATTCTGCACACCGGTAATCGGATCCGGATCGTCCTTCGCTAAACCGATTGGCAGAAGGTCTGGATTATTGATTGCATTCGGATCTGGAACAATCCGCATCTTGGTGATGTACTCGTTGGACGTAAATAACTGCTTATTGGCCGGCTGCTCAAGCGCGATAAACCAGTCGTAAGGCATAACCTGCGACCCTTGCGACGTGTGGTAGTACCACTGGCGCTCTTCATCCGTCCAGCTCTTATTGAGCTTTACGACGTCGTAGACCTTCACCCCCGAGGGAAGACCTGGAAAGTAGAGGATATAGCCCCACACACCCAAGCCAGCTATGGCAACGATTGCAATGACTAACACGACCCATTCAATTGGTGTGGATGGCGGGCGCATCGCGGCACGAACGAAATTCCAGATTCGGTTCAAAGTGATCACCCCTCATTCAGCAAACGCGGCCGCCAGACTGAATCGGCAGGTAAAAATGAATTCTTGCAATGCGCGGTCCATGCATCGCGCGACGGTATCTTATTTGAAAACGTGTGACTTGATGATTGAGACCGGTTGTCTGAGCGCGCCGGGTCTACTTCTCGCTCAGGGTTTCGGCTCGACAACTGGAACAGCGTTTTTATGATGCCGGAACTTCGACCCTTCGTAATAGATCCGTCTTCTCACGCGATTCACACCACCAAGGG
>Ga0181537_10002504_pt1 | contig 16116 bp, 15 predicted proteins | sample PEATcosm2014_Bin_39_FD_119765 | JGI IMG/M metagenome (GOLD analysis project Ga0181537, IMG submission 119765) | Peatland microbial communities from MTU Mesocosm Facility, Houghton, MI, USA - PEATcosm2014_Bin23_10_metaG | ecosystem: Environmental > Terrestrial > Soil > Wetlands > Peat | place... | reverse complement strand
GGCGGACGCGCTCCGAAAGTTTTCGAACGTGGGCAGTTCTACGCCATCGCCGCGCTCTTCGGCAGCGCTGCTTTCCTGCTTTGCAATGCGGCGGGTTGTAGCCGCACCTCAAGCACAGTTGCCGGAACGCTATCCTGCTTCCTCCTTCGCTTGCTCTCCATCCGCTTCAACTGGCGCACGCGCCCGCTCCGCAGCAGTAGTACGGATTAAGATTTTTTCCCGGTTATTGCGAGCTGAACCGGGACACCTCGAAATAGGGTTTTCTCTTCTATTGAATACGGGAGGAACTATGCGTTTACGCTACATACCCATTGCCGTTCTGCTGCTGTTTGCGATCTCTCTTCCGGCAAATGCCCAATGGAACTGGGGCAGGGCACGCCGGCCCAAGTCAGGAGCCTGCTTTTACCGGGGAGATCACTTCCGCGGCGATGCATTCTGCATGAATGTAAATGACCGGTGGCCTTCTATGCCGGGCGGCTTTAACGATCAGATCAAGTCCATCCGCGTCTTCGGCGGGGCGCGCCTGCGCGTGTTCAACGACGCCAATTTCCGCGGAGTCAGCTTGCTGGTGGACCGCGATATCGACGATTTGCGCCGCGTTCCGGTAGCGGATAATTCGCGCAAGAATTGGGATAATCGCATCTCCTCGATTGCCATCTTCCGTGATCGCGACGAGTGGATGGATCGGCGTTAGCAAGCTTGCAGTCAACGTCAACATGAGATACTCACCTTGCCCATAGGGCAAGGTGAGTATCTCCGTAACCGCCTCTTCTTCACGGAGCGCGTCGTTCTCACAACCTGCGAGACGCGCGATTCATCTAAAATAGAAAAGCAACTGGAACTCTCTACAAGAAAGCATGCTTCCGAGGCACAGCTCTGCGCCAAGCCAATCAATCCATGTTCCTTCGACGTACCGCACTCTTCGTTCTGCTGATCGCGACGGCGTTGGGCCTGTGCTTTGCCCAGGCGCAACCGGAGACACCCGGCAACAATCTTCTCGACTTCCTCAGCCAAACCATTGATTGGTACCGTCACGTGCAGACGCCTGCCCAGCTCGCCACCGATCCGGGAGATTCGATTTATTCGTCTTACAACCAGAGCTCGAGCCTTGAAGCCGTCTCGCTGATCTTCGAGTTCTCCCGCGCCGAAGCCATGCAAATACAGCTTGCGAATCCGCAGAGCGCCTCCTCAGCAAGCGATGGCACCCAGTCCACACGCAACTTAGCCCAGAACCTGGCCAATGCACAGGAGAGGGTGAAGCAGACCACCGCAGACCTCAACACCCTGCAGCAGCAGGCGACCAACGCCACGGGGAAGAAGCGCCAGACCTTCGACGACCAGATTGCGGAGGAGAAAAGCGAACTTGAGCTGGCCCAGGCACGCCTGGAAGCCCTGCAAAACATGAGCGCCTTCGCCGCCGCCGGGACCTCCGCTGGATTGCTGGGTAAGATTAACGAACTCGAGCGCGCGGTTCCCGAAGTTCGCACCGTGGTGCGCACGATTCATCCTGCGCATGCCGACACGGCGCGGAGTGACAACACACCAAACACCTCATTGAGTACAAGCCAGGATGCAAGTTCAAGCGCTAACGGCCAAGCCGCTGCTCAGAGCAACCCGGCTCCAGGCACCGGTGCCTCCAGTAATGCGCCGTCGCCTGCTACCGTCTTCAGTCCAGTCCAGGTAGCCACACCAGCCGCGCCCGCAGCGCAAGCCAAACAGCCCGGCAGCGGCATTCTCGGCTTGGCTGGCGATCTGTACTCGCTCACCAGCAAGATCAACGCGCAGAGAGCCGCCATCACAGCCACCACGCAGCTTCGCGCATCGCTTGATAAGATTCGCGCTCCGCTGATCCTGCAATTGCGGGCAATAAGCCGGCGCGGCGACGATCTTTCCGCGCAGCCGCAGTCTAACGATCCCGCAGTTCTGGCCGCCCGCCGCCAACAGATCGAGGCGTTGACCGCTGACTTCCGCCACCTCTCCACTACGCTGCTTCCGCTCGCCAAGGCAAGCCTTCTGCTGGATTCCACGGCCAACAACCTGGAGGAGTGGCGCAGCGAATCCGAGCGTACATCCTCCGGATTGGCGCGCGGGCTGCTGCTTCGACTCGGAGCCCTCGTGCTGGCGCTCATCCTCGTCGGGATTGGCTCTGATTTCTGGCGGCGTGCCATCTTCCGCTACATCCGCGAACAGCGTCGCCGCAATCAGTTCTTGCTGCTGCGCCGCATTGTGGTCACCTTTGTCATAATCCTCATCCTGCTCATCGCGCTATCCACGGAGATCGGTTCGCTTGCGACCTTCGCCGGATTCCTCACTGCGGGCATTGCTGTCGCGCTGCAAAATGTGATTCTCAGCGTTGCCGCATATTTCTTTCTCATCGGGCGCTACGGCATTCGTGTAGGGGATCGTGTGCAGATTGGTGAGGTCACCGGAGACGTGGTCGATATTGGACTTGTGCGCCTGCATCTGGTCGAGTTGGACACATCGAGCGGTGAGGCTCATCCCACGGGACGCATCGTCGTCTTCTCAAACTCAGTGGTCTTTCAGCCTTCATCCAACTTTTTCAAGCAGCTTCCCGGCTCCAACTTTGCCTGGCGCCGGATCTCGCTCACCCTTGCCGCCGACGTCGATTACACTCTGGCGGAGCAAAAGATCTCCGCCGCCGTCGCCGCCGTGTACAACACCTACAAGCCTGAGCTCGACCAGCAGCACCGCGTGCTGGAAAGCTCGCTGGCCATCCACATTGCCGGCACCGAACCGCAAACTCGGCTGCGCCTGGTCGAGACCGGACTGGAAATTGTCGTCCTCTATCCCGTCGTGCTCTCTAATGCCTCGAAGATTGACGATCAGATGACCCACACCTTGCTTGATGCCATTGAAAGCGAACCCCGGCTGCGCCTCGTCGGTGGAGGCCTCACCAACATCAAACCGGTGGACGCCACGCCTCATCCGCCCGCCACTCCTGTCAAACCAGCGCCAACAGGAAATTGAATCGCACGATATAATTAGTGAATCCAACGACTAAGTGCCAACCCGGTCCCCAAGGCGGGGCATTCATATCAGTTGAAACGAGCGCAGACGAAGTGAGTATTCGATAGATGAGTGATTCACCCGTAGCATCGGCCCCTGTTCAACCTGCTCCCAATCCGTGGTTAATCGCTATTTCGGTGATGCTGGCCACCTTCATGGAGGTGCTGGACACCTCCATTGCGTCCGTCGCGCTGCCCTACATCGCCGGATCGGTTTCAGCCACCAACGATGAAGCGACCTGGGTGCTCACCAGCTACCTGGTTGCCAACGCCATCATTCTTCCAACCAGTGGATGGTTTTCCCAGCGCTTTGGACGCAAGCGCTTCCTGCTGACCTGCATCGTCATCTTCACAGTTTCGTCATTCGCCTGCGGAGCCGCAAACAGCCTGGCCGTCATCCTCATTGCGCGCGCCATTCAAGGTGCTGGAGGCGGAGCCTTGCAGCCGCTCTCGCAGGCTATCCTGCTGGAAAGTTTTCCGCCGCACAAGCGTGGACAAGCCATGGCCCTCTTCGGACTTGGCGTGGTAGTCGCGCCCGTGCTGGGCCCAACCGTGGGCGGCTGGCTGACGGAGACTTACTCCTGGCGCTGGGCTTTCTACATCAACATTCCCGTCGGCATCCTCGCCATCTTCATGATCATGCGTTACGTGCATGATCCCGACTACATTCGCGACGCCAAGCCCGGACGCTTCGATGGCATCGGCTTCGGTTTGCTCGCCATCTGGCTGGGTGCGCTGCAGATTGTTTTGGACAAAGGGCAGGAGGACGACTGGTTCGGCGCCACGTGGATTCGCTGGGCCGTGACGATTCTCGTCATTACCTTTGTCAGCTTCATCATCTGGGAGTTGCGCCAGCACAATCCGTTGGTCAAGCTGAGCGTCTTGCTCAACCGCAACTTCACCTTAGGCTGCATTCTCATCGGACTCTTCGGTGGCGTCATCTACGGCATGATCACCCTGCTGCCGCTGCTCTACCAGGAGCTGCTGGGCTACAACGCGCTTGATGCGGGTATGGCCGTCAGTCCACGCGGCCTTGGCTCATTAATCGCCATGCCGCTCATCGGACTCATCAGCAGTCGCATCGATAACCGATACCTGCTCGCCTTTGGCTTCACACTGTTTGGCTTCTGCGGCCTGTGGTTTGCTCGCGTGAACCTCGACATTTCCCAGTGGAGCTTTCTCTGGCCTGTCATCCTCAGCGGCTTCGGTGCCGGAATGGTCTTCGTGCCTCTGGCTTCCACCAGCATGGCCAGTCTGCCGAATCAGGAAATTGGCAACGCTGCCGGCATCTTCAACCTGATGCGCAATATCGGCGGCTCCATCGGAATCTCGATTGTGAACACCGTGGTCGCACGCCACGAGCAGGTGCACCGGGTAGAACTGTCCGGCCACCTGAACCACGCCAATACGTCCTTCGAGCAACTGCTGAACGGCACCACCGCGCTCACAGCTCGTATGGGGGGCTCGCAACTTCAGGCCTACGAACTGATCGACCGCGTGCTCGGCCAGCAAGCCCGCTTGCGCGCCTACGTCGATGATTTCCAGTACATCGCCGCCGTCTGCTTCCTCTGCGTTCCCATCGTCTTCCTACTGCGTAAGGCCATCGCCAAGAAGGGCGCGATCAGCGCGGCACACTAGAAGCTTACAACTGCTCCTGCTCCATGGCGTGAGCCAGCCGCAGCACGGTGGCTTCATCGAAATGTTTGCCGAGGATTTGGATCCCCAGCGGCAGGCCTTCGCGATTTGTGCCGCATGGCAGTGAAATACCCGGAACTCCGACGAGGTTTGCCGTCACCGTGTAGATGTCGCTGAGGTACATTTCCATTGGATCACCGGTCTTCTCTCCCAGCTTGAATGCCGCCGTGGGAGTCACCGGGGTGACGATTGCATCGACACTTGTAAATGCATCCTGGAAGTCGCGCGTCAGCAGTGTGCGCACCTGCTGTGCCTTGAGGTAGTACGCGTCATAGTAGCCCGCGCTCAGCGCGTACGTGCCTAGCAGAATGCGGCGCTTCACCTCCGCGCCAAAGCCTTCGTCGCGGCTCTTGCGATACATATCGGCCAGCGTTTTCGCCTGCGCAGACCGCGTGGTGTAACGCACGCCGTCAAAGCGCGCCAGGTTCGCAGAAGCCTCGGCGGTGGCGACAATGTAATACACCGGAATCGCATATTCGGTGTGCGGCAGCGAGACGTTTACGATCTCGCAGCCTGCTTTGCGAAGACCGTCGATGCGGCGCTCAATGGCCTCGCGCGTCTCAGCGTCCAGACCTTCGCCAAAATATTCTTTCGGGATACCAACGCGCAGACCTTTAATCTCGCGCCCGCACTCCGCTGCGTACTTAGTCACCGGAACATTCGCCGAAGTGGAATCCATCGTGTCACGTCCTGCGATCACTTCCAACATGGTTGCCGCGTCTTTTACCGTGCGCGTCAGCGGCCCCACGTGATCAAGCGAACTGGCGAAGGCGATCAGCCCATAACGCGAGACGCGCCCGTAGGTCGGCAGCAGTCCCACCACGCCGCAAAACGCTGCTGGCTGTCGGATGGAGCCACCCGTGTCCGAGCCCAGTGTGGCCACCGCAAATCCTGCTGCCACCGCGGCCGCCGAGCCACCCGAAGAGCCGCCCGGAACGCGCGTCGTGTCGCGTGGGTTCCGCACCGGATGAAACGCCGAGTTCTCGTTCGACGATCCCATTGCAAACTCATCGCAATTCAGCTTACCTAGGCACACTGCGCCAGCGGCTTCCAGTTTCTGAACCGCAGTGGCGTCATACGGAGCAACAAACTTTTCAAGGAATCGCGAGCCTGCCGTAGTGCGCTCGCCGCGCGTCATCAGCACATCCTTGATGCCCACGGGAACACCCGCTAGTGGCGGCAGCGGATCGCCTTTTTCCGCCATACGGTCGATGCGCTCGGCCTGCTTCTGCGCGCGCTCTTTGGTCATCGTGAGGAAGGAGCCAATCACGCCATCGCGCTCCGCAATTTGCGCGTAGTGCGCTTCGGCAAGTGCGACGGCGGAAACTTCCCTGCTCTCCACCAGCTTTCGCGCGGAGTCAATCGTCAATACATTGATATCCATCAATTTTTCTCCGCTGAATTAGCGCTCAATCACCTTGGGGACCCTGAAGCAGCTTCCATCCGTATCCGGTGCGTTGCTGAGAGCAACTTCGCGGCTCAGTCCCGGCTTCACCACATCGGGGCGCTGCGCATAGGCAAAGCGCTGGCTTCCCTCGCCGCCGGCAAATGCCGATACCACCTCGGCAAGCGGCTCCACGTTGCTCGTGTCCAGCTCATTCAGCTTGTCGATGTGGCCGAGAATGGAGTTCAGGTCAGCGACCATGCGCGTGCTTTCCTGCGGTGTCAGTTCGAGATTGGCGAGATCGGCAACGTAAGCTACGTCTTTTTCAGTGACCTTCATGCGTTCCCTTTGCGGAGCGCCCGCGGCCGGAGCGGCGCCTGTTGCCGCGCACCCGGCTGCGAAGCTCAAAAGATTATTTTCCTCGACGCTCGTCCTGCGGGCGGGCGAGTTTGAATTCAATCCGCGCGATTTTGGTGAACTGGTTGAGCCGCGCTATGAGCTGCGGGACCATGGAATAGAGTTGCGTGCGCCAGTTTGCGTCCGGTACCTCGACCAGCAGCACTGTGCTCCCGCTGCTCGAATCACAACCCAGCACGCGCGTCTTCTCGGCCACCGCGCGGCCGGCAGCAAAGTCCCACGCCGCCTCCGGAAGCTGTTCCGGCGGCACGCGCTTGATCGCTTCGGCCATGATGCGCTGCAATGTATGGGAAGCCTTCTCCATCGAAAGATTATAGCGGAGAGGTGGATTTGAAAGTTGGTCGGGACAACATCCGTGCACCATCGTACCCGTGAGTTTCACAAAATATTTGGCTGCACGCGGTATCCCAGTGCAACTCCCCGTGCCTCGACGATGATCGCACTGTGCGCAACATCCGCCCAGGAGGTTAGCGCGATGCCGTTGATTCAAGTCAAAGTGATTGAAGGGGTATTCTCAAACGAACAGAAGCAGCAAATTGTTCGCAAGCTTACCGACGCAATGGTTTCAATCGAGGGCGAAAACATGCGTCCTGTGACATGGGTCATGGTGGAGGACGTGAAGAGTGGCGAGTGGGCCATAGGTGGAAATCCACTGACAACCGCCGACGTGAAGAATCTGGCCGAGGGCAAGAAGGCTGCCTAGCGCGTGAATCCATTCCCGGCGGAGACACGCAATCACGAGGTCGGAAAGTTGCTCTCGGCAAAACTCATAGCTTCTTCGCGAGTGGTGATTGTGCCCTCTAACTGCGCATCCTCAACCGCCGACAGAATCTCCGCAAAGCGCGGCCCGGGGCGGAAACCTGCGGAGATCAAGTCATGCCCGTTGATCAGCAGCGCGGGACGCACGGCCTCGGCAGGAATCGCCGCCAGTCTCTCCCGCGTGTAGTCAAGCAGATCGAGTTTGCCGTGACTGGCAAGGCAATCCAGCCGATGCAGCGCCAGGTGCTCATCGAGCTCCGGCAGGCGCACAAAACGCTTGAAGGTGGAGTCCTTCATCTTCATCACGTCGGCAAAGCGCATGTGGTTTTCCACCAGCGCAAGAATCTGTTCGCGCTCGCGATTGCTGAAGCGCAGCCGGGTGAGCAATTCGTCGACGATGGTGACGCCAATCTCCACGTGCCCGTCAAAGCGGATGCGGTCGGGCGCTCGGCGAAACGTCGCGGGCTTGCCTACATCGTGCAGCAGCGCTCCCCACGCCAGGGTCAGCGAACAGCCCGCTGGAAGCCCTTCCAGCAGCAGCAGCGTGTGTACAAACACATCGCCCTCAGGATGGTATTGCGGAGGCTGCTCCACCCCTTTCATGCGCGTGATCTCCGGCAGCACCTCGCGCAGCAAACCTGTTTCATCCATCAACTCAAAAGCCCTGCGCGCATGACCTTCCGTCAGCATTTTGCTGATTTCATCGCGAATCCGCTCGCGTGACACTTGGTGTATCTGCGCAGCAAGGCGGCGTATTGCGTCTGCCGTGGACTCTGCGATGGTGTAGCCGAAGCGAGCCGCGAATCTCACGGCACGCAACATGCGCAACTTGTCTTCCGCAAAGCGCTGCTCTGGATGGCCGATCGTGCGCACAATACCGAGTTCCAGATCGGCACGTCCGCCAACGTAGTCCAGCAACTCACCATGCGGAGTGTTCGGCTGTTTCGACAACGGATCGAGCAGCAATCCGTTGATGGTGAAATCACGCCGCTGCACATCCTGCTCTGCTGAGGTCGTGTAGCGCACCGACTCTGGATGCCTTCCGTCCAGATAGGCTCCGTCGGCGCGAAAGGTTGCGACCTCGATTTGTCCGCGCTCGCCGGGTTGGCCCAGGACCTTCACGGGAACCAGCACTACGCCAAACTGTGCGCCCACCGCATAGGTCTCGGCGAAAGTGCTCATCACCTCGCGCGGTGTCGCCGAGGTAGCAACGTCGTAATCCGCAGGAGCCCTCCCCAGCAGCAGATCGCGAACGCATCCGCCCGCCCAAAGGGCCTGATGCCCTTTCGCGCGCAGAATCCGAATTGCCTCCAGTGCAGCTTCGCGGTGCATGAGGACATTGTAGATCGAAGGCGGTATTCTCTAGAGGTGGACAAAAGCGCTTTGATTCTCGGCATAGAAAGCTCCTGCGACGAGACGGCCGCGGCCATTGTGCGCGGTGGAGAGGAATTGATCTCCAGCGTGGTGGCCTCGCAGATCGCCACGCACTCGCCCTACGGCGGAGTGGTGCCCGAACTAGCCAGCCGCGAGCATCTCCGTAACCTCGTTCCGGTAACCCGCGCTGCGCTGGCCAAAGCTGGGCTCACTTACGCTGACCTTGACGCCATCGCCGTCACCAACGGTCCCGGACTCGCCGGGGCGCTGCTAACGGGCGTGAGCTTTGCCAAATCGCTTGCCTGGGCCCTGGAAAAGCCGCTCATCGCCGTCAATCACATTGAAGGCCACATCCACGCCGTGCTCCTGGAACAGCGCCAGAAGGGCAACGGTGTCCTCGACTTCCCCGTGCTTGCCCTGGTCGTCAGCGGCGGCCACACCCACCTGTTTCTCGCCGAGGAGATTGATGGCACGTGGCACTACGAAAATATTGGACACACTCGCGACGACGCAGCCGGAGAGGCCTTTGACAAGACGGCAAAGCTGCTCGGCCTTGGCTATCCCGGAGGCCCAATCATCGACCGCATCTCCCGATTCGGCGATCCCAAGGCCGTCAAGTTCACCTTCGCGCAGTTCAAGCACTCCGCGCGCAATGAATCCAAACGCGCCGGACGCATTGAGGAAGATCACAAGCGCTTCGACTTCAGCTACAGCGGAATCAAGACAGCCGTCCTGCGCTATGTGGAAACTCACAATATGTTTCCCGCCATCGAGGCACGGCGCCACGCGCTACTGCAAATCGCTTCTCCGTCCGACGAAGATTTCCAGCGCCTCTGCGATCCTCAAACGCTCGACCTCGTTGCCAGCTTCCAGGCTTCCGTAGTCGGGGATCTGACCAGCCGCACCATGTCCGCCTGCGAGGAGTACGGTGTGCAAACCCTGCTCGTCACCGGAGGCGTGGCCGCCAACAGCGCGCTGCGCGCCAGCTTTGAGCAGCGTGGACCGCGCAGCGGCGTGCGCGTACACTTCCCTTCGCGCGTCATGTCCACGGACAATGCCGCGATGATCGCTGCCGCAGCTTATTCCAAGTGGATTTCCAGGGATTTTTCCGGACTTGATCTCTCCGCACAGGCCAACCTGCAACTGCGCTGAGGTGCTCTGGAACCGGTTGTGCAAGCAATAACAAAGGCAGCCTTTAAAGCTGCCTTTGCGTGAGACTTTGCGCTATAAAGCCCACCTTTAAGCCTGTGCTCCTCCCCCCGGAGGCAAGCTCTTATGTAAGCCCTGACGGAATAGTAGGGCTTCTTTGCCCTGCCGGATACCTCCCATCCGGGAGGTACTTGCGTCTATGGGGTACTGGATGGCAACCTGGTCAACAGCCTAATCATCTGTCCTTGACCCCGTACATTGGTCTTGCGGTAAATGCATTTCTGGTAGTAGCGTACGGTATCCACCTTGATCCGAATCATCTCGGAAATCTCCGTAACTTCCATTCCTTGCTTCATCATCTCCGCCACACGGCATTCTGCTGGAGACAGTCCAAACATGGTCTGCCAGAGCCTGTGTTCGCCGCGCCCCTGCTCCTCGGGAGTCGTCATGAACAGCATCGCCGAGGGTCGTCCGGCCAATATCGACCAATTTGAGTGATATGGCAGCACGGACACGTACAGTTCTGTTCCCTGGGTGGAGTGCAACACCAACGCTCCTTCGCCCGGATCCTCGCTCTTTCCTGCTCCGCACGCGCAGGCTTTCAGCAGGCATGTATCCAGAGCTCTCTGTTCCCCACTGACCAATGCCAATAACCGGCCTTCTTTGATGCGCACGAACGATTCATCACCTATTAGTGCCGCAGCGCGACGGTTGAATTGCAGCACGCGGCCAAGCGGGTCCAAGGTGATGCAGGCCGCTCCGCTCAGATCCAAAGCGTATTGTCCGGCAGCATTCTGCTCGCGCAGCGCACCCAGCGCGCGGTAAATACTGAAAACTCTTCGCAGGTGAGGAGCCAACTGCCGGAGCAGATTTTTCTCACTGGCGTTAAAGGGCTCACCCGACGCGGAGCGAAAAACGGTGAAGTTCGGCATCCACCCATCGGAACAATGAACAACCGATGCTGCCGCCCACTCGATGCCATGCTTGAGGAAGAGTTCGTGGTAGAACTTCGACTTGCGAAACTGCTCCAGGGGCAGAACGTCTTCAGGAGAGCCGCTGTACCATCCCTCGGCCTGATGCTTCTGAATTTCCCCCATCCATGGACTTATTTTATTGAGCCGCTCGAGGGCGCGGCAGCTCTCCGCTTCCAGTCCCATTTCCGCGCAGACCGAGGTCCTCTCGTTCTTGGGCGCATGCAGCAGAATCACAGCTTTGTCAGCGCGTAATTTTTCGGAGGCTATTCTTAGAAATTCAGGCCATTGTTTCGGCTCTGTCGCCGCGTTATAAAGCGGGTCTAGCAGAGCATTCGTCAACTCCGCATCGTTCGGTTCCACGATCTTACCCCGGGGTTGATTCAACGCATATGTTGTAAGCAGCATAACAACTTTAGTGCCCCGAAGTACCCTTGGGCGAATATTCCTTGCCAACATTGGAAAACTTGTTTGAACGATTCTAGGCAAATCAACGCGGGAGAGAGAAATTGAACCTACGAAGGTAGCGTGGCGTAGAGCGCGCGGCTGAGTTGCAGTTCAATGTCGATGTCTTTGAAGATGACCGCAGCCGTACCTGATGGAAGGTCCGCATCCAGATCCTGAGTGCTTCGGCGCGCCGCCAGGACCAGGATGGGAGTTTCAGCGAAGACGTCAAGCTGCCGAATCCGCGAGACCAGTTCCGAGCCGCCCATCCGGGGCATCGACAAGTCGGTAATAATGATGTCCGGGACGAAGTTGTTCAACACTTCCAAGGCTTCCACGCCGTTGGTTGCAGATTCCACAATGAATCCCCGCTCCTCCAGGAACCGGCAAACACTATGGCGGATCAGCATTGAATCGTCTACCACAAGCGCGGTCTTCGGAATGGGTGGCTGCAAGGACATACCTCATCACCAGATTCAGAGCCTTCGCTCCGATCATGATCTATCTATAACACTTTTCCACGATTGATCGGCGATAAGTATTTAGGCTTCGGCACGGCACACTACGACCCAGTCCCCAAAATGGGGCCGATTCCGCCCTGACTCAGGCTTCGTCGAGCGCCGAGTCTTCGATGGCCATGTCTTTAAATTCGCTGCTCTCGAACACCTCGCGGCATTCCAGGCATTCCACGAATTCGGAATCCTCTGCGCGGGCAACAATCTGCACCCGCGGATGGCGGCACTTATGGTTCATGGGACGGCTCGTAGGCTGCGCAGTGTTGTTTTCAGGTTGCGGTGACGGCATAAAGGAAATAGCCCCGCCGAAGCGGCAGGTGCGCACTATCTTAACTTGATAATCGGGGAAGTCAAGAGGTGAACCCACAGGAATCAGGACATGGCCATCCTGCCCCTCGTCGCGCACGCCCCATCGATTGAGCATCCACTTACGGAATTTCTTTCATCACCTGCAGAGTTCCGTAGTCCTGTCCGCTCGCGGTAGTCGCGCGGGCCACAATCCCGCTGAACGCCGTCCTCACCTCCGGGAACTTCGTGGCAATTGCCCTGATCATCGCCAGATTGTCCTGCGATGCCTGGATCGTGTTGCCCACATCGGCTGCCTCGTACCGCACCACCAGGGAGAGTCCCCCGCGCTCGTCTGGCACCGCAAAAATCTGTGTCAAATTGTAAGTACGTCCGTTCACCGCCAGCGGAACCGGCTGGCCTGCCGGGACGTCTGACGGACGCGCCTCCTGAATCGTGTTGGCTAACTTGTCCAGTTGCAGGCTGCTCATGAAGTCCACGGGAGCGTAAATCTCCCATGCCAGCATGTAGTAGAAGTACGCGTTGTGGAGCTGTCCCTTTACTCGAAACTGTTTTGCCTCGTGTGCGTACCACTCCGCGTCGTGGCCCGATACCTCGGTGATTTTCGGATAGTAGCCCGCCAGCTTCCACTGTCCCTGGAGCTTCTGCAGCACCACCGTGACCATGTGCGGAAGCTTTCCGCCTGTGACATTGGTCAGCACCAGGGCATACTGGCCGGGGTCCAGGTTCGGGATGGCGAAGCTGGCGCTGGTCGGGGTGTGGCCGTTCGTACCATAAACACCGCAGAAGAACTGGGTGTTCGGCGACCGCTCCGTCATTCGGGAAGCATCCAGCAGATAATCGCGGCGAATCGTCACCTGGTCTCCAAGCGAGCCTTTGTCGCGGGTGACCGTCTGCTGAATGGCGTCAAAGCCGGAGGACAGCGCAGGGATCGCCCCCTGCCTCATGCTTTGCACGTCTCCGTGCGACGCAAACTCGATAAACTGCCGGGCGGCGTTGTCGATGGCTGCCCGATTGATCGGATCAATCTCGCTGGCCTGCGAACACTCCTGCGCCAGGGCCACACAAGACGCCAGCAGACAGACGCATAATGCAACGGACGCAACCCCGAACCGGGCCAACCACACCGACGCAAGCTTTAAAGACATTCTTTCTCCGCTCATAAGGACTTGTTTCAACTCGCCAGCACGAAATACTAGCCTGGCACTCTTGTCGCAGTCAGAATAGATGCCCGTCGCGGCGGCGTAGATGCCGATTCGGAATGCATATCCGCAAGCGGGAAGCGCCCCAACAGGTGCATCCAAAACCGGGAACAGGTAGAATCGGGTGGAGATGGGATGCACAGTAAGGCGGTTCCGGCGATGAAACGGATCATGGCAACAGTTTGTGCGCTTGCGATGATGTCAGGCGGACTCTTCGCATGGCAATCCACCGCGCAGAGCTCCGGCGGCGCGCCTCCCGCGTCGCAGAAGAAAACTGCCGGCAGGAAAAAGATGAAGCCTGCGGCCAAAGCCGTCGCTCAGCCACTTCCCGCGCAGGAAATGCCACCGGTTCCGGCAACCCTGATGAACAGCGCTCCAGTCAAGCCCGAAGTAACAATGGAAGGCGGTCTGCTTACCATCGATGCGCCCAACTCCACCCTCATTGACGTGCTCAACGGCGTGCACAAAGCCACTGGAGCTTCCATCGAAGGCGCAACTCCTACTGAACGCGTTGTGGTGAAGCTAGGTCCGGGCGATCCCGGACAGGTTCTCGCAGCCCTGCTGCGCGGCACCGCCTACGATTACGTGATCCTCGGCGCACCCGGCAGGCCCGATGCATTGACCCGCGTTATGCTGACTCCGCAATCCGCGCAGTCAAACTCTGCTGGAGCTACGGGACCCACCCAGTCCGCACAAGGGAGCGGCGGTGGCCGTCCCGGTGGAATGCTATCGCCTCGGCAGCCCGAGGGTAACGCCAGCAACCCTCCAGAAGAAGCCGCCACACCGGAGACAGAAGAGGATCAGACCGCGCAGCCGCAAACACAGCCTGCGTCTCAATCTCCGCAGACTCCGCAACAGCCGGCATCGGACGCCAACCAGCCGAAAACACCTGAGCAACTCTTCAAGGAGTTGCAGCAGTTGAGCCAGCCTAAACCGGCGACGCCGCAAACGCCCGCGCCGCAATAGCTGCTGCAAGAATTTTCATTTGAAGTGAACACACGGAAACGCCCCGCATTGGATTTCGCGGAGCGTATTCATTTCCATACGAGGCGGACAGGCAGCATGCCGTCTTGCAATAAGATTTTAGTCGTTGCCTGCGGACGTATTGAGAATTTGTGCCGGCGCGGGTTTGATCATGTGTCGGCTGCGGTCAAATACGTCCAGAATTCCAAAGATGATGGCGTAGCCGAGTCCAACTCCAGCGGCGAGCGACAGAACAATCACGGCAACCATTGCGAGCGACATTACTAGCGAGAGCACGATTTAGACCTTATCCTTTTGACGCTGGGCAGTGAGCCCAAGGTCCGGCGAATTCCTTCGCCTGTTCTCAATGTTAACTCTGTTGCTACTGCAAACCTGTGATCCAGGACACCAAAAAGCCGCGAATTCACTAACTTGTCACATCCAACCTGTTTGCACGGTACCAGAACGCCCCACCACAAATATGGTCTGGATTGACCACGACCGCTATTGGCAAATAAGATACCTGAGTCGAACTATCTACCTGACGTTTTTAACCTGTCCGTTGTCCCGTGTCCAATTACGGCTGGTGTTGTACCAATCGCCGCGCTCGCGGGCTACGCAGTAGAGCCGTTCGGGAACCGAATCAAAATGGCCATTCGCAACATCACTGTGCGGGGCGCACGCCAGCACAATCTGAAGAACATCGACGTCGAGATCCCGCGCAACACGCTTACGGTGATCACCGGCCTTAGCGGATCAGGCAAGTCTTCGCTGGCCTTTGACACCATCTACGCCGAGGGACAGCGCCGTTACGTCGAAACTCTTTCGGCATACGCCCGCCAGTTTCTCGATCAGATGGAGCGTCCCGATGTGGACTCCATCGATGGACTCAGTCCGGCCATCTCCATCGAACAAAAGACTACCTCACGCAGCCCACGCTCTACCGTCGGCACAATTACTGAGATTTACGATTATTTACGCCTGCTCTACAGCTCCATCGGAATTCCCCACTGCCCCAAATGCGACAAGCCCATCACCCGCCAGTCGGTCGAACAGATCACCGCGCGCGTAATGGATCTGGCCGTTGATGCCGCCGCCGGAGCCGAGCCGCGTGTCATGCTGTTGGCACCCATTGTGCGCGGCCGCAAAGGCGAGTTCACCCGCGAGTTGGAAAAACTTGCAGCCCATGGATTCTCCCGCGCACGCATCGACGGCGAACTGCGCTCCATTGAAGAAGAGATCAAGCTCGACAAGCGGCGCAATCACACTATTGAAATTGTGGTGGACCGTCTGCTCGTGAAGGAAGGCATTGAGAAGCGCCTTGCCAACTCCGTTGAAGTTGCCATGAAGCTGGGCTCCGGCCTGCTCGTCGTCAGCGTAGTCGGAGGGGATGAGCATATGTACTCTTCGCGCATGGCCTGCCCCGAGTGCGGCATCAGCGTCGCCCAGTTGGAACCGCGCTCCTTCAGCTTCAACAGCATGTATGGCGCGTGCCCGGAGTGCAATGGTCTCGGCTCAAAGTATGATTTCGATCCTGCCAAAGTCATCGTCGATTGGTCCAAGCCGCTCTTTGACGGAGGCCTTGGACCCGGCGCCGGCTCAGCCTCTTTGCAGGCGATGGTGAAGCGCGCCGCCGAAGAAAAGTCCATCGACCTCAGCACGCCCGTCGAGCAACTCCCCGAAGAACATCAGAAATTCCTGCTCTATGGCGACCCCGCGCGACGCGCCCGCACCGGCTTCAAAGGCATTCTCGCCTTCCACAAGCACACGCTTGAGGAGGTCACCACCGAGCCATACCGCGAATACCTGATGCAATACATGTCAGCCACGCCCTGCCCTGAATGCCAGGGCCGCCGCCTTCGCCCGGAGAGTCTCGCCGTGAAGGTGAATGGCATGAGCATCGCCGAATTC
>Ga0181537_10002503_pt1 | contig 16118 bp, 10 predicted proteins | sample PEATcosm2014_Bin_39_FD_119765 | JGI IMG/M metagenome (GOLD analysis project Ga0181537, IMG submission 119765) | Peatland microbial communities from MTU Mesocosm Facility, Houghton, MI, USA - PEATcosm2014_Bin23_10_metaG | ecosystem: Environmental > Terrestrial > Soil > Wetlands > Peat | place... | reverse complement strand
GCGCTGGCGCGGAACAGGCGGATCCGACTTCTTGACCCGGATTGCGGAAAAACAGCAACAGGCGCAGACGGCGCTGAATCTGGCGCTCGGTGTCAGTCTCGCGGCGGATGTGTCTTCAGACGGGGGACGGACTGTTGACGCGGCAAAGGAAGCCGACGCGCTAACTACGGTGTCTCCGGGACAAGAATTCCTGGTCGCCGTTAAGTTTCATAATGGCTCGAAGCTGCCGCTAACGATTGACGGCGTGAAACTGGAGGTTCCCGCGGGGTGGAACACGATCAGCGAAAGAATCCGCCCTGAAGAGGTAAGGCCGGGGGACGAACTGCGCGTGACGTTTCGATTGCGCGTGCCGAAGGATGCGGCTTACACGCGGCCCTACTGGCATCGGGATGATCCAGAGACCCAGAGCGTCAATCGTATCGACAATGAAAAGTATGCGACGCTGCCGTTCCCGCCTCCGGCGCTCCAGGCGCGGGTGAGTTACACGGCGCCTTCGGCAAACGGCGGTGCGAAAGTTGAAAATCGGATCGCTGCCGTGGTCCTAACCCCCTTTGTCGATGAAGCCGGGAAAGAGCGCTCACGTCCGCTGGCGGTTGTGCCCGCATTTTCGGTGATGCTGGAACCGGGGACTCAGGTGATTTCCACGCATAACGGTGAGAGTTCGATGGTCACGGTGGGAGTGACGAGCAATCTGGCGCGGTCCGAGCGCGGAGTTCTGCGGCTGGAACTGCCGGAGGGATGGAAGTCCGAACCGACGGAGCAGGCGCTGGAGTTGTCGCATCGCGGGGGGAAGAAGGAAGTGCAGTTCAAGGTGTTCCCGGCCGATCTGCGCGAAGGGAGAGCGACTCTGCGGGCAGTGCTCGATGTGGCAGGAGAAAAATACAACGAAGGTTACACGCTGGTGACACGCGAGGACCTGGGCAGCTTTTATTATTACCAACCAGCGCGACAGCGAGTGAGCATGGTGGATGTGCGCGTGCCGCACGATTGGAAGGTCGGATATGTGATGGGAGCAGGGGATGATATCCCCACCGTGCTGGCGCAGGTTGGGATGGATGTGACTTTGATGCCTGCCGAGCAGCTAGGCAACCAAGACCTGAGTAGATTCGGAACGATTGTCCTCGGAATTCGGGCGTACGACACGCAAAAAGATGTTGTGGCGAATAATCAGAAGCTGCTCGATTTCGTTTCTGCGGGCGGGACGCTTGTGGTGCAGTACAACGCCGGCGTGGGGGATTTTAATAGCGGACACTTCACGCCATACTCGGCCGAATTGAGCCGGGCACGAGTTTCGGTGGAGGAGGCTCCCGTGGAGATTCTGGCGCCGGAGGATCAGGTGTTTCACTATCCCAACGCGATTGCGGCGCACGATTTTGACGGTTGGGTACAGGAGCGCGGGTTGTACTTTATGGACAAGTGGGATGATCATTTCACGGCGCTGCTCAGCTGTCATGATCCGGGGGAAGATGCGCAGAAGGGTGGGCTGTTGAAAGCGCAGTATGGCAAGGGAATTTATATCTACACGGGATACGCGTTCTTCCGCCAGCTGCCAGCGGGTGTGCCGGGAGCAGTGCGGTTATATGTGAATTTGCTGAGTGCGAAGCAGTAGCCTGTTGTCAGTTGCCAGTTGCCAGTCTGTGGTTTCCCGTTTTCCGTTTCCGGTTTCTAGTTTCCGGGTTCTGTTTCAGTCGTTCTTTCGTGGCTGATCCAACCTTCGCATGGGATCTCCAACAGAATCGTCTACGAGTTCTCCTGGCCTCATCCGCGGAATGGGACTGGGCAGCGCGACTGCGCTCAACATGATCGACATGATCGGCGTGGGTCCGTTCATCACCATGCCGCTCATGCTGAGCTACATGGGCGGGCCTCAGGCCATGATCGGTTGGATCGTGGGAGCGCTGTTTGCGGTGTGCGACGGGATGGTGTGGGCAGAACTGGGCGCGGCTATGCCGGGGTCGGGCGGGTCGTATCGCTATCTGCGTGAAATTTATGGGCCGCAGAAAATGGGACGGCTGATTTCGTTTCTCTTCATCTGGCAGCTCTCCTTCAGCGCTCCGCTTTCAATCGCCACGGGCTGCATCGGGCTGGCCGGATACGCAGCCTACTACTGGCCGACGCTCGATACGATCTACTTTGCGCACAATTCGGCCTTGCATATTCCGTGGGCCGGAACCCTCCAGGTGGGATGGATCGTGACGCCGGGAACTTCGGTGGCGGTGGCGATTTGTTTCTTTACCATGCTGCTGCTCTACCGTGGAATTTCGGTGATCGGAAAATTGTCGAAGCTGCTGTGGCTCGGCGTGATGGGCACGATGGGATGGATCATCTTTGCCGGGCTCACCCATTTCAGCGTGGCACGGGTGTTCGATTTTCCGCCGGGGGCGTTTACCCTGTCGCGCGCTTTCTTTACCGGGCTGGGCGGGGCGATGCTGGTAGCGACTTACGATTATTGGGGTTATTACAACGTCTGCTTTCTGGGAGACGAAGTAAAGGATCCGGGACGGAATATTCCGCGCGCGCTACTGCTTTCTATTCTGCTGGTCGCGTGTCTATACATAGTGATGACTGCCTGCATCCTGGCCGTGGTGCCGTGGCGGGAACTGGCGCAGGCGGGACAGAACAACAACGGCCTGTATGTAGTGTCGCTGTTCATGCAGAGGATTTATGGCGCGTGGGCAGCGAAGCTAGTGACGGGGCTGGTCATGTTTACGGCGTTCGCATCAGTGTTTTCGCTGATGCTTGGGTATTCGCGGGTACCGTACGCGGCCGCGAAAGACGGGAATTATTTTCGCGCGTTTGCCAGGGTGCATCCGGTGTACCGCTTTCCTTACATTTCGCTGCTAGCACTCGGTGTGGTCGCGGCGGCATTTTGTTTTCTGCGTCTGAAGGATGCGATTGCGGCGCTGGTGGTGATTCGCATCCTGATCCAGTTTCTGGTGCAGGCGGTTGGACTGATCGTGTTGCGAAGCACGCGGCCTGACATGCCCCGGCCGTTTCGCATGTGGCTATATCCTTTGCCGGCGCTGGCGGCCATTGTGGGTTTTCTGTTCATTTTATTCAATCGGGTGAACGCCTGGAAGGAAGTGCGTTACGCGGCGGTAATTTTGCTAACCGGGCTGGCGATTTACATGGTTCGGGCCTGGAGAGGGCGGGAATGGCCGTTTGGAGCGGCTTCCGGCGTGGTGAATTCTTCCGGTTAGCGAGTGGTAGCACGAGAGGACAATCTCGACGACAGGGGACACAGAGGAATACAGAGAGTGGCCGATCACATTGCAATTCCGGGAGGCGACGCCGTTGAAATCCAGCGCGCGGACCCGGCTTGGGTGCCGCTGCGAGAACCACTGTTTCGATCGCTGTGGATTGCGGCGGTAGTTTCGTACACCGGGACGTGGATGCAGAACGTCGGTGCGGGCTGGTTGATGACGCAGCTGACCACGTCTCCGCTAATGGTGAGTCTGGTGCAAGGGGCGTCGGCGATTCCAGTTTTTCTGGTGGTGCTGCCCGCAGGAGCGCTGGCCGACATGGTAGACCGGCGGCGGCTTCTGCTTTTCACACAGAGCTGGATGGTAGTAGCGGCAGCGGCTCTGGGCGCCCTCACATTGTGGCATATCGTGAGCCCGTGGACGCTGCTGGTGTTTACTTTCTTCCTGGGACTTGGAGCAGTGATGAACGATCCGGCGTGGCAGGCGATTACTCCGGAGGTGGTCTCACCAGAGCGACATGCTTCGGCGGTGGCTCTGAACTCGGCGGGATTCAACGTGGCGCGAGCGGTGGGTCCGGCGCTGGGCGGAATTGTGGTAGCGGCGGCGGGTTCAGGATGGTCGTTTTTGCTGAACGCGGTGTCTTTTTTCGGTGTGATCGTTTTCCTGCGGCGTTGGAAGCGGGCACCGCACGAGCCATTGGCGACGCGGAGTATACGTGACGCGATTCTGGAGGGGTTTCGTTATGTGCGCCGGACCAGGCAGGTCCGGTCAGTCCTGATTCGCACCGCGGCATTCAGCGTAGGTGCGACTTCCCTGCTAGCGCTGCTTCCGGTAATCTGCCAGCCGCACGGCGCACAAGGATATGGATTCCTGCTGACGTGCTTTGGCCTGGGCGCACTGGCGGGAGCGGCGCTGTTGCCTCGCTTGCGGCTGCGCTATTCGGTGGATGGGTTGGTGGCAGGATCGACCGTGTTATTCGCCGCGATGACGGCCGCGGCCGGACAGGTGCATGTGTTTGAGGTGTTGTGTCTGGTATTGTTTACCGCGGGCGCGGGCTGGATCGGCATCCTGGCATGTTTTAACTTTGTGGCGCAGACTATGTGCCCCTCGTCGATGCGGGCGCGGGCGCTGTCAATGTATCTGCTGGTGCTGCAGGGCGGAATGGCCATCGGCAGCGCAATTTGGGGAGAGCTGGCCGTGCGCGTCGGAGTTCCCACGGCACTGGCGTGGTCGGCGCTGGCAATGCTGGCGGGGCTCGTGAGCATTCGGCGGCACCGGTTGACGGCGAGTGAATTGAGGATGGCGCCGGCTGTGATGAGAGACTAATCGTTTAGATGGCGATGATTTATTCAAGCATCATTTGCGTAATCAGGGGGGCTTCATGATAACGATAAAAACAAAGACAGTCTTCTGTCTTGTGATTTGTACGCTGGCTCTGGCGGCGGGCGCTTTCGCGCAGGCAAAGAAGGAAGCGCCGCGAACCGTGACGGAAGTATTGAGCAACACCGTCAAAAATCTCGAGCACGATCTTGTTCCGGCGGCGGAGGCCATGCCGGAAGAGAAATTTGGTTTTGCGCCGAGCAACGGAGAGTTCAAGGGCGTCCGCACATTTGCCGAACAGGTCAAGCACATTGCCGCCGTGAACTACGAACTGGGAGCGGCGATTCTGTCGGAGAAGCCGCCAGTCGACATTGGCGACGAGTCAGGACCTGCTTCAGTCACATCCAAGACCGACATTCTGAAATATCTGAACGATTCTTTCCTCTATGTTCACAAAGCGATCGACACCATCAACGACAAAAACCTGACGGGCACGGTGAAAAGTCCCTTTGGAGAATCCAAGGTGACGCGCCTGGGCCTGGCGACGACGGTGGCGTGGCATGGCTTCGACCACTATGGCCAGATCGTGGAGTACTTGCGCATGAACGGGATTGTGCCGCCGGCCAGCCGTCCGGGGCAGTGAGAAACTCAAAGCGGGTGAGAGTCGTCTCGAAAGTTTCCCCTCCATTTACTTTGAGGACGAAGCAAACGACCGGCGAGCGCCGCGCAGCGTAATGGAAGTGGAAAACAACTCGGCCGACAAGCCGTAACGCAACAGCCGCGCAACCACGGCTTCGCGGGCTTTCTTCGCGTCGGTACGCGGATCGAGAAAAACGAGCACCGACGGGCCAGCGCCGCTGAGCACTGCGCCGAGAAAACCGTTCTTCCCCTTCAAGGGCTGCAGGCAAGGCAGCAGCGGACATAGAGCTGAGCGGTAGGGCTGATGGATGCGGTCTTCGAGCGCCGTGGACAACAACTGCGGATTACCCTGCATGAGCGCGGCGAGCAGCAGCATGGAATTCTGGATATTGACCACGGCGTCAGCGCGCGAATACTGAGCGGGCAGCACGCGGCGAGCCTCTTCGGTCGGAAGGCTCGCGTCGGGCACAACCAGCAACAGCGGCCACTTCCCTTTCGGGCGCAAGGAAATAATCTGAGGCTCGGATTCGCGCCACATGCGGGCCACGGTAAGGCCGCCCATCCAGCAGGCAGAAGCATTGTCGGGATGGTGCTCGCGGTGGGAGGCTTCGCCCACGATACGCGCCTCGCTCCAGCCTAGACGACCGAAATGAACAGCGAGCGCGATTCCGGCCACGCGCGCAGCGGCAGAAGATCCGCATCCTTTGCCGATCGGAATGTCATTGCGAACGCGCAGAGACAACGGGACGATTTCCTTTTTTTCCGCTTCGAGAATCTGGCGGTACGTGTTGAGGATGAGATGGTTTTCAAGCTTGCCGCAAATCTCGTGGTCGCGGCCGGTGGCAGAGATGGAGAACTGGTCGGCAGGGCGGGCGTCAAGGTGGATGTAGAGATCCATGGCGATCGCCGCCGCGTCGAACGCCGGCCCCAGATTGGCCGAGGTCGCGGGCAAAACCAACTGGAGAGAGGACTGCCGTCGGGAGCTTTTCTTCTTAGGCATGTTGCTTAGCGGATCTTCTCGGCATTTTCTTTGGATTGTTCAATTACGCCTGGAGATCGGATTTCTCCTGTTGTTCAAGAGTCCGGATCACAGCGTCGAGCGTGGCATCGAGGACGATGGGTGGACGGCGCAAAGCCTGGAGCTCCAAGAGCGAGCTATCGCTCTCGGCGGTTGCCGGAAGCAGTTCGCCGCGATGAAACTCCATCGTGAAGCCCGGATCCTTGAGCAGATGTCCCGTGAGCACCAGCACGACGGATTCCCCCGGCTTGACGAAACCTTGTTTCAACAATTTTCTTAGACCCGCCAAAGTCACGGCTGAAGCCGGTTCGCAGCCAATTCCCTCGGCGCCGATTTCTGCCTTCGCCCGGGCGATCTCGACTTCACTGACCTGCTCACACGCGCCGCCGGTCGTCTGCAAGACGCGTGTGGCTTTTTTCCACGATGCCGGATTGCCAATGCGAATGGCAGTGGCGGCGGTCTCGGCTTCGACGGTGATCAGGCGCTTCCCGCCAGCTTCACGCAATGTGCGGACCAAAGCATTCGCACCTTCAGCCTGAATGATTGACAGTTTCGGCAAACGCGAAATCAAGTCAAGGTCGTGCATTTCCAACAATGCCTTGCCGATGGCGGAACTATTTCCCAGATTGCCGCCGGGGACGATGATGTGATCAGGCGGTTGCCAGTCGAGTTGTTCGAGCAATTCGATGGCAAGCGTCTTTTGACCCTCCAGGCGAAACGGGTTGATGGAGTTCAGCTGATAAACCGGCGCACGCAGAACCAGTTCCTGCAACAGGCGGAGGCAGCCGTCAAAATCGGTTCTCAACTGGCAGGTAACGGCACCGTAGTCGAGAGCTTGCGACAGCTTGCTCCAGGAAATTTTCCCTTCCGGCACCAGCACCAGGCTGCGCAGTCCGCCACGCGCGGCGTAGGCGGCCATAGAGGCCGATGTGTTGCCGGTGGAGGCACAGGCTACCCAGCGAAATCCCGCCTGCCGCGCGAAAGACGCGGCCACCGTCATGCCAGTGTCTTTGAACGACCCGGTCGGATTCATGCCTTGATGCTTGGCGAACAGATGTGGCAAGCCGAGCATGCGCGAACACTGCGGCAATTCGTACAGTGGAGTATTGCCCTCGCGCAGGGTGATGACCTGGTGCAAGTTCTCGAGCGTCGGGAGTAGTTCGCGGAACCGCCAGACCCCGCTCAAGTCGACCGGAGAAAGAGAATCACGGCGCTGTTTCCAGGTTGTTTTCAAGCCGGAGGCAGTTGGGGCTGACGATCCCTGCGCGTGGCTCCATCTCGGATTGGTGATCTCGAGCAAATCGCCGCAACGCGAGCAGCGGAAATTCTGAACGGCGGAGTCGCTGAGGTCGCCACAAGCAATACAGCGGAAACGGCAGCCACTCGGCGGGGCTTGCCCGGAAGGCGCATTTGCCGCCTTTACATCGCCGGTAATGGCTTCGACGGCCTTGGGCTCGATGGGGGTCGGAGGTGGCATCAGGTTCAGGGTGGAATCGTCCCGCCTATTTCTTGTCGCGGAGGTACTGGTCAGTTTTGTTGATCCAGTCGGCGCGAGGAGGGTTGAAAATGTCGAGGTCGACTGTGTCTACGACGGCTTCCGCTTTGTGCGGCATGTTGGGAGGAATGGTAAGCACCTCACCTGCGTGAACCACAATCTCGCGCCCGTCGATCCAAAACTTCAGCGCGCCGTCCAGAATGTAGGTGATCTGCTCGTTGTGGTGGCTGTGTTCGGGAACGATGCATCCTTTCTTCAGGAGCACGCGCGCCACCATAATCTCCTGGCCAACCACGAATTGCCGCTGTAGCAACGGGTTGAGTTCTTCGAGCCCGACAGTGTGCCACGGGATGTGCTGCAGCCCCGCCTTTGCCGTTGTCCTCCTCACCGTGCCTGACAATGCCGTCCGGCTTTTGGATTTCTTACGCGCAGAACTCTTGGGTTTCAGTTTCTTCTTTGCCATGGTTGTCTTCGCCATTCTCGTCCGGTGCCGCGAGAAATCCGATCCATTCCCGGGGTCCCGCGCTGCTTCTAGTGCACTCGGCCTTCGTAAAGCTTCACCGCTGTATCATGCAAATAGGCGTGCGCAAGCTCGAGAGCCCGAGGTTCGCCGATCTCGCCTTCGGACACCATTTCAGCCAGAGCCGCAGCCAGCGACACGCGCGCCGACTCCGCACCCAGCCAGTAGCTTTCCTCGGCGCCCATAACATCATTGTAGGGGAAGCAGTCGGTGCCAAAGGTGACTTTGTCGGGAAAAGTTTCCAGCCACATCTTAAGAGTTTCTTTAAATGCAGAAGGATACTGGGCAAGTTCTCCGAAAGAGGAATCAAGGTAAACATTTTTCATCGCCGCCAGCCAGATGGCTTCGCGTTCGAGCGGGTAACCGCCGTGAATCATCACGAAAGTGGTGCCGGTGTAGCGCGGATCGCGCAGTACAGTTTCAAGACCCATAATGTTACTGGTCGAAAGATTGAAATAGTCGCCGATACCGACCGCGGTGTGGATGTGCACCGGTAAGTGCTGCCGCCCGGATTCGGTCACCAGATAGCGGAAAAGATAATCCTGGAAAGCTCGGTACTCTTTTTCGGTGGGGATTCCGCCCGCGACATAGCGTTGATAAATCTCTTCTGCTTGTGCGCGCGGGGGATCCGAGAAAGTCGTAGGCCGGAAGTAGGCGACTTCGAATTTCATCGCGATGCCGCCTTTTTCCTTGTTGGTGGCGAGCACACGCGCGATGAACTTCAAATAGTCGTCCAAGCCGGCGGGAAGCTTGCTGACTCCCTCCTGCTGCATCCAGCGGTGCAGCATCTTTTCCTGCAGCGGGATGTAGACGCCCTCGTCACCGTTGCGGGCCGTCTCGCGCTCGTTATTGAACGGCCACATGAAAGCATCGCCGAAAAAGACCCAGGGAAAACGCTTGGGATCAAGGTAGTCGGCCATCATGGCGCGGTTTGCGACCGAACTTTCGGTGTTGATCTTGTCGAGAACCAGGTTGAAATAGGCTTGACCGGGATATTGCTTCTTGAGTTCAGCCTTCTTGGCGACCAGCCACTTGGCGTGCTCCGGAGAAAGATCGTTGTAAGGATATCCCCATAACGCTTTGGCGGCGGCGGCGAGTTCGGGATTATCATCGCGGGTGCGCAGAGCTTCGCTGGCGTTGGGCGGGGCAGCCATGGCGTCCACGTCGGGATCGTCGGCAAAACCAGGGTGAGCATGATGATCGAATGCGGGAATCTTTTCGATCTGCGGCAACAGACGCAGGTAAATCTGCTGCAGGTCGGGTCCGGGGAATGGGCGAGCCTGGCCGCCTGCGAGCGCGGACAAGCCAACGAGCACGCCCAGCAAGAGCGACCGGCGCACAAATGCGAACGAAGATTTCATCGATATCCCTCAGGATCCATAGATTACCTGCCGGCCAGCGTTCCCTGCCAGGCGGCGGAAACTTTTATGATGCGTTCCACCGCTTCGTGCAAAGTCGCTGTCGACGACGCGAACGAGAAGCGGACGAAATCTTTGCCCGCGGCGCCGAAAGCAGCCCCGGGAATGGCGGCAACGCCCGCATCTTCCAAAAGAATCTGGCAAATTTCTTCTGCACTCAGGCCGGTGGCCGTGATGTCGACCCAGGCATAGAACGCGCCTTCCGGTGGCTGGCAGTGGAAACCGGGCACGCCGTTAAGGTCGCGCACAAATTGCTCGCGGCGGCGTAAGAACTCGGCAACCATGCGGGGCGTTGAGCCTTCTCGATCGCGCAGCGCGTCGATGGCGGCGTATTGCGTGAACTCCGCCACGCAGGTGTAAGTGTTGACGGCCAGCAACGCCAAAGCGGGCACCACCGCGGGCGGCGCTACCGCGTATCCCAGACGCCAGCCGGTCATGGCAAAGCTCTTTGAGAATCCATCGATGATCAGAGTTCGTTCCTCCATGCCGGGATAGCGCAGCATGGATTTGTATTCACCGCCATAAATAATGCGGGCATAGATTTCGTCGGACAAAACCCACAAGTCGTGCTTCACAGCGATCTCGGCCAGGGCGCGCTGCACATCATCGGTATAAACCGTTCCGGTCGGATTGCCGGGGGCGTTGGTGATCAGCATGCGAGTGCGAGCGGTTATTTTGGAGGCGATCTCGGCCGGGTCGGGCTGAAAGCGATTGCGCGCCGCCAGTTCGAAAGGCACGGGGATGGCGCCCAGTCCGCGCGAGATCGAAGCGTAGCCGGGGAACCCGGGATCGGGATAGAGAACTTCGTCACCCGGATCGAGCAGCGCCATCATCGCCAGAAACAGTGCGATCTTGCAGCCGGGCGCGATCACGATGTTAGCCGATGAAACGGCGAGACTGCGGCTACGATGCAGATAATCGGCGATCTCCTCGCGAAGCGCGGGGACTCCGATAACGGCACAGTAGCGATCTTTGCCTTCGGCCAGTGCCTTCGAAGCGGACTCGATCACGGAGGCTCCGGGATGGAAGTCAGGCTCGCCGAGCTCCAGATGAATAATGGAGCGGCCCTGGCTTTCCAACTCTTTGGCCCGAGCGAAGACCGACAGAGCGCCTTCGCCACTCATCACCGACATCCGGGAAGCAATCGACTTCATGGAGTCTCCGAATTCAGCATTTTTCAATCTCGAAACTTCTGGGGATTCACAACCCTTTGTAAGCGCCGCCGTCCACCAGCACGGTCTGGCCGGTAATATACGAAGCGCGCTCGGACGCGAGCCACACGATGGTCTCCGCGACTTCGCGGGGCTGCCCCAGTCGTTTCAGCGGGGTGTCCGCAGCCCAGCCCGCAAACAAATCCTGCTCGGTTTTTCCCGAAGCCGCGGCGCGGGTTTGGGCCAGCTCTTTCAGGCGGTCGGTGGCGGTAAATCCGGGGCCAACGTTATTGACCAGAATTCCATCTTTGCCGAATTCGTTGGCCAGGCTCTTTACCAGGCCCACCACCGCAGCACGCGCCGCGTTCGATAGCACAAGATCGCCGACCGGTTGCTTGGTGGTAATGGAAGTAAGGGTGATGATGCGTCCCCAGCGCTGCCGCTGCATGTGCGGGATCACTTCCCGTGCGAAATACACGCTACTCAGAAAGTTCATCTCGAGGGCGCGCTGCCATTCGTCGAGGCTGGCGGAGAGGAATCCCTTCGCGGGCGGGCCACCGGCGTTGGTGACGCAGATATCGACGGTGCCGAATTTCTGCGCGACCGCCGCGACGAAACGGCCCACCGCCGCCGCGTCAGTAACGTCGAAGGCCTCCGCCAGAACCTCGACGCCATATTCCTTTCGAATTTTCTCCGCGGCCGCCTGCAGAGTGTGCGAGTTGCGGGCACACATGGCCACGCGACAGCCCTCGGCCGCAAAGGCTTCGGCGGTGGCTCGGCCAATCCCCTGACTGGAGGCCGCGACCAGGGCAACTCGATTTTTCAGACCCAGATCCATGATTACCGTCCGGTGAATGTGGAATTATAAACGTTCGGGCACGCGTTGCTTCCCTTGCGGGAGTGGTCGCGCGCAATTAATCTGGATGGAACGAGGAATCCATGAAACGGAACACTCATCACTTAGACACGAAAGCCGTCCGCGGCGGAGTTGATCTCAACAAGAAGAACGGTCCGCTGGCCACGCCGATTTTTCAGACGTCGACGTTCGAAGTCACCGACAACGAAGAACAACTACGCGTGACGCCCACCGACCACTTCTACGCGCGCTACGGGAATCCTACCAACACGGTGGCGGAAAAAAGAATCGCAGAACTGGAAGGTGTGGACGCTGCACTTACCTTTGCCTCCGGCATGGGCGCCATCACCACGACGATCCTAGCGTTGCTGAAGGCGGGCGACCACATCGTGGCCCAGCGCGATATTTACGGTGGGGTCATAAAATTCTTCACGCAATGGCTGCCCAAGCTGAATATCGAGACCACGTTTGTCGATACCACGTCTTATGAAGAGCACGGGCGGGCGATCCGGCCGAACACAAAGCTGTTGTATCTGGAGTCGCCGACCAATCCCACGCTGCGCGTAGTGGATTTGAAAGCCGCTGCGACCCTGGCCAAGCAGAATGGCCTTATCAGCATGATAGACGGGACATTTGGCACGCCCATCAACCAGCATCCCGCGGAGTACGGCATCGATCTGGTGATGCATTCGGGAACCAAATTTCTCAGCGGACATACCGACCTGATCTGCGGCGTGGTGGCGGGGCGCAGCGAGCTGATCGAAGAAATTCATGCGACGCGGAACACACTCGGAAACTGCATGGATCCCCACGCTTCCTGGATGCTGGCGCGCGGACTGAAGACGCTGGCGGTGCGGGTGGCACGGCAAAATGAGAATGCATTGCAAGTAGCAGAGTACCTCGAGCAGCACGACAAGGTGCGGCACGTGCACTATCCGTTCTTGAAGAGCCACTCGCAATATGAAATTGCTAAAGAGCAGATGAGCGGGGGCGGCGGCATCGTTACTTTCGAGGTCAAAGGCTCGGGCGAGGACGCACGCCGAGCCAGCGAGGCCATGCGACTGTTTACGCTGGCGCCAAGCCTCGGAGGTGTCGAGTCCCTGGTCTCTATCCCAGTGTTGACGTCGCACGCCATGATTGAACCGGCGCACCGAGTCCTGATGGGCGTAACCGAGCAGATGATCCGCCTCTCGGTAGGAATCGAGGACATCAACGACCTGATCGCAGATTTGGACCACGCGCTGGAAGCAGTGCGGACGCCGCAGGCTGTGGGTAGCGTCTAGCTTCGCTGTAGCTCTTAGCTTTTGCGCTCTTAGTCCTTAGCTCCAGGCTTTTTTGCCAGGAGCCTGCCCCGAGCGAAATCGCGGCTCTAAGCACGTGAAAAACAAATCCCAGCTTCTTAACAAGGCTGGGATTTGTTTCATTGCCACTCGCGCGGCTAGAACAGGAATTTCAAACCTAGCTGCAGGATACGCCCCAAGTGCGCCCCGTTAATCTCGAACATATTGGCGCCTCCTGGACCCAGGCAACTGGGATCTCCGGCAGAGTTATTCGCTCCGCCAGTGCAGGTCATGCCAGTGCCAAAACCACTCCATTCGGGATGGTTGAAAATATTGAAGGCTTCACCTCGGAACTCGATGGAGAGTCGTTCCTTGATGGCGAAGTGCTTGAACAACGCCATGTCAAAGTTGACCCGGCCCGGATTGGTTATGTCGTCTCTACCTGAGTCTCCAAACGTAAGCCCGGTAGGCAAGGCAAACGCTCCCGGATTGAGCGCAAATTTGACGTAGCTGCCGCTCGCAAGTTGGCTCGCTGGCGGGATATTAGACTTGGGATTGCCAATGACGTCGGCGTACGAACCTGTTCCGACGCCGTTGCCCACGCCCGCATTGTCCCCATACGTTGTGCCGTTGGTCACGGTTCCCGGGGTTCCGGTGGAAAAGATAGCGATACCGGAATACTGCCAGCCGCCGAGCAGCGTATGGCTAAGGCCGGCCTTCCGCATGAACGGCAGATCGTAGACGTAACCGATGTTGAACATGTGACGTTCGTCAAAAGTGGAAGTCGCACGGTTGGAGGCCGGGGCGTAGGTGTTGACGAACGTCCCGTCATAACGATCCGACGAGTCGTCGATGGAGTGGCTGTACGTGTAAGCCGCGCTCAAGCTCAGAGCTCCGATACTCTTGCGCAGCGAAACCTGAAGAGCGTTGTAATTCGAGGATGCGGCAGGTTCAAGTCGGGTGATGGTGGAGACGCCGTAGAAGGGACGGTATGGGTCGGCATCGTTGCCACAAGCCGTTTGCAGGTTGACTGCTGTCTGACCTGTGACCTGCTGGCCGTTGACCACGCCGTGTACGCTCGGAAGTCCGATGTTGACCAAACTGTTGCAGTCCGCAGCACTGATTGGCTGGTGGGGCTGGTAGGGATTCTTCGAGGCAGGGGTCGGATAGAGCTGGTTGAAGTCACTCTGCCGGCCCAGATGCGTACCCTTGCTGCCAACGTAGGAAACCGTCAGTACAGAGTGGCCCGACAGTTCCTGCTGCACGTCGAGGTGGAACTGTTGCATGTAGGGCCAAACTGCCTGGCTGGGAATGGAAATGAAGCCCAACGGGAAGGTGGGCGGCGTGGCGTTGGTCGACGCCCCGATATTGGTGTACCCGCCATTGGCCCCAGTCCCGACGATGTTGATTTGCGACGAACTCTGGAGCAGTGGCGAAGACTGACCTTCCATGCCCTCGGTGTTCGCTTCGTTTCCGTTGGCGTGCTCAAAGAAGATGCCATAACCGCCGCGAATAGCCAGCTTGCCCTTCCCTCGGGGATCCCAGGCAAAACCGATGCGGGGCGCAGGGTTGAACAGGTGCCCCTTGGAGCAGCCGACAGCAGAGACTCCGCCGGTCGACGCATTCGGGAATCCCGCGAAAGTCGCGGGTCCTCCCGCCCCCCCGCATTGCACAAGGCCGACAAACGGGTTAGCCAGCGGGTTGCCACCCATGCTCGGAGGAACCAGCGCGCCCGCATTCCCTGTGATCGTACCGTCCCCATCGATCGTCGGTGCACTGGCGACGTTGGCGTTGTAAACCGCGGGGTCCCAGTTATAAGCGTGCTGGTACCGATCGCGGTAAGTTCCTTCCAAACTGACTCGCAAACCCAGGTTCAGCGTCAGGCGGTCGCTGACGCGCCAATCATCCTGAAAATATGGCTCGAAAATCTTGTACCGATTGTAGAACTTCAACTGGTTGCTGCCCTGGGAGAAGCTCGCGATGTTTCCCAGCAGCATATCTGCGAACGCATTGTGAGTGCTGACCGGGGCGCCGATATCGTACGTAAGCGAGCCATTCACCTGCACGCTGCTCAACTCGTTCTTCTGCGCCGCAACCAGGTACCCGCCAAACTGCAGGTTGTGCCGTCCAATAATCTTGGTCACGTTGTCGCGATACGTGTAAGTCGGATTGGAGTTGTAAGGCCCTTCGGGCCATACTCCGTCAGGATCCTCGGCGAACCCGCCTCCGTAGGCAGCTCCGCCACTCACATTGATGGCGGGCAATTTGCCGGCAGCGCCGTTAGGATAGATGTAGCCCATTTGGAAGCCGGCAGGAAGTTGCCAAGCCCCTTCAGATTTGAAGGCGATGTGATCGGTGGTGTAACTGGCCACAAATTCATTGAGCAAGGTGGGAGAAATGGTGCTGGTAAGGCGCGCTACGAAGCTTACTCCCGGGCCGTTGAAGAACGTCTGCACGGTGGGGAAAGACGCAGAATCCCAGATGGGACCGGGTTCGAGTGTGTTCCACGAATCGTGGATATAACGAAATGTTACGCGGTTGTGGTCGGTAATGTTGTGGTCGACGCGGGCCAGTTCTTCGCGCCAATTCGTCGGAAGCAGCGAATTGGAGTTGTAAATAGCCGCACCCGGCACATCTGAAGTCCCCACGGGAACCAACGCGAGCAGTGCCGTGCCCGTAGGGGTCGGAGTGATCACATTGCCAGGATAATAATGGCCCGTGCTGGGGTTAATGGGACAGTCAATGTAGGAGTTCGACAGCGGGTTGGGGCACACGTCGCTAAAGTCGCCGCCGCGTTCTTTGCTGTAAGGCACGGGAACGTTAAATGAAGCCGGGACGCGATCACGCCGCCACTCCTGCGACCAGAAGAAGAACGTCTTTTGCCGGTCCCTGTTGTAAACGCCGGGGATATAGATCGGGCCACCAAAGGTGTAGCCGAAATCGTTCTTCTTGTAGGGAGGAGTAACGCCTGTGCCGCCGGCAACTGTGCTGTTGAAATAATTTTGCGCGTTGAACATATCGTTGCGCACGAACTCGTACGCATCGCCGTGGAAGTCCTTCGTCCCGGACTTGGTTTCCACTTCCACTGTGCCCGACCCGTTGCGGCCGTACTGCGCGCCGTAGTTCGAAGTCAGAACCTTGAACTCCTCAATCGCGTCAATGCTGGGGTACACGTTCAACGTGCCGTTGCTGCCGTTATCCATGTTGTCGCCGCCGTC
>Ga0181537_10002501_pt1 | contig 16121 bp, 10 predicted proteins | sample PEATcosm2014_Bin_39_FD_119765 | JGI IMG/M metagenome (GOLD analysis project Ga0181537, IMG submission 119765) | Peatland microbial communities from MTU Mesocosm Facility, Houghton, MI, USA - PEATcosm2014_Bin23_10_metaG | ecosystem: Environmental > Terrestrial > Soil > Wetlands > Peat | place... | reverse complement strand
TGAGCCCCCAGGCTTCACGCGAGGTCTGCTCGTTGCCGCCGATAGCCAACACAATCACATCGGCTTTTTTCGCGACCTTGACGGCTTCAGCGATTTGCTTGCGATCTTCGACCGGGTCGCTCGCGAACACTTCGTCCTGATTCCAGCTTCCGCCGATGGTGATCTTGCAGCCTTCGCTATAGAGGACCTTGATCTTCTTGCTGGCCTTCTCCTTGATGCCATCGAGCACCGTGACATTGTGCTTCGGCACGCCGCTGTAGCCGCCCAGCAAGCCGCGATGCGCATTCGGACCGATCACAGCAATCGACTTGATCTTGCTCAGATCGAGCGGTGCAATGCCGTTCTCGTTCTTGAGCAGCGTAATTGATTCGTGCGCGGCGGTGAGGGCCAACTGGCGGTGCTCGTCGCAGGCGACTACGCGTTCGGCTTCTGCCGGATCGACATAGGGATCTTCGAAAAGGCCCATCTTGAACTTCCACAGAAGCATGGGCGCGACCATCTCGTCGAGTTCGGACTCCTTGAGCACGCCTTGTCGCACCAGCGGCACCAGGTGGAGATAGCAATCCGGATCAGGCAGCTCAATATTCACGCCCGCCTTGACCGCGAGCACGCACGACTCCTTGCTGTCTTTGGCGACGAAGTGACCATGCGTGTCGGGCCTGTAACCGAGTTCCCAGATGGCGTAGTAGTCAGAAACCACGAATCCCTTGAAGCCCCACTCTTTGCGAAGAATGTCGCGCAGCAGCCACTTGTTTGCATGCGACGGAATGCCATCGATCTCGTTGTACGAGGCCATGATGCTGATCGCGCCGGACTCGCGCAACGCCTCCTTAAATGTGTAGAGGAATGTCTCGTAGAGCACGCGCAGCGACACATTCGCCGGAGCGCAATTCATGCCCGATTCAGGCTGCCCGTGCCCGACAAAGTGCTTGAGCGTAGCGATCACGCGCGTCTTGTCGCGAAACATCGCATCGCCCTGAAATCCGCGCACCGCCGCGATGCCCAGCCGCGAAACCAGGTAAGGATCTTCGCCATAGGTTTCTTCTACACGGCCCCAGCGCGGCTCGCGAGCTACGTCAACCACCGGCGTCAGCGCATGATGCGTTCCGCGCAGGCGCGCCTCGAGAGCCGTCATGGTAAAGAGTTGCTCGACCAGCGTGGGATCAAATGTCGCGCCCAATGCAATCGGCTGCGGGAAGCTTGTTCCGTCCACAGCCGCATGACCGTGCAGGCATTCCTCGTGAAACATCACCGGTATCCCGAGACGGCTATTTTCAATGAAGAACTTTTGAATCGCGTTGGTCAGCACTGCCATGTCACGCGCGTTCTTGCCGCCGCCTGCGTCGCTGGGGCGGCCCACCTGGCCAAGGCCCCGCCGGTCTTTGAACGCGGCCTTCGCTTTGCCCTCATCGAAATTGCCGTTGCTATCGACCAGCTTCTGCGCTTTCTGCTGCCACACGCACAGCATCTGCGCGGCTTTTTCTTCAAGCGTCATGCGCGAAAGCAGGTCTTTAACCCGGCGCTCTGCTGGCAGGTTTGCGTTCTTGTAGGCTGCGGGAACCGTTGCCGGCCGAGGCTTGCTAGATACAGTCTGCTTTTTCATGCGATCCGTTCCTATGAGGGTGTGAGCTGTTGATTTGAATCGAGAATGAGAAGGAGTTTTTGGCGATCAAGGTAGGCCACGCGCCGGAAGTTCGAAAGTGAATAGAGGAGTCGAGACTGTGTTCTTTATCGCGGGCACCACGGAAGAAATCGCCGCCGAGCTGAGTCATATTCACCCTGAAGACGCGGCGCATTGTTGCGGCCCATCCCGGACCACGTCAAACTGATACTTTCCAGCAAGGTTCATGCGCTGAGCCGCAGTCCAGTCTAATCACCATCGGCTGAGCTAAGCAACAGGAAAAGCGATTTTCTAAAGATAATTGCCTGCCCAAGCTCCAGTCTCGAAAGGAGTTTGTGAATGGGCAAAACTGGCCGGGGAAAGGAACTTCAGTGGAATGGCGGAGAGGGAGGGATTCGAACCCCCGATAGAGTTACCCCTATGCCTGATTTCGAGTCAGGTGCATTCAACCGGGCTCTGCCACCTCTCCGCATTGTTAGCCGCTCAAATGGACTTGCGCTCCGGTGGAGGGAATTCAAGGCGAAGACGCGGCTAGTTTGCGCTTTGCTGCCCAACCCGGCTGCCGACAAGGAACGCCGGTTTTCGCGGTTTGGCAGATGAATGCAGCGCATCCTTAGTGTACTTGCTCGATAAACCGGTGGCAACGGACCCGCTCCACCCTGCCGGCCTCTGACCGAAGATTCCGCTATCCAATTCTTGCACGAGATGTTTCTAAGTTTTGTGCCACGCATTTTGAACGATTGCCGGCCAACCCGAGCCACCGCATGAGCAAGCGCGAGGTGGCTCTCAGGTGATACTTTACCCTTTGATCTGATTCAGTTACGCCAATCGCGCCTGCTTCATAACAGTTGAGCGTCCGAGACGGCGATCATTGGGCTCCGCGCATCGTAGAGTTGAGGGCGCAAATTCATGATGGAATTCCATATTTCGCGAAGCGCGCGGGAACGCTACGGATTTGCGGAATCCCTGTTTACTTTCAACGGCAACGTTGTCTTTGCTGACCTCGATGCCTGCCGGTCGTTTGCTCACCGCATCAACCAGGTCCGCGACGCCGCCCGGCATCCTGAGCGGGCCGTCCATTCCGGCTCGTTGTTTGCTATGGGACTGATCGACGAGGCCAGCCATGCGATCATTGCGCGCTACCGCAAGCAGTTTGACCCCGATGTGATGAATGCGGCTCTGGACTGGTTCGCAGGGCAGGTAGGCGCTGCCGAACTGGACAAGCTACTGCTGACCTTCGTCGAGCATTTCCCCGGTCAGTCGGTGATGCGCGGCCTCGAGACGCCGCAAAAGTGGCTTGCCGGTTCTACCGACGGCATGCCGCATCGCGCTGCCGCGCTTGAAGAACTGCTCCTGTTATGGACCGCCAATCGCAATGAGGCTTTCAAACCATTTGAGGAGCTCTTTGAAGAGAAAAGCCTCGCTGAGAAAACGGTCTACCGTCAGGTCACTCATGAGCTGCCCAAGTACTTTGCCACGCGGCCGCTGATTCCGATCGAGGGCGCAACCGGGATTAGCCTGCTCGATCTTCTCCGTGCCCCGGCCACCGGGGCCCCCGGCTCGCTCAGCGAGCAACTGTCGCTCATTCGCAAGCTGTGGCGATCGCTGCTAGGCGACACCATGGACCGCTATCTGATGATCGCCGGCGAGATCCTGCGCGAAGAAGAGCTCGCCATCTGGATGCAGTTCAATCCCGATGCGCAAAAGGCTCGCGAGACTGCCGAGGCAGCAGCCAGACGCCGCCGCGAGCGGGGCGAGCAACAGTGGCCCTTCATCACCAGTCACTCCGAGGTGCCGGTTTTTGGGGATCCGGCCTATGAATACGAAAAGTTCAGCGTTGACACAGCCTGGATGCCGAGCACCGTGCTCATTGCCAAGAGCACCTATGTGTGGCTGGCGCAGCTTAGCAAGCAATATGGCCGGCATATCAGCCGTCTCGATCAGATTCCCGACGAAGAGCTGGAAACCCTCGCGCGCCGCGGCCTCAACTCACTGTGGCTGATCGGCGTCTGGGAGCGCAGCCGCGCTTCGCAGACCATCAAGCAGCTCTGCGGCAACGCCGACGCGGTCGCCTCAGCCTATTCTCTTTTTGATTACCGCATCGCCGATGACCTCGGCGGCGAGGGTGCTTACATCAACCTGCGCGACCGCGCCTACCGCAAGGGCATTCGCCTCGCCAGCGACATGGTGCCCAACCACATGGGCATCGATTCGCCCTGGGTCGTCGAACATCCCGACTGGTTCATCGCGCGGCCTCAGCCGCCATACCCGGCCTACAGCTTTAATGGTCCCGATCTCTCCAACGATGGCCGCGTCGAGATCAAAATCGAGGATCACTATTTCGATCAGACCGATGCCGCGGTGGTTTTTCGTCGCCGCGATCGTTCATCGGGGGAGACTCGCTTCATCTACCACGGCAACGACGGCACAAGCTTTCCGTGGAACGATACTGCGCAGCTTGATTACCTCAATCCCGCTGTCCGCGAACAAGTGATTCAGACCATCCTTCATGTAGCGCGGCTGTTTCCTGTCATTCGCTTTGACGCGGCGATGACCCTCGCCAAACGTCATTTTCACCGCCTGTGGTTCCCGGGCCCGGGTTCGAGCGGCGCCATTCCGTCGCGCGCTGAATACAGCATGAGCGACGAGGAGTTCAACCGCCTCATGCCTCACGAATTCTGGCGCGAAGTCGTCGACCGTGTCGCCGTCGAGGTTCCGGGCACGCTGCTGCTGGCCGAGGCCTTCTGGCTCATGGAGGGCTATTTCGTACGCACCCTCGGCATGCATCGCGTCTACAACAGCGCCTTCATGAACATGATGCGCGACGAGGAAAATGCGAAGTATCGCTCCGTCATCAAAAATACGCTCGAGTTCGATCCCGACATCATGAAGCGGTACGTCAACTTCATGAGCAATCCCGATGAACGCACTTCAATCGATCAGTTCGGCACCGGCGACAAATTCTTTGGCGTCGCCGTCATGATGTCCACGCTGCCCGGCCTGCCCATGTTTGGCCACGGCCAGGTCGAGGGATTCACCGAAAAATACGGCATGGAATATCGCCGTCCCCGCTACGATGAGTCGCCCAATCCCTGGCTCATTGAGCGTCACGACAGAGAGATCGCCCCGCTCCTCAAGCGGCGCTGGCTCTTTGCCGAGAGCAGCAATTTCCTGCTGTACGATTTCTTTGAACCATCCGGATCCGTCAACGAAAGCGTTTTTGCCTATTCAAACCGGAACGGCGGCGAGCGAGCGCTCGTCGTCTACAACAATCGCTACGGCACTGCACGCGGAACGATCGATATCTCTGCCGCCTACGCTGACAAGGGCGCCGCGCAGCTTCGCCAGCAGCGTTTGCGCGAGGGTCTCGACCTTACCGGCGATTCGGGGGTCATTCTCTCTTATTGCGACTCCCTGACCGGACTCGAATATCTCCGGCGCGCAAATGAACTTGCCGAGCGCGGCCTTTCACTTGAGCTTCACGCGTACCAATGTCATGTTTTTCTTGATTGGCGCGAATTGAGACCATCCGCTGATCGGCCTTGGGATCGGCTCTGCGATTACCTCGGTGGCCGCGGTGTTCCCAATCTCGACGACGCGCTGGTCATGCTCGAACTGCAGCCGGTGCACGATGCGCTCCGAGTCCTCCTCGATCCCGAGATCGTGCGCGGTGTCGCCGATCTCGCCGAACATCCGCACAGTTCCGCTATCGCCGAGCGAAAAGGGAATCGCGAACGCAGCGAGTTCGTCGAGGCAGCGTGGACGCGCTGCGAGTCGTTCCTCTGGGCCGCGCAAACCGCCTATCGCGCGCAATCGGGAAGGCAATGGAACAATGATTCCGCCCTTCCCGGAGCATTCGGCCAGGCCTTCCGCGAGTGCCTGCGCGCAGCCATGCGCATTCCTGCAATAGAAACGCTCTTTGCTGAGCTCTGGCCGGCGGCTGCCCGCCGCGTTCTGCCCAGCGCGAGCCCCGAGCGTACGGCGACTGCGATGTGGGGTCCCGTGCTGGCATGGTGCACGCTGCAGATTCTCGCCGACTCCATCAACGCTGATAACCCAAAGGCGGTCGCGCTCGATCTGTTTGATCGCCTGCGTCTGCGCGAGCCTTTCGGTGTGATCTTCAGCGCCTTGGGAATGGAAGGCGAAAATCACTGGAAAGCAGCGGCCAGAATCAAGGTGCTCCTCCTTGTCGAGGCTCAGAAAAATGAGCCCGCGCAACACGCTGAAGAGAAGGCCGTCAATGCAACGCCATCTTTCAGTGCAGCCAAGTCAATCTCGCCCAATGCGCATACATCGGACACCGCGACTGGCCGTCCCGAACCGCCTGTCTCCAAGCGGGCAGAGGCAAGTGCCGAGGCCCCGCCGCCATTCCGCGCAGATCTTTGGCACGATCCAGATGTGCGATGGCTGACCGGTGCACATCAGGCGGAAGGCCACGAGTACTTCAATCGCGAAGCTTACGAGGAACTGCTCTGGTGGTTGCAACTTCCTACGTTGATGAAGTACGCCAGCGAACCGAAGGCGAGCAGGGACGCAGCCAAAGATATGGACAGTTCCGTCCGCTCCGCTCTCGACGCTGCCGCAAAAGCCGGCTATCGCGTTGACAAGCTCGTCGCAAAAGCTGCGCCCGAGCAAAGTGCCGAGTCGACCCCCGTCGAGCCCATCGTTCCCGAGCCCGTTGCCGCCGAGACGCCGGCAGCACCCAAAACCGAGTCGGGGACAATTCGCGCAGCCGTCCCTCCGTCCAAGAAAAAGCAATAGTTCGGCTGCATCCCCGCACCGGCAAAAAGTCTTGTTGGTGCTTCGTTGACAAACTGAACTGAACCGTTTAGTATTCAAATCTTCCGGAGGCTCTCGTTCATGATCCGTGTCCAAAACCTCGTGAAATCGTTCGGCTCCTTCACCGCCGTAAACGACGTTTCCTTCGACGTCGCCGAGGGTGAAATCTTCGCGTTTCTCGGCCCCAACGGGGCAGGGAAGACGACCACCATCAAGATGCTCACTACGCTGCTGAAGCCGACATCCGGCTCTATTCAACTCGACGGTCTCGATCCTCTTACTCATCAGAATGAAGTGCGCAAGCGCTTCGGCATCGTCTTTCAGGACCCCAGTCTCGATGGCGATTTGACCGCATCCGAAAACATGGAGATTCACGGAGTGCTCTACCATGTACCCTCCAAAATCCGCCGCCAGCGTTCCGAAGAATTACTCAAACTCTTCGAGCTTTGGGATCGGCGCAAAGACCAGGTGAAAAAGTTCTCCGGCGGCATGAAGCGCCGTCTCGAGATCGCGCGTGGATTCCTGCACACCCCCAAGATTCTCTTCCTCGACGAGCCCACCCTGGGTCTCGATCCCCAGAGCCGCAATCAACTCTGGTCTCACGTCAAACGAGTCAATGAGTCAGAGCGCGTCACTGTCTTTCTCACCACGCACTACATGGATGAAGCCGATCGCGTGGCTCATCGCATAGGCGTAATCGATCATGGAATGCTCGTGGCGCAGGGAACACCGAAACAGATCAAAGAGCAGACCGGCACTGAGAATCTCGAAGAGGCTTTCCTTGCGTTGACTGGTTCGACCATCCGCGACGAAGGCGCGAATGCAGCCGACCAGATGCGGCAATTTGCAAAGATGTGGAGCGGAGGTAAACGATGAGTGCGATTTATATACTCTGGCTGCGCGAACTCAAGCGCTACGTGCGCTCTCGCGCGCAGATTGTGGCTTCACTGGGCCAGCCCTTGCTCTATCTGCTGGTCCTCGGCTTTGGCCTCAGCCCTGTCTTCAAACGCGCCGGCATGGGCAACTATCTGCAGTTTGTCGCGCCGGGCGTGATCGGCATGTCAGTTCTGTTCTCGTCGATCTTCTCCGGCCTCGGCCTGCTGTGGGACAGGCAATTCGGCTTCCTCAAAGAGACGCTCGTCGCCCCCGTGTCGCGGCTGCAGATCATGGTGGGCCGCACGCTTGGCGGCGCAACCGTCGCTGTCATCCAGGGTCTGCTCGTCACCACAATCAGCATTTTCGCCGGCTTCCGGCCCGCGCATTTCATCGCCATCCCCTTGGCCCTCGGCTTCATGGTGGCCATCGCAATTGTCTTCGCCGCGCTCGGGGTCGCCATCGGCTCAAGCCTCCAGGACATGCAGGGCTTTCAGCTCATCATGAACTTTCTGGTCATGCCGATCTACTTTCTTTCCGGCGCCATGTTTCCGCTCGCCGGCCTCGGTCCCGTTCTCACCTTCATCACGCGGCTCGATCCATTGAGCTACGGCATCGACGGAATGCGCTCGATGCTATTGGCCCAATCGGCATTCGATCCGCGCATCGACATCCTCGTTCTCGCTTGCGTCGGCTCCGTGTTCATAGTTTTTGGCGCCTACCGGTTTTCAAAGATAGAGATCTAGCATGGCGAGGGTGAGAAGCAAGCTGGCTCACGACAAAGTGCTGCGGGCTGCGCTCGATCTTTTTGGCGAGCGCGGCATCGATGCTACCAGCATGGACTCGATCGCCCGCGCATCCGGCGTGAGCAAAGCAACTATCTACAATCACTGGCCCGACAAAGAGGCGCTCTTGATGGAAGTCATGGTCATGATCCATGGCCTCGATCGTCAAGCCGAGGACATTGATACAGGAGACATTCGCCGCGACCTGACCACGGTTCTCACGCGCCGTCCCCCCGATGAATTCGACGCGATGCGCACGCGCCTGATGCCGTCGATGATTGCCTATTCTGCCGTTCACCCTGAGTTTGGAATGGCGTGGCGCCGCCGCGTAATGGAGCCGCCGCGCAATAGCCTGATTAAGATTCTTCGGCGTGGAATGAAACAGGGACAGCTTCCGCGCTTGCTCGACATTGAGGCAAGCGTGTCGCTGCTTTTGGGACCGGTGCTCTACACCCACATCTTTCAAAAAGAGCGGCTGAGCAAGGCTCCAGACATTGGGCCGAAGTCTGCCGAGGCTTTTTGGCGCGCTCACAGCCAGGCCCGCAAAGTGCGAATTGTCAAAGCTGGCATCAAAAGCGCGCCCGCTAAGAAATAGCGCAGCGCTACTTCGCGAACTCCGGCGGCCGTTCTCCCGCAACGCCAAAGGCTCTTTCCAGCGCCAGTCCTGCCTGGGCCACTGTGCCTTCGTCAAATAATCTCCCGATCAGCGTCACTCCGTGAGGAACGCGGCGCGGTGGCGAAAACTTCGGTAGCGGGTTCTTCGGGTCGGGAGCCCAATCGCTGCGCGCCTCTGACACCTCGACAAATCCCGCGCGCAGTGTTAGCGATGGATGCCCGGTAAAGTTGGTGATGACCAGCATCTCATCGCGTAACGATGGCACGAGTAGCAGATCCACCTCAGAGAACACCCGCACCATCTCTTCCGCGACTTTGCGGCGGAAGCGGTCGGTCTGCACAAAATCCACCGCCGACAAGAATCTCGATTGGCGAAAACAGTTCGGCCATGCGTCCGGCACCTGCACCTTCAACTCATCAACGCGATGGCTGAGCGTCAGGTCTTCAAACGCCGCACCGGCCTCGGCAAACAGAATCAGCGACAGCGAATCGTATGGCCAATCAGGAATCGAGACCTCCACAGTCGTCATGCCGAGCTTCTTCACTGTCTCAAGCGCCGCTCGATCCACGTCGGTTGCCGGGCTGTCTTTCATCCAGCCGGGAAAATATCCGACCCGCAGCCCTTTCACACTGGCGTTCGCATTGTAGGCCAGCATGCTGGGTCCTGAGGCGAGATCGCCGGCATCCTGTCCCGAGATCGCGTTCAGCACAAACATGGTGTCTTCGACTCCGCGCGCCATCGGCCCAAGTTTGTCGAGCGACCAGCAGAGCGTCATCGCTCCTGTCCGAGGAACCCGCCCGAAGGTGGGCCGTAATCCCGTCACACCGCAGCGCATCGACGGGCTCACGATGCTGCCTTCGGTTTCGCTGCCGATTGCAAACCCCACCAGTCCCGCCGCGGTGGCTGAGCCGGGCCCCGCACTCGATCCCGACGAGCCTTCCTCAAGCAGCCACGGATTCATCGTCTGGCCGCCAAACCAGATGTCATTCAGCGCCAGCGCGCCCATGCTCAACTTCGCCACCAGCACCGCGCCCGCTTCATTGAGGCGTTCCGTCACCGCTCCGTCTTTCGCCGGGACCCGATCTTTGAACGGCTCCGCACCGTAGGTTGTTGGAATCCCCGCCGTGTCGAGCAAGTCCTTCGCGCCCCACGGAATCCCATGGAGAGGCCCGCGATAGTGCCCGGCAGCAATCTCAGCGTCCGCTTTCCGCGCCTGCTCCAGCGCATGTTCGCGCGTGAGAGTAATGACGCAGCGCAGATGCGGATTGAATCGCTCGATGCGCCGAATATAAATCTCGGTCAGCCGCTCCGAAGTGAGTTGCCGGCTTTCAATCCATCGCGAAAGCTGCGCGACCGGTGCGAAAGCAATGTCCACTTCATTTGCCGGCAGCGGCCGATGCTCATCCGCGCTGCGCACAAATTCATAAGACATGTCGATCGACTGCAGTTTCTGCTTCTGTCTGTTAGTGATCGGCAAATAAACATTCGGCGGAAGCACCGGATTCCATTGCGTCGCCGGGGCCAGCGACGTCTCCAACTCGACTTTCCGCGGTCCCACTCGTCGCTCATAGAGAGGCGCCATCTGCATGCGCCAATTGCTTGCTGCCTCATCAAGGTCAGCCGGCTTCATCTCCACCTGCACCAGTTTCTCCGCTTCCTTAAAGGTCGTCGCAGACACTTCCGGTCCGACCGCCGGAGCCGTCCCAAAGGCCGGCGGCGCGCCCGGCGTTGGATGTTGGCTTTGGGGAGCGGTAGTCTGGCCCGGGATCGCCGCTGCAACCAACCCCAAGGAACCAAAAGCAACGAAGTCTCTTCGCGTTGTCGGCATTTTCACCTTCAAATAGATAGGATAGGGTCCGGCAGGAATGCAGAAAAGGGCAACTATACTATTTGCCCCTGAGGCCAGCCCCCTGCCAATCTCACCTGCTTCAACTTTGTCCAGATTTGTACCCCTAGCTCCCGACCCGTAGAATGACACTTATGCAGCCCGGGAAGGCTTGATGAATCAAAGCCGTCCGCCGGTTGTACCAGGTACCGATGACCGAACAGGCAACAGGCAATAACCCAGAAGCGCAGGCAGTCTCGCCTGCGTGGAGCAGAATCGAGAGGGCGCGCCATCCCCAGCGTCCATATCCCATGGACTTTATCGAGCGGGTTTTCACCGATTTCAGCGAGATACACGGGGACCGGGCCTTTGGCGACGACCAAGCCGTCGCCTGTGGCATGGCCCGCTTTGGCGCTGACGAAGTTTTGCTGATCGCCAACCGCAAGGGCGGCAGCACCAAAGAGCGTGTCAAGCGGAACTTCGGCATGCCGCATCCCGAGGGCTATCGCAAGGCGCTGCGCGCCATGAAGATTGCAGAAAAGTTTGGCCGCCCCATCATCAGCCTCATCGATCTGCCCGGCGCCTATCCCGGCCTCGGTGCCGAGGAGCGCGGACAGGCCGAGGCCATCGCGCGCAACATCCGCGAAATGTCGCGCTTGCGCGTGCCGACCATTTCCGTCATCAGCGGCGAGGGCGGATCCGGTGGCGCGCTGGCGCTTGCTGTCAGCGACCGCGTGCTGATTCTTGAAAATGCGCTCTACTTCGTCATTACTCCGGAGTCGTGCGCGGCAATCATGTGGCGTGACGCGTCCCACAAGCAACTCGCCGCCGAGGCCATGCGCATCTCTGCTCCTGAGGTTGCTGCTCTCGGCTGCGTCGACGAGATTATCCAGGAACCGCAGGGAGGCGCGCATACTGATCACGAGGTCGGAGCAGGCCTGTTGGGTTCTGCCCTGCGCAGGCATCTCGACCTGCTCAAGGCTATGCCGGTCGATGCCCTCGTCGCGGCCCGGCAGGATAAATTCCGCAAGATCGCCCGCTTCTACACGGAAGGTTAGGTCTCGTGGTACTTCGGCAGATCCATAGGGGCGGCGGGTTCAGCCGCAACTTCGATTCAAGCCAGTCGGCTTGCATCCTGCGCTGCGACTCCGCGGCCGGGTGCGGCCTATGACTTCTCGCCCGCTTTTCGGCCGCCGCATCCGCGCCTACCTTGAATTTGTGGCCGCTGTTGTCTTCTTTTTCGTGGCCCGCTCCATCGCACTGCGCGGCGCCGCCGGCCTGGCCAATGAAGCCTGGTCGCCGCTGGTCTACCAGGCGATGCTGGCATTTCTGCTCATCGTCGTCTTCGCTGGATTTGGCGTCGTCTTTGACCAGCAAAAGCATCCCATCCGCGAGCAGGGCCTGCCCTTCAGAAATGGCTGGCCGAGCGAGGCCGGAATGGGGCTCGCGATCGGCTGGGGTGCTGCCGTTGCCTGCGTTTTGCCCCTGATGATCGCGGGCGGGGTCGCCATCGTTCTCTCGACGCAGACCTCTGCCTGGGGCTGGCTTCTCGCCGATGCTCTCTTTTTTGCGTTCGCGGCATTGGCCGAAGAAGTGGCCTTTCGCGGGTATGGGTTCCAGCGTTTCGCCACAGTCGTCGGACCGATCGGCGCCAGCATCGGCTTCGCAGCCTTCTATGCCATCGTGCAGGCAGCGCATCCCGGTTCGACCCGCCTTAGCGTCGTGGTGTCCATCGTGCTCGGCCTGCTGCTCTCCACCGCCTATGTGCGCACCCGGGCGCTCTGGCTCAGTTGGGGCATCAACTTCGGCTGGAAGGCAAGCCGCGCCCTGATCTTCGGCCTCACCGTCAACGGTGTCAGCAGCCACTCCTCCATCATCGAGGGCGACCCAATGGGGCCTCTTTGGATCACGGGCGGAGGCTACGGACTTGATGCCAGCTGGCTCGCGCTTGTCGTTTTGCTCCTCGCTATCCCCGTGGTTTATCGCGTTACGCGCGAACTCGACTTTCGCTACAACGCCCCGGTGATTATTGCCGCCGGAATGCCCGTCGACCTCGATGCAGCCGCGCGTCGACAGCATGAGGCGGCCATGGGCCCCGCCGAGCCCTCCGCGCCTTCTCTGGTGCAGATCCTTCCCGTTGCGTCCCCGCCGGCATCTAACCCGGCATACGAGGGGCAAAAGGATGTACACTCCGAGTCGCGCTGATCTTAACCAGATTCCCCAGAGCCGGTTCAAAACAAAATCACCCTTGCCACTTGTCGGGAACGACCATTTGCGCCATCCTTAATGCATCCATGGGGAGGTTCCCATGAAACGCGCATTGCCGCCTCACCGCATTCAGCCAGTCGCAATCCGATGCAATCTCGCCCTCCCCGCGATCTTCCTTTCGGTCGCGTCGTCCCTCGCAATCCTTCTATCCGCAGCAATTCCCGCTGACGCCCAAGTTGTCACCATCGATACCGATGGCAGAGCCACGACCGCGGTTCAGGCCGGCACGGTTGATCGCCGCTTTCAGCAGATCACCCCGACTCACATCGACCTGCCCAAGACTGAGCTGGACGAGCGAGGCCGCCTCGATCTCATTCGCTTCCTGCAATCCGATCAGGGGTTTGCGATGCGCCCCTTCCCTCGCGGCCACAAGGGTTTGACCCTGGCAGCCAACGGCGAGCTTGAACCGGCTGGAGAAGGCTACCTGGACATGGTCACTGCCAATGGCCTTTCGGCCAAACCGGGTGATCGGCTGGTGATCACTGACATCAAATTCGAGCACTCAAGAATTACTCTGATGCTCAATGGCGGCCCCGACGCCCGGCACCGCTTTCTCAGCCACATTCAGCTCGGCACCGGTCCTATGATGGGCCCCGTCGTTCAGGGAGACGAGCAAGCCCCCACGGGTGCGCGGCTCACCCTCACCTTTCACGATCACGTTCCCGATCTCACCGGCAAGCAGGTAGAGGCTCTTCTGGCTCCGCTCATTTCGTTTGAGGTCAAGACGCCGATTCAGGCATTCACCGATACTCTGCCTCCGAAGCTCAAAAGCGCAATCCTGGGTCACACGGTCCTGGTCGGCATGACCACCGACATGGTGCTGTTTGCCAAAGGGCAACCCTACAGGAAAATCCGGGAGATGGACGGTCAGATGCCGTTTGAGGAGTGGCTTTATGGTCACCCACCCGAGGACGTCTGGTTCGTACGCATCAACGGCAATCGCGTAATCCGCGTCGAGCAGGCCCGGGTTGGCAAGCCGCCTCTCATCTTTACCAAAGATGAAGTCGAGGGACTGATGCGGACCGACGGAACGCCCCTCATCGCAGGAGACGCGCCCGACAAGCATACCGTCCAGATGGGCGATGTCCAGCGCGATCCTGACACCCAGGCCCCCGCGCCGCCTCCCAGCCTCCGTAACCCCGGCGAATCCTTGCCCAACGATGACGGCAAAGACAGCCGCACCGAAGTGATGAAGCCTGTGCAATTTCCCAAGCAGGCGCCCGACGACCACCCCGTGGCTCACCAGGGTGACTCGAAGCCCGCAGACTCGAAGCCTGCCGACCAGACCCCGACAGCCCCGTCTCCCGACGGTGAAGCGCAACCGGCAACGCAGCCCGCACCCGCCGATTCCGCCCAGCCTGCCCCCGCGAAACCTGCACCAAGCGACGGCCCGTCCCGCTATGCCGGTACGACTTAAGCCGGGACCCGAATTGATGTAAACTCAGAACAGCGAGTCCCGCTTCCTCCCGGCACAAAAATGTCTTCAAGAGGAATGTCTATGACCGCGCCGTCGAAGCCGCGCGCTCCGCTTTTGCGCGTGTGTGCAGAGACAACTCACGAAGGAGAATCAAAGAACCGATGGCCAAGATTGCAAAGACCGGCGACCGCAAAAAGGTGATGGACACAACGAAGTCAACCGACTGCCCCAAATGCAGCAAAGCAACCCGCATCGTCAAGCGGGTCAAAGATCGCGAGCGCGGTATTCCGGGCGGAGTCTATATCTCCTGTTCTGCGTGCGACTTCTACGAAAAGCTTTAAGATTTACTCGATCTTCAGCCAGTTCAGGCCCGGCCCCGCGCCGGGCTTCGCTGCGTCTGGGGCAGTCGATCCGCCGTGCCCCACTACTGAAGTCCTGACCCCAGCGCCTTCCTTATCTCAGAATTCGTCATCACCCGCGCGATCTTGTCCTTCAAATACGTCAACGTAATCTCGTGATGCTCGCGATCATAGGAATCGATGCAATCCTCGGCGAGCACCACATACCAGTCCCGTTGATAGGCATCAACGGCAGTGGTTCGAATGCACGCATGCGTGTTGATCCCCGCAAGAATGAGCCCATCCGGCCTCAGCTCTTCGAGAATCCTGTCCAATTCGGTCCCAAAAAATGCGCTGTACCGCTTCTTGATCAACACCCGATCGCTCGCGCCTACCGCCAGTTCTGAAACGATCTCGCAGCCTGGCGTTCCCTTGATTGTCCTGTGGATGTTCTTCGCCTTCATTTCAGCGAACGCATCGCGCAAATCAGGCTCAAACTCCTGCCGCACCCAAACCACCGGACTGGACGCTCTGCGCATTGCGTCCACCAGTTCGTTGACAGCTTCAATGAGTCGCGCTCTCCGTCCGGGCTCCCATCGATCGAGGAAGTCGTTGAGCATATCAATCACGATCAGAACCGGTCTCTCCATGCCAGCAGACTACCAAGCTCGCCTCGTGCCTTGAAGCGCATCGTTCGACCCGATGCTCGCGATCCAGAATTTCCCATCCTTGCAAATCCGCATCTCAGTCTCTGAACCCCGTTCCCATCCAGAGGAGCGCAAAGGAGATCTGCGAATGAAAGCAGTTGTGCTGCACGAGTACGGTGGTCCCGAAAACCTCCTCTACGAAGACGTCCCCGATCCGCAATTTGGCGACAACGAAGTGCTGGTGCAGGTAAGAGCCACCAGCATCAATCCCATTGACTGGAAGCTGCGATCGGGAGCAGCCAAGGCGCGCATGCCGCTCGATTTGCCGGCCATTCTGGGTCGCGACCTTTCCGGTGAAGTGGTCGACCACGGCCGCAACGTCACTGGTTTCTCCAAGGGCATGCGCGTGATGGCGCTGACCAACAGAACCTATGCGCAGCTGACCGTTGCGAACGCCGATTTATTGGCTCCCATTCCTGACGCGCTCAGCTTTGAGCAGGCGGCAGCGCTTCCGCTCGTCACCATCACCGGGTCGCAGTTGATTGAACGCGCCGTGAAGCCGATCAGGGGCCAGACGGTGCTGGTAACTGGTGCGCTCGGCAGCGTTGGCCGCACGGCTGTTTACGTTGCCCGCCAGCATGGGGCGCGCGTGTTCGCCGGTGTTCGTGCCGCCGAACGCGAAAAAGCGCAGCAAGAGCTCCACGCCGATCAGGTGATTGCCATCGACGACGAAGACGAAATCGCAAAGCTGAGCGAACTCGATTCGATTGCCGATACCGTCGGCGGGGCGACCATTCAAAAGCTGATGAAGACCATTCGCGCCGGCGGTGTACTGGGTTCAGTGTTGGGCGTTCCCGATGGCGCAAACAACTACAAGATTCGCGTGGAAGCCTTCATGGCCGCCCCCGATGCAACGCGGCTTCACCAGCTTGCCGACGACGTGGCTCGTGGC
>Ga0181537_10002499_pt1 | contig 16124 bp, 20 predicted proteins | sample PEATcosm2014_Bin_39_FD_119765 | JGI IMG/M metagenome (GOLD analysis project Ga0181537, IMG submission 119765) | Peatland microbial communities from MTU Mesocosm Facility, Houghton, MI, USA - PEATcosm2014_Bin23_10_metaG | ecosystem: Environmental > Terrestrial > Soil > Wetlands > Peat | place... | reverse complement strand
TGCCGCCCGGGCTTTTAGCTCGCCTCGAGCCCGCGTTTGCACGCGGCGTTGGACACGGGCTGCTCGAACTTGGGCTGCGCGAGGTCGGCACCGCTCTGCCTTCTGAATTTGCCTACTGGCGCGGCCGCGACGCTTTGTCGAGCTCTTACTGCGCTATGCCTGTCCTTTTGAGGCGGAACGCTTCCATCAGCGACTGGATCTGCAGCTGCCTGCGTGCCCGCATCTGCAGCGGTCGGCTGGGATGAAGCGCGAATCGCTGCTGCGTTGTCCCGCTGGAGCTGTGCATTCTCCTGAACGATCCACTGTGTTTCGTCCTCCTCTGCGTCGGCACCGTGTGGCCACGGGTCCTGCCTCATTGGCTGGAACATCACCGCCGGGGGTGTCTGCTGTGCCTGGGCCGCGCCTAATTGAGGAATAGTAGGCGGCTCGGCGTGAGGTCCGTGTTGCTCCTCGCGCCGTGGCGTAATGGCTACCGGGGTCATCTCGGTTGCAGCTTGGGATTGGATCGCGCCTGCGGCTAGTGCGGCCGCTGCCAACCCTCTTAAGTGATCCATACGCACCTTCGGGCTACTTGGCCCGCGCCGCTGCGGCGACAGCGTGCGTCAGTCCTTGGAGATCCTGGCGTATGCCCTCGAGTGCATCGGCGATGTACTGCAACTCAAGGCGCGCTTGCGTCTCGCTGTTGGTGTTCCTAGCGAGTTGAGTGCGTTCGGGCTCCCTGGCGGCCTTGATGGCGTTCATGTCTGACATTGGTGTGCTCCCTGAAATGTGCCGTGTGTTACTCCACAGCCCCCGTTGAGGGATTAATTCTCTATGCGGGCGCACATGACATATTTAAAGGGGTGCCGCGCATCGCGAATACCCGAGCGGAGCACCAGTGGAGCACGACAGAGAAATCACGCCTCGTGACCGCGTCTTAAAGGGTGTAACTAATTGATTTAATTGGTCGGGGTGACAGGATTTGAACCTGCGACACCTACGTCCCGAACGTAGTGCTCTACCAGGCTGAGCTACACCCCGATTAACTGCGCCCCGGTCCTGGTCCGACGCTCAGTGCTTGCGCTCGATGGCAAAACGGGCAAGTGCCTGAAGGCCCTCACGATACGCACTCGGGGGCAGTCCCTCGAGCGCCGCACAGGCCTGGTCGGCCTCGGATTTTGCGAGCCGCGCAGTGTACTCAAGGCCACCTGCTGATTCAATTGCAGTGAGAATCGCATCCAGCTGACCGCGCGCGCCGTTTTCGATGGCGGTGCGGATCATCTGGACCGTCTTGGCGTCGGAGTGCTTCAGCGCGTGGATCAGCGGCAGCGTCGGCTTGCCCTCGGCCAGATCATCGCCCAGGTTCTTGCCGCGCTCGGCCGGATCGGACTGATAATCGAGCACGTCGTCGACCAACTGATAGGCGGTGCCGAGATGCTTGCCGTAGCGCGCCAGCGCCTGCTGCACCGGCAGCTCGGCGCCGGTAACGACCGCGGCCACTTCGGCGCCGGCCTGGAACAGCTGGGCGGTCTTGCGGTAGATCACCTGCAGGTATCGATCCTCCGAGGTCCCGGGGTCCCGGGCATTCATCAGCTGCAGGACTTCGCCCTCGGCGATCACATTGGTGGCCGTGGCCATGATCTCTATGACCCGCTGGGACTTGACCGCGGCCATCATCTGAAAGGCGCGCGAATAGACAAAATCGCCCACCAGCACGCTGGCCTGGTTGCCAAAGATCTCATTGGCGGTATCGCGCCCGCGCCGCAGGGCCGACATGTCCACGACATCGTCATGCAGCAGGGTCGCGGTATGGATGAACTCGATGAAGGCGGCTGCCTGCACACAGGCCGCGCTGGTCCCCCCGCAGGCGCGCCCGGCGAGCACTACCAGCAACGGGCGCAGGCGCTTGCCGCCGCCCCCTATGATGTGTTCGGCCACCTGGTCGACCAGGGGTACGATGCTCTTGAGGCCACTGCGGATGGCCGCATCCACCCCCTGCAGATCGGCCCGCACCAGAGCGCGGATCTGCTCCAGGGCGGCAGCCGAGCCCGCGGCCGAGGTTGGCGGGAACTGGAGCACCGTATTCAACTGCCTGTTTCTCCAAAAGAAAACGCCGTTTGACCCGCCCGGCCATGGCCAGTAGAATCCCCGGCCTTTCTGCCACCGGGCCTATCAGGCGCGGATGCTATTACGGAGTCCAGATAAATGTACGCGGTCATTGCCACAGGCGGCAAACAGTATCGAGTTGAGAAGGGTGAGGTGCTGCGGATCGAGAAACTGACCGCGGAGCCCGGCTCGACGGTTGAGTTCGATCAGGTGCTGCTGATAGCCGATGGCGCCGATATCAAGGTTGGCGCGCCGATGCTCAAGGGCGGCAAGGTCACGGCCACCGTTGAAGAGCATGGCAAGGGCGACAGGGTCTCGATCGTCAAGTTCCGCCGCCGCAAGCACTACATGCGCATGAAAGGTCACCGGCAGCACTATTCACAGGTGCGCGTCACCGACATCAGCATGGTCTGATCGGCACTGCAGCGCTTTGAGAGGCTAGAGACAAGTTTAGGAATGGAGCAGATTCATGGCACATAAAAAGGCAGGCGGCAGTACCCGCAACGGTCGCGATTCCCATGCGAAACGCCTGGGTGTAAAGGTGTTCGGCGGCGAACACGTGGTGGCCGGCAACATCATCGTCCGCCAGCGCGGCACCAAAGTGCGTGCCGGAGCGAACGTCGGCGTGGGCACGGACCACACCCTGTTTGCACTCGCGCACGGGCAGGTGGTCTTCAGTCGCAAAGGCGCCGAGCAGCGCGCGTTTGTCTCGGTGCTGCCGGAAGCTGCGCCCGAGGCCCCGTCCGAAACCAAGACCAACTAGAGCGAGTTCGCAGGCTCCCGGACGGCGGTAGCTCTGCCCAGTTGAACCCAGCCCCGGCCTTCCGCGCCGGGGTTTTAATTTGTGGGCAGGTCTATGATCGGCCAGTCCATGCCCTTCTAACACAGCAGCCGCAGCATGAAATTCGTCGACGAGGCAACGCTCAAGGTCCAGGCCGGCAACGGTGGGCGCGGCAGCGCGAGCTTCCGGCGCGAGAAGTCGGCGCCCTTCGGAGGTCCGGATGGCGGTGATGGCGGCGCCGGCGGAAGCGTGTGGCTGCGAGCGGCCGAGGGCATCAACACGCTGGCGGACTTTCGCATCGTCCGCACCTACAGGGCCCAGTCAGGCGGTGGCGGTTCGGGCAACGGCTGCACCGGTCGCGGCGGCGAGGATCTGTACATCACAGTACCGGTCGGGACCTCGGTCCGTGAAGCCGAAACCGGCGAGGAGCTGGGCGATCTGAAGCAGGTCGGCCAGGAACTGAAAGTGGTGCAGGGTGGCAAGGGCGGCTGGGGCAACACGCGCTTCAAGTCGAGCACGAACCGTGCGCCGCGCCAGTTCGGCCCCGGGCTTCCCGGCGAGAAACGCGTACTGAACCTGGAGCTCAAGGTCATTGCCGATGTGGGTCTGCTGGGCGTCCCCAACGCCGGCAAATCGACGCTGATCCGGGCGGTCTCGGCCGCGCGGCCGCGGGTCGCCGATTACCCCTTCACCACGCTCTATCCGAATCTCGGCGTCGTGTACTGCGGCGAGCATCGCAGCTTCGTGATGGCCGATATTCCGGGACTGATCGAGGGCGCAGCCGAGGGCGCCGGCCTCGGGATCCGCTTCCTCAAGCACCTGCAGCGCACGCGCGTGCTGCTGCACCTGGTGGACATCGCACCGCCCGATCCGTCGACCGATCCGGTCATCGAGGCGCGCGCGATCGTGAAGGAGCTGAAGAAATTCAGCGCCGATCTGCTCGACAAGCCGCGTTGGCTGATCCTGAACAAGCGCGACCTGCTGCCCGATGAGGAGGCGGAAAAAGTCGCCCGCGACATCGTGCGGCGCCTGCGTTTCAAGGGTCCGCACTTCCTGATCTCCGCGGCCACCGGGCGCGGTACCAGGGAGCTGGCCGAGGCGGTGATGCGTTTCCTCGAGACCCAGAGCAAACCGGGTGACAGCGCGTAACGTCAAGGTCCGGCAGCGGCTGGCAGCAGGAAAACTGCGGCTGCGGCTGCGCGATCTGCGTAATCTGGGTGTGCGTTCCGAGCAGCTGCTGGCCGGCATCGGCATTCGCACGGCCGAGGATCTGCGCCGGCGTGGCGCGGTGCAAAGCTACGTGGATCTGAAGCGCGTCAAGGGCCGCGCCTCGCTCAATCTGCTGTGGGCTCTGGCCGGAGCGCTCGAGCCGTGGCCCGAAGGCACGCACTGGCGCGAGATCTCGCGCGGTGAGGCGCGGCTCTCGCTGCTGCTGGCGGTCGAGGATCTTGAGCTTAAGGGGCCTTCGGCTTAGAAAGGCTCAGGGCTTTGACGTGCCCGGCCAGGCGGCTCTTGTGCCGGTCGGCCTGGTTGCGGTGAATGATGTTCTTGTTCACCAGCGTGTCGATCAGGGGCACCGCGGCGAGGTAGCTGGCGCGGGCCTGTTCCTTGTTGGCGCTGGCGACCGCATCAACGACCTTGCGGATCGCTGTACGCATGCGCGAGCGCAGTGCAATGTTGGCCACCCGGTGCTGCTGGGCCTGCCGTGCTGCCTTGTCCGCTGATTTTGTATTCGCCACGCTGGAAGCTCTCCATCCGCCTATTGATTCTTGTGGGAAATTCCCGCAAAAAGAGCCGCGCAGTGTGCGATTAGCCGCTCTTTTTGTCAATCTGGCTCGGGTATAGTCCCAAGCCACGATGAGCCGCGCGATTTTCAAGCACTCCACGGTCGTCGGCCTCGTCACGTTGCTCTCGCGCATCACCGGCCTGGTGCGGGATGTCGCGATCGCCCAGGCCTTCGCCTCGGCCGCGCTGCGCGATGCGTTCCTGGTCGCCTTCAAGATCCCGAACTTCCTGCGCCGCCTGTATGCCGAGGGCTCCTTCGCGCAGGCCTTCGTGCCGGTGATCTCCGAGTACCGCCAGCTGCGCACGCGCGAGGAGGTGCGCACGCTGATCAGCGCCAGCGTCGGCACGCTCGGGGTGTGCTTTGGCCTCGCGGCCCTGGCCGGCGTCGCCGGCGCGCCGTTCCTGGTCCGGGTCTATGCGCCCGGCTTTGTGCAGGACCCGGCGCAGCTCGCGCTCACGATCCAGCTGGTGCGCTTCACGTTCCCGTACCTGGTGTGTGTGGTGATCACAGCGCTGCTCTCGAGCGTGCTCAACAGCTACGAGCGTTTCGCACTGCCGGTGTTCACGCAGGTCGCGCTGAATCTGATGCTGATCTTCACCGCGCTGGTACTGGCGATGCACAGCGCCGAGCCGGGCCAGGTGCTGGCCCTCGGTGTGCTGGCCGCGGGCAGCGTGCAGGTGCTGCTGCAGCTGCCGGCACTGAAGCGGCTCGGGCTGCTGGGCTGGCCGCGCTGGAGATGGCAGCACGAGGGAGTGCGTCGCATGTTCGCGCGCATCCTGCCCGGAATCCTCGGCTCCTCGATGCTGCAGCTGAGCCTGGTGCTCGACACGGTGTTCGCATCGCTGCTGGCCACCGGCAGCGTGTCGTGGCTGTATTTCGCCGACCGCCTGATGGAATTCCCGCTCGGGCTGGTGGGCATCGCGCTCGCGACCGTGACGCTGCCGGGCCTGGCCAAGCTGCATACGCAGGGCTCAGCGGCAGGCTTTTCACGCGTAATAGATTTTTCGCTGCGCCTGACATTGCTGCTGGCGGTCCCGGCGGCGGTCGGATTGCTGTGCTTTTCCGGGCCGATCACCGCCTCGGTATTCGGTTACCGGCACTTCAGCGCTTTCGATGTGCAGATGGCGGCCGCGGCGCTGGCAGCCTACGCACCGGCGCTGATGATGTTCAGCCTGGTCAAAGTCCTGGTGCCCGGTTTCTTTGCCCGCCACGATACCCGCACGCCAGTGCGCGCCGGGCTCGTTGGCCTCGCCGTGAACGTCGCGCTCAACGCTGTGCTGAGCCTGACGCCGCTCAAGACGCATCTGCAGGCGCCACACATCCTGCTGGCGTTGTCCACCGGCGTGGGTGCGACGCTGAACGCACTGCTGCTGTGGCAGGGGCTGCGGCGTAGCGGTGTCTACCGGCCCGAGGGGCGCTGGCTGCTGCTGCTGTTGCGCATCGCGATCGCCTGCGCGGTGATGGCGGCCTTTCTGCTGTGGTTCTCCGGGGCACCCGAGGCGTGGCTGCTGCTGCACGCCGGCGCGCGCATCCTGCGTTGTAGCATCGGCATAGCCGGGGGCGCGCTCGCCTACGCCGTGGTGCTGCTGATGCTCGGGCTCAGGTATCGTGATGTGTTCGCGAGCCCGCTATAATGGATCGCTTGCGCGCTGCTTTTCGCTGAAGGACCCATGGAGCTGATCCGCCGACTGACCGGAGCGCGCGCCCAGCGTTACGAAAGCGTCGTCACCATCGGGACCTACGATGGCCTGCATGTCGGCCACCAGGCGCTGATTGCGCGGGTCCTGGAGCACAGCGCCGCCAGTGGCCTGAGAGCCGCGCTCGTGAGCTTCGAGCCGATGCCGCGCGAATACCTGCAGCCGGCGACGCCACCGGCACGGCTGACCAATTTTCGCGAGCGCTGGCGGATACTCGAGTCCCTCGGTCTCGACACCTTCTGCCAGCTGCCGTTCAATGCGCGGCTGCGGGCCCAGTCCGGTGGCGAGTTCCTGGGCTCACTCGTGGCCTGGGGTGCACGCCATGTGATCATCGGACATGACTTCCGCTTTGGTCACGGAGGCCAGGCCGATGCCGAGTGGTGCCTGGGACAGGCCGGGGCGCTTGGCATCGCCGTCGAGGTGATCGCCCCGGTGCTGCTCGATGGGCAACGCGCGAGCAGCGGGCTGGTACGCGAGGCGCTTGCCGAAAGTGACTTCGGCCGGGCCGCACAGCTGCTCGGACGGCCCTATACGATGTGTGGTCGGGTGGTGCGCGGGCGGCAGCTCGGGCGCACGCTCGGTTTCCCGACCGCCAATCTCGCGCTGCGCAGGCGCCGCGCGCCGCTGCAGGGCATTTTCGCGGTGCGCATCAGTGGCCCCGGCGTCATGGGCTGGCCAGGCGTGGCGAGCCTCGGCACGCGACCGACAGTGGACGGAGTGGAGCCGCTGCTCGAGGCGCACCTGTTTGACTGGAGCGGCAGCCTGTATGGTGCGGAGATCGAAGTCGAATTCGTCGGCAAGCTGCGCGATGAGGCGAAGTTCGATTCACTGCCGCTGCTCGTGGCGCAGATGAAGCAGGACGCCTCCGAAGCGCGGGCGCTGCTGCAGGCGCCGCAGGCCTGAGCGCGATCGTTCATTTATACAAGGTACGTGGCTTGTCTGAGACTGACTACAAGAAGACCGTGAATCTGCCGCAGACCGACTTCCCGATGAAGGCGGATCTGGCCAATCGCGAGAAGCTGCAGCTGGCGCGCTGGCAGGAGCAGCGGATCTACGAGCGCATCCGCGCCGCCTCCGCCGGCCGGCCGCCGTTCGTGCTGCACGATGGTCCGCCGTACGCTAACGGCGCGATCCACCTTGGGCACGCGATCAACAAGATACTGAAAGACATCATCGTCAAGTCGCGCACGCTCGATGGGGCCGATGCACCCTACATCCCCGGCTGGGACTGCCACGGTCTGCCGATCGAACTGGTGGTCGAGAAGAAGCATGGCAAGCCCGGGCAGAAGCTCGATGCACGCGCCTTCCGTGCCGCCTGCCGCGCCTTTGCCCAGGCGCAGGTCACGCAGCAGAGCGCGGATTTCCAGCGCCTCGGGGTGCTGGGCGACTGGGAGCATCCGTACCTGACGATGGCGCCCGGGTACGAGGCGCAGCAGATTCGTGCGCTGGGCAAGATCATCGCCAACGGGCATCTGTACCGCGGACTCAAGCCGGTGCACTGGTGCCTCGATTGCCGCTCGGCACTCGCCGAGGCCGAAGTCGAGTACGAGGATCTGAGCTCGACCGCGATCGATGTCGCATTCGCCGTGGCCGACACGGAGGAATTTCATCGTCGCACCGGCATCGTCGTGCCCCCCGGCACGCCAGTGGCGCTGGTGATCTGGACCACGACGCCCTGGACGCTGCCTGCCAACGAGGCGGTGACGCTGAAGTGCGACTTTGAATATTCGGCCGTGCAGGTGGAGCGCCACGGCGCCTTCCAGGTGCTGGTGCTGGCCGAGGCGCTGGTGTCAGCGTGCCTGGCCCGCTATGGCTTGAGCGGCACGGTACTGGGGCGCTTCAGTGGCCAGAGCCTCGAGGGCCTGATGCTCAAGCATCCGTGGCGCGATCATCCGGTGCCGGTGATCCTGGGCGATCACGTGACACTCGATGCCGGCACCGGTGCCGTGCACACGGCCCCGGCCCACGGCCAGGAAGACTATGCCGTCGGCCTGCGCTACGGCCTGCCGATCGTGAATCCGGTCGGACCCGACGGTCGCTTCGCCGAAGGCACGCAGCTGGTCAGCGGCCTGAAAGTCGATGCCGCCAATCCAATCATCGTCACCGAACTCGAGCAGCGCGGCGCGCTGTTGCACAGCGCGGCGCACCGGCACAGCTACCCGCACTGCTGGCGGCACAAGAGTCCGCTGATCTTCCGCGCGACCTCGCAGTGGTTCATCAGCATGGACAGGCAGGGCCTGCGCGCCGGGGCGCTGCGCGACATCAGGAAAGTGCAGTGGACACCCGAATGGGGCCAGTCGCGCATCACCGGCATGATCGAAAACCGGCCCGACTGGTGCTTATCGCGCCAGCGCACCTGGGGCGTGCCGATCACGCTCTTTACCCATCGCACCAGCGGCGAGCTGCATCCGCGCACGCAGCAGCTGATCGAGCAGGTCGCCGCGCGCGTCGCGCGCGCGGGGATCGATGCCTGGTTTGACCTGGATCCGGCCGAATTGCTGGGCAGCGATGCCAGTGAGTACGAGAAGGCGGGCGATGTCATGGACGTGTGGGCCGACTCAGGTCTCTCATTCGAATGTGTCGCCGCGTTGCGCAGCGACTTCCAGTCGCCGGTCGATCTGTACCTGGAGGGCTCGGATCAGCATCGCGGCTGGTTCCACAGTTCGCTGCTGATGTCGGAGGCGCTCTATGCGCGCGCTCCCTACCGGGCGGTGCTGACGCACGGTTTCTCGGTCGATGACAAGGGCCGCAAGATGTCCAAGTCCCTCGGCAACGGCATCGAGCCCCAGGACATCATGAAGAACCTGGGCGCCGACACGCTGCGCCTGTGGGTCGCCGCGACCGATTATTCCAACGAGATGAGCCTCTCGCAGGAAATCCTGCGACGCATGAGCGATTCGTACCGCCGCATGCGCAACACCGTGCGCTTCCTGCTGGGCAACCTGCACGGCTTCGAGCCCGCGCACGCACTGGCTCCGGCACAGATGATCGCCTTCGATCGCTGGGCGCTCGAGCGCACCCAGGCGCTGCAGCTGGAGATCACCGCCGCCTACCGCAGCTACGCTTTCCACACGATCTACCAGAAGGTGCACAACTTCTGCGTCGTGGATCTGGGCGGCTTGTATCTCGATGTACTCAAGGACCGGCTGTACACGACGCCGGCGGCGAGTCACGCGCGCCGCTCCGCGCAGAGCGCGCTGTGGCATATTGCCGAGGCCATGGTGCGCTGGCTGGCACCGATTCTTTCTTTCACCGCCGAGGAGATCTGGCGGCACCTGCCCGGTGAGCGCGCCGAGTCGGTGTTCCTGAGCCTGTGGCATCCGCTGCCGCCGCTCCCGAGCAGTGCGATCGACTGGACCCGCCTGCTGGCACTGCGCTCGGAGGTGACGCGCGAGCTCGAGCAGTTACGTGCCGCCGGCACAATCGGCGCACCGCTCGAGGCCGAGCTCGATGTCTACTGCAACGCGGCCCAGTATCCGCACTTAAGTGCCCTGGGCGAGGAGCTGCGGTTCCTGATGATCACCTCGGCAGCGCGCGTGCACGAGGTGCCTGAGCCACCGCCCGGGGCGATTGCAGCGGTGGCCGTCGAAGGCGGCGGCGTGTGGATCCGCGTGGGCCGCACGCAGGCGCCCAAGTGCGAGCGCTGCTGGCATCATCGCGAGGATGTTGGACAGCGCAGCGAGCATCCGCTGCTGTGCGTACGTTGTGTCGAAAACCTGGAGACGGCCGGTGAACACCGCCGATTTGTCTAGATGAACGCATCATCCCCGGGGCGCGGGCGCCTGATCTGGCTGTGCTTGACGGTGGCCGCCATCGCGCTCGATCAGTGGAGCAAGCATGCGATCGAGCAGCATCTGCCGATGAGCGGCATCTATCCGCTGCTGCCGGTGCTGGAGTTCACGCGCCTGCACAACCCGGGGGCGGCATTCAGCTTCCTGGCCGGTGCTTCGGGCTGGCAGCGCTGGTTCTTCACCGCACTTGCCTGTCTCGTCAGCGCGGCACTGGTGGTGTGGCTCGCACGCCTGGAGCGGGGCGCCAACCTGGTGGCGGCTGCCATCGCGCTGATCATTGCCGGGGCGCTCGGCAACGTGATCGATCGGGTGCGCCTTGGCTACGTGGTCGATTTCATCCAGGTGCACTGGCACGAGGCTTATTTTCCAGCGTTCAATCTGGCCGACTCATCCATTACGGTCGGTGCGGCGCTGCTGCTGATCGATGCATTCTTCAGCGGGCGCCAGCCCGCTTCGAGCGGGGCTTAAGGGCCATGCGCATCCTGCTTGCCAACCCGCGCGGCTTCTGTGCCGGAGTGGATCGGGCGATCGAGATTGTCGAGCGGGCCATAGAGCTGTTTGGACCGCCGATCTATGTGCGACATGAGGTCGTGCACAACAAGAGCGTCGTGGATCGCCTGCGCTCACTGGGTGCGGTGTTTGTGCAGGAGCTCGATGAAGTACCGGACGATGGCACCGTGATTTTCTCGGCGCACGGGGTTTCGACCGCCGTGCAGGTGGAAGCCGAGCGGCGCAGCCTGCAGGTATTTGATGCCACCTGCCCGCTGGTCACCAAGGTGCACATGGAAGTGGCGCGCTTTGCGCGCGAAGCGCGCGAAGTGATCCTGATCGGCCACGAGGGCCATCCGGAAGTGGAGGGCACGATGGGCCGCTTCGATGCGAGCGCCGGTGGCCGCATCCTGCTGGTGCAGAGCGTCGAGGATGTCGCGGCCCTTAAGATCAGCATGCCCGGGCGCCTCGCGTTCGTGACGCAGACGACCTTGTCGGTCGATGACACCGCCGCGATTGTCGAGGCACTGCGACGGCGGTTTCCAGCGATGGAGGCGCCGCGCCACGAGGATATCTGCTACGCGACCCAGAATCGGCAGGATGCGGTGAAGCAGTTGCTGGCCCAGTGCGATGTGCTGGTCGTCGTGGGTTCCCAGAGCAGCTCCAATTCCAACCGGCTGCGCGAGCTCGCCGACCGCGCCGGTATCCCAGGTCACCTGGTCGATGGCGCCGGGGGCCTGGATCGCGCCTGGTTCGGGCCCTCACAGGTGGTCGGGGTCACGGCCGGCGCCTCGGCTCCGGAGATCCTGGTGCGCGAGGTCGTCGAGCAGCTGCGTCGCTGGGGCGGCGAGCTGCCGCAGGAGCAGACCGGCCGCGAAGAGCACGTGGTATTCGCGTTGCCGCGGGCGCTGCGACCGCGGGAACCCGGCTCCTCGGCGGCGCGCTAGAGACCTCAACGGCCGCATGTGCCCAGAGGGGCGGTTCTTGCGCTGTCGGGCTGGTTCGGCCGTAGCGGATCGCTATAATCGGCGCATGTCACACGCTGCTGGAACTGCAGGGGTCGCAGGATCAGAAGTCGCCAGGCGTCTTCAGGCCTGCGGCATCCGGGCGACCGAACAGCGCTTGCGAATCGCCAAAGTCCTTCTTGCTGCGCCGCAACATCTATCCGCTGAGCAGATTACCGAGGCCCTGGAGAGTCTGGGCGGCCACGTCTCGAAGGCCACGGTCTACAACACGCTGAACCTGTTCGCCAAGCATGGCCTGATCCGGCAGCTGAATGTCGATGGCCTGCGCGCGTGGTTCGATTCGAACGTGGAAGCGCATTACCACTTCCATGATCAGGATACCGGGCAGCTGAGCGATGTGGCGCTTCCAGAAGTGGAGTTCGCCAAACTGCCCCCGCCCCCGCCCGGCATGGAATTCGCGGGCATCGACCTGGTCATCCGACTGCGTCGCAGGGCCTGAAAGTCCGCGTTGCCTGCGCGGCGTGGGCTGAATAGAATGCCGCGCTTCAAATCAGGGCCCAACTCATTGCCGGAGTAGCTCAGTTGGTAGAGCGGCGCATTCGTAATGCGTAGGTCGTAGGTTCGATTCCTATCTCCGGCACCATTTCCACTTCCAGGTACTTCCACAGACGTCCACCAGCATCCACAAAATACCTGTTTTTGAGGCATTTCTGGACCGAGGACGTCCACGGTGGTTAGTTGACAGGTTACGGTCTCGAATACTACGTGGCCGGCCGTTTTGCGACCGCCCGCCGTTTCAATCCAGTAAGCGCAAATATTTTGCACCATGCGGTAGAGCTGCTACTGAAGGCCTGCCTGGCGCACGATGATCCTCTGGAGAGGATTCTTGACTACTGGCATCCAAAGAAGGGCTACGGGCACGATATTGTACGATTGTGGGAAGCGTTTAAGACCCGACAGACAGTGGCTGTGCCAACGGAGTTCGACGAAATAATAAAGGGTCTTCATGCCTTCGAGGACATTAGATATCCGGAGACTCTGATTCGCGATGGCGCGATGATCTCCATAGGCATCTTCGAAGTGGAAAATCCCGTTCTGAGGGACGGACAAATCCCGGAAAAGCTCTATGTGCTGATGCTCCCGCAAATAGACCGGCTAATGGGATTCCTTTTCAAAGCATCTGGCGCAAATCCGCCGGCGTTCCTGCCGGACGTTACGGAAGACAAACAAGCCATGATTTACTACGACATGGTCCGCAGGAGCTTCTTCGGTCGTGAGCCTGCCAATTAGGGGAGGTTTGACGAAAGGGAAAATAAAGTACGCCAAGCGCGGCGGTGCTGATCGAGACTGCGCTCGAATGCAGATAGCGTGCTAAAAAATCCTTTCTGTAACCGCCACCACGGCGCAACCCGCGAGGTTTCCCCGTTTGCACCTTCATTAGCCATGATTTGCGCGACGGCAGGTTCGCCCCTGAGCCTCAACGTTCGGCAGCAGTGCCGCCCTGACGATGTGCGTCCAGAGCACATAGCCATCTCGCGTCATGTGTAGCCCGTCGGGGCCGAAAATCTCCCTCGGCTTCCCGTTCTCGAGCATCGGGTTAACGACATCAATGTAAATCAGGTCGTGGCGCTTGCCTGCGCGCTCCCGGATCGCATCGTTGACCTGAGTCTGCTGGGGTAGCTGTGCAAATCGTAACTTCGAGGGCTTAAGCGAGATGAAGTAAACCGGTGTCTTGCCAAGCGCCTTGGTTTTGAGCGCTATGAATTCGTCGAAGTCGGCCACCACTCGGTCTACCGATTTCCCAGCGTCAATATCGTTCTCGCCGGCGTAAAAGACGATCGCCCGCGGCTTATAAGGCGCAACGATTTGATCGAACCAGCGATTGACATACTCGATGTGCGATCCGCCGAAGCCTCGGTTGATCACCGGCATCGGCGCCATATCCGCTGCCAGCGTGTCCTTCCACTTGACGATGCTCGAGGAGCCGACGAATAGCACCTGGCAGGGAGCCGGCGGTGCTGCGCGATCTGCCTCTACAAATCGGTCCACCTCGGCGCCGAGCTCCTGCTCCAGAGTCGGGGTTGGGTTGGATGCCGTCTGCGAGCTCGCACCAACAGGGTAGAGCGCCAGGATCAGGGCGCCCAATACAAAACTACGGAAGAGTGACATCAAGATCTCCTGTTTAGTCTTTCCAAAAGCCTTTGAATCTCTCCGGACTGAGCTCCGTGTAGCGCACGGTGTGCGTGATGTTCCGATGCCCCAGGTACTGCTGGATCGCGCGCGTGTCCTGGCCGTCGTTGGCGAGCTTGTAACCGGTGGAGTGCCGGAGCATATGCGGGTGAATAGGGAAGGGGAGCTTCGCCTTCTCGCCGGCGCGCGCCAGGAGCTTGCGCACCGTCGCCGCCGTGATCGGGCCGCCGAGCTCCGACACAAACATATACGGCGAGTTGGGGTAGTCCCGCTTCAGATCCCGCAGCGACCGTAGCTCGCGGCTGCGGATCGGGTGTGTCGATGGCACGCCGTTCTTGAGCCGCGCCACGTGCAGGACCCCGGCTTTCAGATCCACCTGGTCCCAGCGCAGCGTCACGAGCTCCGAGACCCGGAGGCCGTGCCGGTAGGCGATGAGTAGTAGCGTTCGATCGCGTGCACCGTGACGGCCCAGGCGCCCGGCCGCCTGCAGGAGCTTCTCGATCTCCTCAGGGGTCAGGTACTCTCGGTTGCGGCGCTCGCTGTTCTTGAGTCGGCGAGGGGGGAGGGGCGAGCTAAGGGTCCCTCGAGATCGCCTCCCAGCGGCCTCCAGATTGCGGTCCCGCAGGGGCACTTTCCCATTTACGAGTACTGGGGCAGTTTTTTTGAGCTGGGGTCGAGTTGCGGCGGAGCGCTTGGATTTTGCCATCCAGCCATTCTAGCGGATTCCAGACACTCCCAATTAGGGCTCAAATAGGGAAGGTTTCCGGTCAACACGCGTGCCAATGATTCGTCCAGCGGGCCAAACACCCGCTTTGCATTTGTATATACATTTGTGTAACATCCTAACATGGCCGAGACGCTGGATGGCTTCGACTGGGACGCGGGCAACCGCGCCAAGTGCCAAAAGCACGGCGTATCGTTGGATGAGATCGAAGCGCTGTTCTCGGGGCCGCTGCTGATTGTCCCGGATACGGGGCATTCGAGAATTGAAACCCGCATCCGGGCGCTAGGTGAGACGAGCGCGGGACGCATGATTTTCCTCGTGTTCACGGTACGGCGAAAAGCCGGGCTGCGGCTCATTCGTCCCATCAGCGCACGCTACATGCACGCCAAAGAGGTTGCCTCATATGAAAAAGAGAATCCCGAACTTTAAGACCGACGCTGCCGCGGAGCGATTTGTCAGCCGGGCAGATCTGACTAAGTATGATTTGTCGGGACTGAAGCCCGTGCAATTTGAATTCCAAAAGAAGACCGCCCAACTTAACATGCGACTGCCTAAGCCGCTTCTGGACGCCGTTAAGGTTCGTGCCCACGAACGCGGCATTCCTTACACACGTTTTTTGCGCGAACTCATTGAGCAAGGGATCGCTCGCCCGGTGCGATAGATCCGCAGAATCACTCCCATTCCGGGCTCAAATAGGGACGGTTTCAGGCCCCAAACGGCAGGCCAAATCTGCGTGGCGCACCGATTTGCTCACCCGAATCGACTGAGATACAATGTATCTCACGTCATCCGGAGACTTCAATGGCTGAAACCACCACGATGGTTCACGTGCGCGTGAATGGAAAGATTAAGGCCCAGGCGACCAAGGCGCTCACTGCCATGGGGTTGTCGGTCTCTGATGCTGTGCGTGTCTTTCTGACGCGCATCGCTGCCGACAAGCAACTGCCCTTTGAACTCAAGGTCCCGAACGCAGAGACCCGAGCTGCAATGCAGGAGGCACGCGCGATGAGCAAAGGTCGGTTCTCCAGTGCCGATGAGCTGTTCCGTGAGCTCGACAAAGACTCCCGGCGCTAAGCGAGCGACGCTACTCCGGGCCTCCGATTACACGAAGTCGTTCGCCAAGGACTGGGTCCGGCTGACTCACTCGGGCCGCTTCAATATGAAGCAGCTCAAGGAGGTCATGCTGCTCCTGATCGCCAACGACGGCGCCCTGCCACCGGAGTGGCAAGACCACCAACTTGTCGGCGAATGGGCGGACCATCGGGAGTGCCACGTCGGGGGAGATTTTCTGCTGATCTATCGGCTGGAGACCCGGGGCGCGCATGAATCGATTATTTTTGTGCGCGCCGGCACTCATGCCGATTTGTTCGAATAGTAAGTCGCTCGCGACAGTTCCTAGATTCCCATTCCGGGGATGAAATTGGTGGTGTTTTTTCCGTGGCAGGTGTCGGCCCACAAGCGGCCGATCAAGCCATACTCTTGGGCCTGCAGGACAGCGGACGGTTCTGCGTCGCGCCATTATTACTTTATCGCGGGCCGGCATACTATTCGCGGCACGGGGGCGACCTGGTCCCCATTAAGCAGAACAACGTATCAAGGTGAGATGTGATGAGGAT
>Ga0181537_10002497_pt1 | contig 16126 bp, 9 predicted proteins | sample PEATcosm2014_Bin_39_FD_119765 | JGI IMG/M metagenome (GOLD analysis project Ga0181537, IMG submission 119765) | Peatland microbial communities from MTU Mesocosm Facility, Houghton, MI, USA - PEATcosm2014_Bin23_10_metaG | ecosystem: Environmental > Terrestrial > Soil > Wetlands > Peat | place... | reverse complement strand
TGCCGATCAGGATTGTGAGCCTCTGCTCGTCTGGCGAGTTGGGAGGGGTGGATTTGAGCACGGCCTGGAACTCGGGAATGGAATCTTTGAGCTGGCCTTCTTTAAAGAGCGCCAAGCCAAGATTCAGGCGAAGTCCGGGGACGTTGGGATTGATTGCGATGGCCTTGCGGTAGAGAGAGACTGCCTGTTTGAAGTGCTGCTGGCGGGCCTCGATGAGGCCAATCTGCGCATAGGGCTCGGGATCGCCGGGATGCGCCTTGATGATGGCGCGCCACGCGGTCTCAGCATCGGCGTTTCGGCCCTGCTGCTCGAGAGCCAGCGCTTTCTGACGAAGAGATTCGCGGGACGGCACAGTCTGGGCCGAGGAGGCGAGGGCCACCGCAAGCAGGCCCAAACCGAACAGCCGTAACAATGCGCAACTCATCCTCTTCCTTTCGCGGTCTGGTCGGAGTGTTGTAGCTGCGGCGTGAAGCGCAAACAGTAGCAATTGGAGACGACACGCCGGCAATATCGATTTTCGCTCGGGACATTGACGCTCGGCAAATCGCGCGAGCAAAGAAAAAGGGCGCGACGGGGGTTGCCCGCCGCGCCCCGGTTGAGGGTGAGTTTAGAACACGAATTTTCCACCCAGCTCGAGGTTACGAGAATCTTCAGCGCCGGTGACCTGGCCGAAGTTGCCCGAGTTATACGACGTGCCGAGTGCGTTCCACTCGTTGTGGTTGAAGGTGTTGAATGACTCGAAGCGAAGCTCGATGTGAGCTCTTTCGGTCAAGGCAAACGACTTGTAAAGCGAAGTCGTGAAGTTGACACGGCCCGGGAAGATGATCGAATCTCTGCCCGCGTTGCCGAAGCCCTGGTTCGGGCCACCGGCCCAAACAGGAATCGGAGCGCTGAACTGCGAGATGTCGAAATACTCCCCGAATTTCTTGAGTTGGTGGAGCTTGCCGTTCAGGTTCGGACGGTTGGTGTAGTTGCCACCAAGGCCGACCGGATCGTAGCTGAGCGACTGGCCAGGACCCTGATAGTTTAGAGCGCCTGTGCCCGGAATACCGGAGTTCCACACAAATGTGCCGGCAACTTCCCAGCCACCCAGAACCGAGTGCACCAATCCGGTGCTCTTGGAGAAGATGGGCAGGTTGTAGATGTAGTTGCCACCAAACATGTTACGGCGATCCAGGTTACCAGAAGCCTTGTCGTACTTCACGTTGAACGGGTTGCTGACCGGTGTGAGGTCAGAGCTGGTGAGATCGATTTCATGTGAATAGGTGTAATCGAGCTCGCCGCTCAGGCCCCAGCGATTCTGAATGCGAAGGCCGGTCTGGAAGCCGTTGTAGTTGGAGTTGGTGGTGTTTTCCTGCTGCTTGATTTCGCCATAGCCCTGGTAGGTGCGGAACATGTTGGCGTTGGCGAGTGTGACTGGCGCTAGCCCATCGGGGCAAACGTCAGCGCCGTTGTTGTACTTGTTGCTACCATCACCAGCATTGCAGCGGGTGTTGATGTCTGTATTGAGTGGGAAGTCGTTGATGTCCCGCTCGATGTTCTGGTGCCATGCCAGGTTGCCAACGTACTGGACAACCCAGATGATGGACGGTGAGATTTCACGCTGCACGCCGAGCGAGAATTGCGCGACGCCAGGCGCCTTGTAGGTATGCGCCAGGCTGGTGACGCCGGTTACGAATACCGGCACGCCTGCATCGGCAACGTTGGACCCATCGTTCCAGCTGACACCCGGGCTGCTGAAGTAGGTGTTGCTGATGGACACGTTGTTTGCGTACGGCGAGTTGGTGGCAGCGTTGTAAATGTCGTTGCCCTGCAAGCGCTCGAAGAAGGTTCCGAAGCCGCCGCGGAGAACGGTTTTGCCGTTGCCGAAGAGATCTTCAGAGAAGCCGACGCGAGGCTGCAGCGTGTTGAAGTCGTTGGTGACGAGGCCCCTCGGGAACCCGTTCTGTGCCGCGAGGCCCATGCCGTTGACGTAGTACTCGGCGCCCTGATAGCTCAGGAGGCCCGGGGTTGCGGAACTGATGAGGGTTCCATCCCAGATTGGCGCCAGGCTGGAAAGGTAGTTGTCTGGATCGAAGTTGGAAACGTCATTGCTGCGTTCCCATGCGTGCGGCAGAGCGTCATAGCGAAGACCGATCTGCAGGCTGAGACGCGGCGTTACGTGCCAGTTGTCCATCGCATACGCGGAGGGCGTCTGGTTGACGTAGTGACGAATCGGCACCGCCTGGAACTGGCCGTAGCCGGTGGTCAGACCCATCGCCAAGTCCATAAAGCTGTCGCCGGATTCCTGACCAAAGCTGTAGAAGCCCTGCTCATCGCCGAACAACTGCTGGTTCTTGGTGTAGCGGTTGTAGCTGAAGCCGAACTTCATGGCATGCTTGCCGCTGGTGTAGGAGATGTCAGCCTTGGGCTCATAGTCCTCGGCGGCGTTGTGCCAGGGAGCGGAGCCGGTGTCTTCAGCAACGCTGTAGGGCCCGATGTAATTGAGGCCAGGCAGCGAGTTGCGCGAGATCGCGAAGGCGGGGGTCAGAGGATTCTTTTCCCAGCCGGTAGGAAGCTGCGAGTTTGCGCTGTTGGTGATGTTGATGATGTTGCCGTCGTAGTTGATGCTGGCCTCGACGAGCAAGTTGGGATTGATGGTGCCGCTCAACTTGATGGCCGCCGAATTGGACGGGTTGGACAGGTTGCTGGTGATCGAGTTGTAGCTCGCCCACAGCCAGCCCAGCTCGGGAAGCGCGTAGCCCTGGGTCACAGAGTCATGCATATAGTGACCGAGGATCGCCCACTTGTCGTTGAACTTGTGGTCGATGCGCACGACGTCGTCGCGGACGTTGATCGGGTTTGAGTTGTTGGCAACGACCTGATCGGTCGCGAGGTTGGTTGGCTTGGGAATGGCGCCGCTGTTGAGGTAGAGCACGCCATTGTTGTCGAACAGCGCGGCCGGAATGGTCTGCGCAACGACGGCGTTGGTGCCATCGACGCAGTGGCCATTCTTCGGATCGGTCTTGTCACCCGCATTTTGGTAGACAGTGTCGCCCGAATTAAAGCATCCACCCGGAGTCAGTCCTAACGGTGTCAACACGTTGGTGGCATAGTAGGAGGTTTTGGGCACGTTAGGCACAACGAGCGCCTGGCCGTAGGGTGCGCTGCTAGTGATCGAGAACGCAGGAGGCGTGTAGGTCAAATCTGAACCCAGTGTCGGGCGATCAGCGTTGTCGAGCGTGTCCTGCACGTTGGTTCCGGCGCCGGAGAGAATCTTGCGCCACTCTTCATTCCAGAAGAAGAAGGTCTTCTGCTTGTTGGTGTTGTACACACCAGGAATGAACAGCGGGCCACCGATGTTGCCGCCGAAGATGTTGTAGTGAATGTCAGTCTTGGAATTGGCTACAGACTGGATGGCGTTGTAGTCAGGCGTGCGGTTGAACTCCCACAGTGTGCCGTGGAACTTCTGGGTGCCGCTCTTGAGCGAGAGGCTCATGGTAGCGCCGGACGAGATGCCATAGTCGGGCGGATAGTTCGAGGTCATCATGGTGAACTCGGCAATCGCGTCCTGAGAAGGCATGATGTCCATGCCGCCGGCGCCGCCGCGGTCATCAGCCTCGCCGCCGTCGATGAGCCAGATGTTGTGGCTCTCACGGAGACCGTTCACGCTGATGGTGAAGCTGGCCGCCACGGAGGTTGGCGTGTTGCTGTCAGGGAGAGCGGAGCTTACGCCCATGCCCAAAGCAGCAAGCGCTGCGAAGTTACGGTTTTCAGTTGCGATCTGGCTGATCTGTTCGGAACTGATCAGCGTGCTCACAACGTTGGAGTCAGCCTGCACTGCGAGTGCGTCAGCCTCGACAGTGACGGTCTGGGTCTCAGAGCCGACCGAGAGCTTGATGTCTTTGCGGGCGGTCATGGAGACGTTGACCACGATGCCGTTTTCCGCATAGGCCTGGAAGCCCTTGGCTGTAACTTTGAGGTTGTAGTTGGCGGGGTTCAAACCGGAGATGTCGTACAGGCCGGTTGCGCCGCTCGTTGTGGTTTTCGTCGCGCCAGTACCGGGATCGGTGAGGACTAGCTTCGCGTCCGGAACCACCGCTCCAGTCTGGTCAGTGACGATGCCGGTGAGTTCCGAGTTGGCCTGCGCGAGAGCTCCCACGCTTGCCAGCACGAAGATCAACGGTAACAGGAAGAACCTGTAATTCGTTTGTCTCATGTGACCTTCCTTTTCAAGGTTTTCTTAACTGCTGCTGTGAATGTTGCTATCGTTTCCCCGTCTTGCGTTTGTAAAGCCGGTTGACGCGCATCGTTAGCACCGGCGCGGCCAATCAGGGATTCACTCTCGTTTGCGGATTTGCCAGTGGCGATGAGGCCGCGGCAAACAACACGAAGAGCCATCCCGCACCCCTCCCTTACGGAAGAAGTTCGCGATAGCAGCGAAAGTTCTAAACCGGAAACTCTCAGGTACATCGATTTTCCAGCTAGCCCCTGTTTGTGACCGAGCCATTGAATGCTCGTGGATCAAGGCCTGTCAAGAAGAAAAGCCATTTACTTCCTGCATTCCCGATCCTTTGCCCGTCTTCATCGAAGTGCAGATCGTGTTGCTTTCTGCAATCCGCCGGCATCAAAACGTGCCGGTTTGCGGGGTTTTGTTGACCCGTTTGCATGCCGGCGAGCTCCTCGAATTGCCGGCAGACTCTTAACACTTGAACGCTCTGCGTTGAGCTGCAAAATCGCCGAAGCGGGCTATGAGAGGGTGCAATTTCTCCACCAGATGGTAGGAGAAAAAGTCCGAAATACGCAATTTAGAATTTTTCTGGTTAAACGTTTAAGCACTAGCAGCTAAACGATTAAGCAGAATGCGTACACGAACCCCTGTCATTAGGCCGGGAGCCATTAAATGCCCAGCAAGCTACATTTGTCAAGGACAGTGTTCGATCATGGTCTAAGTATATTAACCAGGCAGTCAGGTGGGCGAGTCCGAGTCTTCGTAGGTTGTTGCATTATAAGAGGCTGCCAATCGTATTGCGGCGAGTTTTTCGGGGGGGCGCAATGTATCCGTTTTGCGATTCAAACCGGCGATTTGCGGGCGATCAAGGAGGAAGATTGAGGAAAATTCCCCTGAAGGAAATATGGGTGGGGGCTGCCGGAAGGGGCGATCGACGCGTACGGCGAGGATTTAGCGCAAACGTGCCAGATCGCGGAGGTCGCGTGCCGTCGCCTCAAGAAAGGTCTCAATGCTGACCCCGGCTGGCAGTTCCAGTCCCGTCTTTGCCTGGATGGCGTCGGCAATGCGGGCGGCGAGAGCGGCGCGTGTGGTCAGGGGAAGATCAAGCCGGCGAGCGAAGAAGCCCTCAAGCACCTCAAGGTCAGATGGAGCGAGCCTGGCGATGCCGGTTGCGGGCAGCAAGAGTGCGCTGGACGGCTCAGGAATGGGTGAAGGTCTTGCAAAGGCGGCTGCGGTAAACGTACGCGTGCCTGTTTCACCCCAGAGCGGTGTTTCCTGCTCCTGATCGCGAACGACGAGCGTGCCGGCGGCCAGATCACCCAGGCGCTGATGCTGGCGCGTGACGAACATGGCGATGACTCCCACAGCGTAGAAGAAGGGAATCTGATCGACGTAGCGGACGAAGTTGCGAGCCATTGATTCAAAGATGCCGATGGCGCGGCCGGACTGTTGAATGACGCGGATGCGGGCGACGCGCTTGCCGGGTGTGCGTCCGCCCCAGAAGGCTTCGAAGAGGGTGAAGTATCCCCAGTTGAGAAAAAAGAGGATGAAGGTGAAGAGCGCCACGGACCATTGATAGGAGAGCGTGCTGAAGGCCTGCATCGCTGGCTTGAACATCCAGCTAAGAATGCCGAGGAGAATGAGGCCGGCGAGCCAGATGAGCGTGTCGATCAGCAACGCGATGAAACGGCTGCCAATGCCGGCAAGAGGCATCTGGATGGCAACCAGTTCGGGAGTATCGATGTTAAGCTGATCTGAATCCAAGTCCATGGCGCACATTCTCTCAAATCAGTGGATCGCGAAGCGGCGGCCCCAGTGGGATCGACTGGCGGCGCTGCTTTCCCAGTCGGACCAGAGCGGCCTTAAACAATTGTCGCGCGAAGAGCTGCAGGAGATGGCGCTGCTCTATCGGCAAGTCGCGGCGGATCTGTCTGTGCTGCGGCAGGACGCAACGGCACGCACCTACGCGGAACACGTAAATCATTTGCTGGCTCGCGCCCACCATATCATCTATTCGGGCCGCAAGACGAGCTTGCGCTCGCTTTTCGTTTTTCTGCGCGACGAATATCCTGCGATCTTTCAGAAGCAGTTTCGCTTTGTGCTGGCATCGCTGCTTGTGTCGGTGGCGTGGGGAACGCTGGGCGCGGTGCTCACAAGTGCGCGGCCGGAGTTTATGCGGCATTTTGTGGGTCCGCAGATGATTGCGACGATGGAGCGGCACGAGATGTGGACGGAGTCGATTGTGACCATGGCTCCGATGGCGTCGAGCGCCATCATGACAAACAATCTCACCGTGAGCTTTGTAACGTTTGCGAGTGGAATCGTGTTTGGGCTCGGTACGTTTTTTTACCTCTACATCAATGGAATGCTGCTGGGCGTGATCGGCGCGGCATGTCATCAATATGGAATGTCGGTGGCGCTGTGGAGTTTTGTGGCGCCGCACGGATCGCTGGAGCTGCCAGCAATCTTGATCGCAGGGGGCGCGGGATTCCGGCTGGGGTATTCGATGCTGTTTCCCGGTTCGCTGCGATGGAAGGAATCAGTTGCGCGCGGCGGCATTGAAGCGACTCGACTGGTATCGGGAGTGATTCCGATGCTTTTCATCGCCGGCATCCTGGAGGGATTTTTCTCGCCATCGCATGTGCCGGTTGCGTTGAAGTTCAGTGTCGGGGGAGTGCTTTTCACTCTGCTGCTGTTGTGGCTCTTCAGGCCCGTGAAACCCGCGCCTAGCGTCTAATCCGAAGCAATGAATTTTGATCTGAACCTGCGGCCGGAAGTGGTGACGGCGACGTTGCTGATCCTGCTGCCGATGTTGTTTGCGGCATTGTGGCCGGAGCGTTTTGCGGCGCTGGGACGGGGAATGCCGGGACCGGTGCGGATTGCACTGCCTGGATTGCTCGGTTTGCCGTATGCGCTGGTTGCGGAAGCTTTCAAGATTTTTCATTGGGGATGGCTTGCGGTCTACGCGTTGCTGCCGGTTGCGATTGCATTTGTGCTGGGGCAGGCAAGGGCCGCGGACAAGCGCCTGCGCGGGAATTGGCGCGACTTTGCGATTCTTGCAGTGCTGGGCGTTGCCGTCGATCTGCGGTGGTTTGAACCGGCCTGGCCGCACGGCCTGACGGCGCTGGGCAAGATGCTGCTGCTGGACGCGGGCATCTACGGCTTTCTAGCGGTGCGGCAACTGGATGGAGTCGGATTTGATTTGCGGATGAAGGCTCGCGACGTTTGGGTCGGGGTGCGGGAGTTTTTAATTTATGCGGCGATCGCGATTCCGCTGGGGTTCTGGCTCGGATTTTTGCATGTGCACTCGGGATGGCCGGATCCGTTGCGAGCGCTTGCGGCGTTTGTCTTCACGTTTTTGTTTATTGCGATTCCCGAAGAACTGTTCTTTCGCGGATGGTTGCAGAACCTGCTGGAGCGGCGAATGGGACGGATCGGATCGCTCGTGGTGACTGCCGTGATCTTTGGGTTGGCGCATTGGAACAAGCGGACCACGAGCTTCAACTGGCGCTATGTGGTGATCGCGGCGGTGGCCGGCGTGTTCTATGGCAGAGCGTGGCGAGCAGACAGACGCGTAGGCGCATCGGCGTTGACCCACTCAACCGTCGACACGGTGTGGTCGCTCTTGCTGAGGTGAAGCGGGTGCGGTGCGCGATAGGTGATGTAGCCCAGACCAACCCGCATATTGTGCAACAGCGGGCCGGGGATGGTGATGGCAATGCAGATTCCGAAGATGGCGTGGGCGATGGCGAGCGGCCAGATGTTGCGTGACTTGAGAAAGATGAGGCAGGCTGTCAGTCCCCAGATCAGCGTGACGGGCGCAAGGATGGGATTGGGCAAGTGGGCCAGTGCAAAGACTGAGGCCGCGGTGACGGCCGCCCAGGTGGCGCTGGGCAGAACGCGCACGAGGCGCAGAAGAAAGTAGCCCTGCAGAAGGAGTTGCTGGGCCAGTGCCCAGACCGTGTATCCGCCGAATGCCAGGACCCATTGGGCAAGGCCGTGAGGGCGGTGGAGCGTGCCGAGATTGCCGGCGACGAAGGTGGCGGCAGCGGCCATGAAGAGCGCGACGCCGACAACCCATACGGAACGACGGAAGCCGACAGCAGAGACTCCCATCGCCCTCCATCCTGGAAAGGAAAGCATGATTGAGATCGCAAACCATACGATGGCTCCCCAGTAGAGCCAATGCTGCAGGGGACGCGAAGTCCAGATGACGGCGAGGATGAGGGCGTAGCCGATGACAAGTTCGGAGACGATCCACGCGCTGCGCCGCGCCGGACGGGAATCGCTTTCCGGCACACTCTCGGGGAATGACGTTTGCGCAGTGCTCACCTGGACCTCCGAGCGAAAGGGCGCGTGCCCTGCGTTCGCCGCTTTGTGATCAGCGAGCGCGCTACTGGGGAACGCCGTATCTCTGTAGACGCGCGGTACGCTGTCCAGTTGTTCAGGTTTTCAAAAAAATCTTTCGACGGTACATTACCCAAACGGGGAGGAAGCAGAACGCCGTAAACGAGACGGAGTATGCGAAGGCTGCCCAGTGGGGGTTGGGGATGGGCGCGAAGACGCGACCGAAGATGACCTGATAAAGGTCGACGCGACGACCGGCGCCGCCAGGAACAGTGATGGCGTCGAGCATGCCCGGCACCAGTTCGCTGAACATGTAGGCGGCGATCGCGTTGGAGCCGAAGACGAGCCAGATATAAGTCCAGCCCTTGCGCCACCCATGCTGCTCGATGGCCCAAAAGCAGAGCGCGAGAAGTGCGAGCGAATAGCCGCCGGCAACGAGGACGAAGGAACTCGTCCACATGTTTTTGTTCAGAGGAAACTCGAGAGACCAGAGATAGCCGAGCGCGATGCTGACCAGAGATGCGCCGGCGAGCCCGGCGGTCTTGAGCGGGATGGATTTGCGCGAGCGGAGCCAGAGACCCGCAAGCACGCCCATGAGCGCACTGCCGATAGCGGGAAGGTCACTGAGCAATCCCTCTGGGTCGCGGACGTTGTGGTCAGGCGCATAGAGATAGAGATGATAGGGAAAGAGATGACGGTCAATCCATGAGACGAGATTCTGGGTCATGTCCATGAAGGGAATGTCGCGGCCGGGCATGCCGACGCCGGGGATCGGCACCCAGCGCACGAGCACCCAATAGCCGACGAGCGCGGCGAAGAGGGCGACGACTTTGGTCGAGGCTCGGTTGTCGCACAGATAGAAGAGGCCGACGACGAGATAGCAGACGGCGATGCGCTGTAGCACTCCGTAGAAGCGCATGTGATCGAGCGCAAAGAATGGGAAGCTGTTGACCACGATGCCGAAGAGGATGAGAACGAGGGCCCGCACGAGCGTGTGTCGCGCAAGACTGGCGCGGCTTATGCCGCGGGCGAGCCGCGCCTCGAACGCGAAGACGACCGAAACTCCGACGATGAAGACAAAGGTGGGAAAGACGAGGTCGGTGGGGGTAAGGCCATTCCATTGGGCGTGATTCATGAAGCGCCAGGAGCCGGGGCCTCCGTTGTTGTTAACCATGATCATGAAGGCGATGGTGATGCCACGGACGACGTCGAGAGAGAGCAGCCGTTGGGGCGCGGATAAGCCGGCGGGCGGGGGCGTCGTCGATGGCGAGGCAGCAGCCGAAGTGGTCATGGCGTTCTGAGCCTCCAAAGAGCGGAGTGCGCGAGACCCCACTACCCTACGCGTTTGGGGCGAAGGTCGCCAAGTGAGGAAGACTGAGCAAGGGGATCGGCGGGTGAATCGAACGCAAAAAGCCCGGACCGTTATGGCCCGGGCTGATTGGCTGTCGCGCGCTTGAATTGGCACGCGAGGAATGTGCGGCAGTTATCTCACGATGGTCAGGGAGATGGTTGTCGTATGACTTGTGCTTCCGCTCTTGCCGGTGATGGTGATCGTTCGCGTTCCCGTGGTCGCCCTGCTGCTCGCGGTGATTTTCATCGTCGAGGTTCCGGCGCCGGTGATGGAGGTTGGAGTGAAGCTGATGGTCGTGCCGCTTCCCTGCCCTGAGGCCGAGAGCGCGATTGCTCCACTAAAGCCACCGGTAACCGCAGACGTGATGGTGACTGAGCCGGAGGTGCTGCGCGTAACGCTGATCGACGTTGGCGAAGCGCTGATGGAGTACCCGGCGGTTGGGCTGGTGACGGTGAGCGAAACGGTTGTGGTTTCAACTGTGCTGCCCGAGGTTCCTGAGATCGTGATGGTGTAGGTGCCGGGAGCGGTCGTGGAGGCCACGGTGAAGGTCGCTGTTGAAGTTCCGGTTCCGGTGATGGACGCGGGGCTGAAGCCCACGGTCACGCCGGTGGGCTGGCCCGACGCCGAAAGCACAACCGCGGAGTCGAAGCCACCGCTGACGGTGCTGGTGATGGTGCTAGTTCCTGAGCTGCCCACTACGACTGAAACGGAAGTGGGCGACGCGGAAAGGCTGTAGCTCGGCGAGGTTGTGCTTGAGCCAGTGAGTGCCGCGAGCAGACCGCTGTTGGGGCTGCCCCAGCCGGTGACCAGATCGTAGCCGGTAACGGCGGAGTAGCTGCCGGAGGTTCCGCTGGTGATGTCGTGGAAGTCTGCAGCGTAACTGGACGTTACGTTTTGCGCGTAGATGGTGGGGTTGATGAAGCCGATGGTCTTGTCTCCCTGGGACGCCAACTGCTGGTTGACAAGAGCAATGTAGCCGGCCCACATTGGCGCGGCAAAGCTGGTGCCTCCGTATTCGTTGGCCAGACAAGTGGTTTGATCGGCGCAGGTGTAGAAGGTGAAGTTGGCGTTGGCCGAGACGTCGGGGCCGTTGCGATAGTTCGTCGATCCTTTATTGCTGGAGTTGATGACGCCTGATAGCTGCTGCCAGGCGGGGATGGCGATCTTGTCGGGCGAGATGCCACCGCCGCTGTCGGCCCAGGCAGTTTCAGATTTCCACGGACCGGCCGCGCTCGCTGTTACGAGATCGGTGCCACCGACAGAGATCACGTTTGCATCGTCGGCAGGCCAGGCCTCGTTGCGGCTCGACCACGTGGAACTGTCCCCGGACGCGGCGAAGAAATTCTGCCCTTGCGCCGCCATTTTCTGAAAGTAAGGATCGAGGGTGCTGGGGTCGGCAGGCGTCCATCCCCACGAGCAGCCGATGGTGGTGGGCAATGGGCTGTGCGTGGTCATCGCGCTGATGATTGCGGTGTCAGTCGAACCGACGTACATGACAAGGCTCGAGAGTCCAGGCGCCATGCCAATTGCCTGGGTCATGTCCAGCGTTTGTTCAGTATCGTCGCAGCTTGGATAGGTGCAGCCGGTGCTGGTGCCATCGGTTGAAATGACGCTGGTGGGAACGTTGTTGGTCTGGCCGACGTTTTTGAAGTAAGTGGACAGGTCGGCAAGATCGGTTCCTTCGTACTCAAAGAGGCCAAGGTTTTGTCCGGCGCCGTTGAGACTTCCCGTGCCATAGTAGGCGGCGCGCATATCGCTGCCGAGGAAGCTGGCGGAAGGACCTGAACCGGTGGTGGCGTGGGAGATGACTGCGTCAGCCTCGATGCCGTGAGCTGCGGCGTATTCGGTTTTGCTGACGTACATGGGGTGAGGGATGGAGTAGTTGTCGAGGCCGGAGATGTGCCAGAGATTGAACGGCAGATCAACAGTGGGCTCAGCATCGGGCGCGTAGAAGACGCGATTTTCAGTGGGGTGCTGGTAGGTCATCAAGTTCACATGGAGCGCGGTCTCAATCGCGGCAACCGTGCCTTTGACCTGCACCTCCATGCCATCGCGAGAACCGCCGACTACTTGAAGGCCGTAGTTGCGGGCGAAGCGAAGTACGGCATCGTAGTCGTCCTGTGTGGGACCGAACTTTGCCGTGAACTGTTGCGGCGTGAGGAACTGGCGGTAGATCGGACTGGACGGATTGTAGACCTGGCTGAGAAAGGTCTTGAGGCCGGCCGGATCGCGCAGGGGTAGAACCAGGTCGAGCTGGAGGGTTTGGTTCGCGGGCATGTGGCCGATGGGCAGAGCCTGACCGCTGCTTACCGCGCTACGCATGTGGCGCGTCATGACGGATTCGGCCTGGCTGCTGGCGACCGCAATCACGAAGATCGCGGTGATAGAGAGCACGAGGTTTCTTATGCTTCGATTCACGAAGTCTCCTCTGGATATCGGTGATGGAAGAGGTGGTAGAGCAAGTGGAATGGAGAAGCCTGATTGAGTTGCATTCTGGAGTAATTGGAGCTCTGATGTCTAGTTAAATCGATAGCGTGCGATGGACACATCAAGTTACTTTAGGCCCGGAAAAGTAAGGTACTTCGTACTGCGCCCGAGGGATGACGGTAACTGGCGGATGGCCGCGTGAGCGGCTGGGATAACGCAATTCGGGTCGCGCGGGCGAGGCCTCACTAGCCAAGGAATTTAATGCACCTGCGATCTTGTGGTGGATGCTGCTACACTCGCCCTTTCAGGCAATTCCAGACAATCTGCAAGCGCGCACCGGGAGGGGAATCGTGCCCGAATTTCAGCCATTTGTTCGGCCTGAGGAGAATCGGCCGGAGTTTACGTTTCGGGCGATTCTGCTGGGGTCGATTTTCGGCATCATCTTTGGCGCCGTTACGGTTTATGTGGGTCTGCGCGCGGGGCTGACAGTCGCTGCGTCAATCCCGATCTCAGTGCTTTCCATCAGCATTTTGCGCGCCTTTGGCCGCGCATCGATTCTCGAAAACAATATTGTGCAGACCACCGGCAACGCGGGGCAGTCGATCGCTTCGGGCGTGATCTTCACGCTGCCCGCACTGGTCTTTCTCGGCTTCGATCTCGAATACTCGCGCATCTTTTTGCTGGCGTTGATCGGCGGCTGGCTTGGGGTGCTGTTCATGATTCCGCTGCGGCGGCAATTGATTGTGGAAGAGCACGGCACACTCACCTATCCCGAAGGCACCGCTTGCGCCGACGTGTTAATCGCCGGAGAAAAGGGCGGATCGCTGGCCAGCCGCGTGTTTCTCGGCCTGGGACTGGGGGCGCTTTACACGCTCTTCCAGAACGACAACATCTTCAAGGCGTGGCCGGGCACGCCGGAGTTTCAGCCCGACTTCGGCCCGCAGCACATCCTGAAAGGCGCATCGATGAAGGCCGACGCGACGCCTGAATACCTGGGCGTGGGTTACATTATCGGACCGCGCGTGGCCGGCATCATCTTTGCCGGCGGCGTCTTCTCATGGCTGGTGCTGATGCCGCTGATTTATTTCTTTGGCAAGGCGCTGCTGAACCCGATTTATCCCGGCACCATTCCGATTGCGCAGATGGGGCCGAGCCAGTTGTGGGCCACCTATATCCGGCCGATGGGCGCGGGCGCGGTGGCGGCAGCCGGGCTGATCACGCTGCTCAAGACCCTGCCGACCATCGTGAGCGCACTTACAGCAGGGTTCCGCACCATGCGATCGGGCGCAGCTGACGCGAAAAAACCAATCCGCACCGAAGACGATCTTTCGATGAGCGTTGTTGTCTTCGGCTCGCTGATCCTGGTCGCGGTGATGTTCTTCTTTTTGCAGTTCAAGCCGGTGCCCGGCGCCTACGTGGGATGGGTTGCGAACCTCGCGGCGGCCCTGCTGGTGGTTGTTTTCGGATTTCTGTTTGTGACGGTAAGTTCGCGCATTGTTGGCTTAATCGGCAGTTCGGCAAGCCCGGTCTCGGGCATGACCATCGCAACGCTGATGGCGACTTCGGCGATCTTTCTTGTGCAGGGTTGGACAGCGCCGGCATTTGGCGCGCTGGCCATCACCATCGGCGGCGTCGTCTGCATCGCTGCATCGAACTCGGGAGACACGTCGCAGGATTTGAAGACGGGCTATCTGATCGGTTCAACCCCGTGGAAGCAGCAGGTTGCGCTGATGATCGGCGTGGTGGTGTCGACAGTAGTCATCGGCTACACACTGAACGTGATGAACATCGGCCTGCAGCACTTTGACGCCGCGCCTCGGCCATGGAACATTTCTGCCTCGCATCCCGGAGTGTCAGTGCAACAGGATGCGCAGGGGCTGCCAGACCAATTCAGAGTCGTCAATGCGGACAAGACCACGGCACTGCATCATAAGAGCGAATACGTGGTGCTGAATGCGTTGGGTTCGCCTGAACTGGCGGACGGCAAATATCTTTACGCGCCGGCAAGCGGCGGTATTGAAGTGCAGTGGGTGCAAGGCATCGGCAGCGAAAAGGCCGCGGCACCGCAGGCGCGGTTGATGGCTACGGTCATCAATGGCATCCTGACTCGCAAGCTGCCGTGGGGCCTGGTGATGCTGGGCGTTTTTCTGGTCATTGCCGTAGAGCTGCTGGGGATTCGTTCGCTGTCGTTTGCCGTCGGTGCGTATCTGTCGATTGGTACGACGCTGGCGATTTTCTGTGGCGGGGCGGTGCGCTGGTTTGTCGACCAAGCCGCGAAAAGAGCTGGCGGCAATGAGGATGAGGCAGAAAGCGAGATTTCGCCGGGATCGTTGTATGCGTCAGGATTGATTGCAGCAGGCGGCATCGTCGGCTTGATGGGCGTGGCGCTCAAAGGCTATGAGACTACGACCGACAAGGGCGATATTCTCAACTTCCCTGCAGGAACATTTCTGGATCACACCTGGGTGTCAGTTCTGGCGTTTGCGCTGTTGGCATTTTCGCTCTACTACTTTGCACGCAAGCCGCTGAAGAAGTAGGCGCGCGGTGGTGGAAGAATGCGCCGACGAACTGGCAATGCGTATTGCGGAGATTTGTCAGGCTGGCCGATTAGCGGACGAAGTGCCAGAGCTGCCAGAGGCCGTAGAGCATGAAGGCGCCGAGGGCCTCGATTGCGACGGCATAGCGGACGCCGCGGACACAACCCAGGCCCATGGCTTCAGCGTCGCAATGGGAAGCTAACTCGGGATCGGAGGCTGCGGCTTCGCGAAGGGACGCTTTGCGGATGGCGCGGAAATATTCATCTGCGCGGCCGGCGGGTGGGACCAAGACCAATTGGGGGCGGTTGAACGCTCTGGTTGACACGTCGGTGATTCCCCTCTGCGAGGTCTATCGGCACGAAAGCCAAAACCATCGCGGCTGCAGCGCAATCGAAAGTACCGAATCATGACCGCACTGCGGATGGTTGATTTTCCTGCTCTTACGGGGGGAACGATGTGATTTATATCACTTCGAAAGAAGAATGTGTAGCGAATCCGTTCATTTTGGGCATGTAAATCGTTTTGGGAAAAGCAGACGCGATGAGGGACGAAAAGAATGCAGGGGAAGGCGCGAAAGCAACGCGTTTGCATTCATGGATATGCACAAATCTCTGTGTGCTCCGAATGGTGCCCGATAATCCTGACACTCTGAGGAATGGAGCTGGCATGATCAGGAACGGGGGTCGGTGCTTCGCTTGCGGAAGACGACTTTGAGTTCGCGTCGCCAATCTTCGCTGAGGGCAATCAGTTCCCAATCGATCTCAGACGAGAGGCTGCGGAGCACAGACTCATTGGCGGGGTGAATGCGCAGGGCGGGCGCGAGCAGCAGAAGCCGCGGCGGGAGCGGGGAGATCTCCGCAGCGGCGAAATAGCCGTGGCGCTCGAAGGCTGAAAGGGGGCGATCACAAGCCGGAGTCTTTTGACGGTCGGCGCTGAGAGCGCGCACGCGGATCCAATAGTCGAGCGCCTGTAGGGGCAAATGCAGATCCTCGTCGGCTTTGAGCTCGAGGACGTGAAGGCGGCTGTTGCGGTCGAGGGTGAGCAGGTCGAGCATGCCGCGATCTCCCGAGGAGAGCGTGGGCACCTGGGAGTAAAGCAGGTCTCCACGCAGGCTGGGCAGCAACTCATTGATGCTTTGGCGCAGCCGCGACTCAAGCCAGCGTTCGGGCTGGAGGCGGAAGAGCGCGTCGGTATGCATACCGTCGGGGTGGCGACCGGCGAAGAGCCGGGCAAAGAGCTCGCGGCAGAGCGGTT
>Ga0181537_10002495_pt1 | contig 16130 bp, 12 predicted proteins | sample PEATcosm2014_Bin_39_FD_119765 | JGI IMG/M metagenome (GOLD analysis project Ga0181537, IMG submission 119765) | Peatland microbial communities from MTU Mesocosm Facility, Houghton, MI, USA - PEATcosm2014_Bin23_10_metaG | ecosystem: Environmental > Terrestrial > Soil > Wetlands > Peat | place... | reverse complement strand
TGGCTATGCCGGAGCTGCAGGAAACGGTCGCGCTCTGGTTAAACGATGCCGCCGCGCTGATCTGAAAGCTTACCGCCTGCGACGTGGTTCCGCGGGGCACGGTCACGCTCGCCGGAGTCGGCGTCGTGATGCCTAAGGTCAGCAGATGCAGGATTACCGGGACCTGCTGCGTGATGCTGCTCGGATCGGACCCCACACCCTGCACGTTGAAGTTGTAGTCTCCAGCCGCGCCGCTGACTGTAACCGTGAAGGGCGTGTTGGTGGTGGGAGTCAGCGGCGACGGTGCGGCTGTGCACACGGTCGGCGGGTCGGTCACGCCCGGAATGCAGCTGAGGGTTACGGCACTGGCATATCCGTTCTGCGCGGTGGAGGTGCCGGCGATTTCTCCGGCTTGCCCGGGAGGAACGGTGAGCGGCGAATTGGAGACTGCGAGATCGAAGTCCGGTCCAATGACCAGATCGAATTGCCACACCCCGCGGCCATAAGTGGAAGCCCGCAGCAGTTCCTGCCCGCCGGAATTGAATACTGCCAGCGCCGTTACCGCGACGTTGGGCAGAAATCCCGGCTGGCCATTGCCGGGGTCCGGTCCGAGTTCCGTCCACGTTCCCGGCACGGTTGTAGAGCTGGCGAATACACCCACATCGGTGGCCACATAAACCTGCGACAACGGCGCATACACAACCACCGCATTGACCGGCGAGTCCGGAAGGTTGCCGGTCCAATCAACCCAGGCCGCGCCGGCGTTGATGGTCTTCCAGACATGTCCTGGACCTCCCGTAAATCCCATGACCGTAACGTACGCGGTGTCGCCCGTGGGGTCCGACGAGTCGATCGCCACGCTAGAAATCGGAAATTGGTTCGGATTGATGCTGCCCTGTGGGCTATTGTTGGTGACATCGGCGAAGGCTAGGCTCCCAACCGTGGCGAAAAGCGTCACCCAGACCTGACCGCCCACGGGCGCGGACGGAACTGAATCCAGCGGGCCGGGGCCGCTGGTGGTGGCGTAAACCACCTCGGACCCATAGTCGTCAGTCGGGCCTCCCGCCGCCAGACTGGCCACCAGATTGACTTCACTTCCCGAGCATGTGCCCGAACCCCGCGTGTCGAAGTTCGGGCTCAGCGCCGCGAACGCTCCGCCGGTGCGAGGCCCGCGCCATACCCGGCAAGTGCCCACCAGCATCGCCGTCAAAGACTGCGGATCGAGAACATAAGGAACGTAGAATGCTCCGTCATCACCGCCCACCGTGCTGCTCGTGACCACGAAGCTGAACCCACTGTCGTTGCAATCGACGCCATCCGTACAAAGTTGTACACCAAGTCCGCCGGGAGGAATGTCCGGGTTGGAGGCATACCAGTTTAGGACCGCGTTGGGATCGATGGCGTTATAACCGCCGTCCCCGCCGAGAACATTGATCCAACTCGAACTCGTCGTCGCCTGACTGGTCGCGGGAGAGCCGTTGCCCTGCACTCCGCCCAGCAGCGTATTTGGATCGGTGGGATGCTGCGAGAAACTGACGAACTGCGTCATCGACCCCAGATTCTGATTGAGATCGTCGAACTGATTCGTGCCCGAGCACGAGCCGGTATCGAGTTCAGTGAATCCGTCGAGCGCGCGGTAAATGCCTCCGTCGTTGGCGAAGTACATGAGTTCGTTGGCGGAATCGCTGCCTGAACGGGGAATCGCATAAGCCAGCGCGTGCTGCGCAGGATGTACATGAGCAGGCGCGCCAATGGGATCGCATCCGTAGGCGTGGGTGAGATTCAAGAAAGGTAAAACCGCGCAGGTTGGATTCTGCGAAGAGATCGAACACTTGTAGAGATTGATCGCTCCGCCATACAAGTCGGTCGCAGATACGCCGTTCGGAACCGCCAGCAGTTCCAGATTGTAGGCGCCCTGCTGGACGCCGCAGCCATCGAAGTCGCCGCAGTCAGTGATGCCAGTATCAGGAATCGAAACCCACGACGCGCCTCCGGTTGTGCTCTGCCAAATGCCGCCATCGACCGGTGTGCCCGCCGCCGAAAGATAAATAACCCACGCATACATCTCATTGCGGGCAGGTACGGCCGTGATCTCCGCCCGGTAGAGGGGGCACGCATAACCATTCGACGTGGATTGTGGCGGGCATGCCGTAGTGCTGAGTGAAGTGCCTCCAGGTTGCACCGCAAGACGCGTCCAGTTCACTCCGTCGGGCGAAGAATAAAATCCGTGGTAACGGACTGCGGCAAAAAACAGTCCCGCGCCGGCGTTGTACACCACTGAAGTTGCGGAGGTGGCGTCGGTGGCTCCGCCCGGATCGGTCAGCGCGTCGTAATTCCAGGTCTGCCCCGCATCGAGCGACGTATAAAGTCCACGCGTCGTGCTGGCTGTAACGGCGCCGTCGACTAGGCCCTCCGAGCTAGTGGCCATTGCGGCCACCACTATGTTCGTTTGTCCGCTGGCCGTGCTGAACGCCATGCGCGTCCCGCCCAGGCCACTGAATGATAGTGCGCCGCTATTGGCGGTCGAAATCAGGCTCCAGGTATTGCCCGCGTCGGCCGACCGCAGCACGCCCAATCCAAAATAAGAATCGCCGGAGTTGTCCGCTTCCCCCGTGGCCGCCAGAATCACAGTCTGTGCGGGATCGGTATTGCCCGGCTGAATGGCGATCGCGCCGATCGACAGAGTGGCTTGATCGTCGCTCACCGGAGTCCAGGTCACATTGTTGGCCGTGGCATTCGCCGCATTCGTTGACTGCCACACTCCGCTCTGCGCGCCGCCGATGTAGACCGTGTTGCCGGTCGGGTCGGCGGGATCGATGGCAACCGCAGTCGCGCGTCCTGAGACCTGGCGATAATCCTGCGTGCCGTTGCCACTCGCGTCCGAAGCCAGGGGCGCGGGGCCTAAGGGCACCCATGCACCTGACGAGAGCGAGGCCGGCGCATTGGCGCGAGTGGTCTTCGCGCGGCCCGTGGCGAGGCTAGCAGCTCGCTGCACACGCAGTTGCAGTTTTGCAAGATAGGCCCGGCGGCGCAGTTCCGCGGAATCTTTCCCGTGAACCAGACGTCCGCGGAAGAACCACTCGTTGCGCTCCTTGGTGTGATCAGTAACGACGTGATCAGTAACCACGTGATCAGCAGCGACGTGGTCAGCAGCGACGTGATCGGCATCAGCATTCGGGATGGACGATTGAGGAATCGCCGGCTTCGCACTCTGCGCTTGGAGAGTTGACACGCCCGCGAAACCAATCAGCGTAAAACTAATCAGAACGAAGCTCGCTGCTCGCGGGAAACAAAAAAGAAGATGACGGCTTGGCATGAATTTGCTCACCTGCCAGTATCGAGAGCAGGCGCAGCAGAAGCAACGCCAAAGCGGGTCAAACTGTCATCGCCGGACCACTTCGGGAAAACACTAGTCCCTACCGCCACCACCACGCCGATGCCCCGAGCCTGTACAATTTGCTTCCGTAGTTGTTCGGTGCTCTCGTGGCACGACACTGCCCCGTGACTCGTTGCTGCATGAACGGATAACACACATGAATCGCATCGCCCGCAGAGTGAACTCGCTTTTGTGCGCTTTGCTTGCAGCCTGCATCTTTCTGAGCGCGACTGCTGCATTTGCGCAGGAAAAACAATCCGCTCCCGCTTTGGTGGTAGCGGCGGCCGCCGACTTGAGCTCCGCGTTGCAGGAAATTGCTGACCGATACGAGAAGAAGACCGGCGTGCCGGTGAAGCTCTCGTTCGGGGCATCGGGCGCGCTCACGCAGCAAATTCAAAACGGAGCTCCGTTCGATCTCTTCTTCTCCGCCGACATGGACTATCCCCGCCAGTTGATCTCTGCGGGCGACGCCGACGGCGCGAGCCTGTACCAGTACGCGGTGGGAAAGCTCGTTCTATGGGTTCCCGCGGATTCTCCCCTCGACGTTGAGCATCGCGGCATGAACATTCTGCTCGATCCCTCGGTCAAGAAGATTGCCATCGGCAATCCGCAGCACGCGCCCTATGGCCGGGCCGCGGTGGCCGCTCTGAAGCACGCCGGCTTATACGATCAAGTCGCCGATCGCCTGGTCTTAGGCGAGAACATCGCGCAGGCAGCGCAGTTCGTGGAGTCGGGCAACGCGCAGGCCGGGTTTGTCGCGCTCGCCCACGCCGCCGCTCCCGCCATGAAGGGCAAAGGAAAATATTGGGAGGTTCCCGCGGATTTTTATCCGCCCCTGGCGCAGGGAGTGGCCGTGCTGTCGCACTCGCAGCATAAGAAGGAAGCAGCCGACTTTCTGGAATATTTCAAGACGAAGGAAGTAGCAGACTTGCTGCGAAAATACGGCTTCACGCTGCCGCAAGATTAAAGTAGCGCAGGCATCCTGCCGGCTGTCCCGTGGACGTCTCGCCCACGGCTGCCGGCAGTGCAGAACCAGCTCTAACCAATCTATGGCAATCGACTGGCAAGCCTTCCGGCTGACTCTGCAACTGGCAATCACGGTGTCGGCCATCTTGCTGCTGCTCGGTCTGCCCATCGCCCACTGGATCGCCTTTTCCCGCTGGCGCTGGAAGTTTCTGGCGGAAGCCGTCGTCGCCCTGCCCATCGTGCTTCCGCCCACCGTGCTCGGATTCTATCTGCTGGTCGCGCTCGGACCGCGCAGCCCGCTGGGCCGCTGGTGGATCGCGCTCACAGGCCACACTCTCGCCTTTACCTTCAGCGGACTGGTCATCGGTTCCATCCTTTATAGTCTGCCGTTCGCGGTGCAGCCCTTCGCCGCCTCGTTCGCCAGCGTCGATCGCAAACTCATCGCCGCCTCGGCCACGCTGGGCGCTTCCCCGCTGCGCAGCTTTTTCTCGATAACCCTGCCCCTGTCGATTCCCGGCCTGATCACCGGCGTCGCTCTCAGCTTCGCCCACACCATGGGAGAATTCGGCGTCGTGCTCATGGTCGGCGGAAACATTCCCGGCGTCACGCGGACGGTCTCAATCGACATCTTCGACCGCGTGCAGGCCTCCGATTACGCCGGCGCGAATGACACTGCGCTGCTGTTGCTGGCATTGAGCTTCACGGTGCTGGCGCTGGTGTATGGCCTCAACCGGAAGGCTTGGGTAATCGGCCCCGTAAAATGAACGCGATCGAGTCGGCAAATACGTCCCGCTGCCATCCTGAGCGAAGGGGATGGTCGCGAAGCGAAGCAGCCCCGCAGTCGAAGGATCCCTACGCCAACGGCGCGGCCCGAGGCCTCCCAGGGAATTTGTACCCCTGCTCCCAACAGGCTGACTTTGCCAACCCAATCAACTTCTCCCTAGAATGAACTCCGATGCACGAACCCCGCGTGACCGATTCGGCCGAAGTCGTGACCACGTCACAGCCCTCGCCAGCCGGAGAGCCCTGCAGGAAACAGGCAGGCCCGCTGCTCACCGCTCGTCTCCGCAAGCGCCTGCCGTCTCCCGAACGCGAGTTCACCCTGGAAGTCGACTTCCAGGCCGCGCCCGGATTCACCATCCTCTTCGGCCCGTCCGGAGCCGGCAAGACGACTCTGCTCGATTGCGTCGCCGGATTAACCACACCTGACTCGGGACGTATCGCCATCGGCGACGACATATTACTTGACGCTGACCGCCGCGTCGATCTCCCAGTGGCGAAGCGCCGCGTCGGATACGTGTTTCAGAACCTCGCCCTGTTTCCGCATCTGACAGTGGAGCAGAACGTCCAATACGGTCTGGCACACCTCCCGCAAGCCGAGCGCGCGGCGCAAGCCTCTGTAATCCTGCAGGCGTTCCGCATCCCTCATCTCGCGCAGCGTTACCCGCGCGAGATTTCTGGCGGAGAAAGCCAGCGCACGGCTCTGGCGCGCACCCTCGTGACCAATCCCGCCGTTCTGCTCCTGGACGAACCGCTGGCCGCGCTCGACGCAGCCACTAAGGCCAAGATCATCGACGATCTACGCCGCTGGAACGAAGCTCACCGCATTCCGATCCTTTACGTCACGCACAGTCACGAAGAAGTTTTTGCCCTGGGCGAACGCGTGCTTGTCCTCGACACCGGACGCATCGCGGCGCAGGGCACGCCGCACGAAGTTGTAGCCGCGCCCTTGCAGGAAACCGTCGCACAGTTGATCGGCTTTGAAAACATTTTCGACGCTATCGTGGAATCGGTACACCCGGAGCGCGGCACCATGATGTGTAAGATCATGATGAGTACGATCACGACGCACGGAGCAATGCAAGACGCCAACTCTGTGCTGCTCGAAACTCCGCTGGTACGCGGAGGCGTGGGCGCGGAACTGCGCGTGGGAATCCGCGCCGGCGATATTCTGCTGGCTACAGCGCCGCCCGTCGGCTTGAGTGCGCGCAACATGATCCCGGGCCGCATCGCCTCACTCGAACAGCGCGACGTAATCGTCTCCGCGCGTGTGAAATGCCGAGTCGAGATGGAAGTCCACCTCACCCTGGCCGCGCGCGATTCCCTGCAACTCGCCCCCGGCCGGGAAGTCTGGCTGGTAATTAAGACGCACTCCTGCCACTTGATGAAAAAGTAAGACGTTTTCGCACAATATTTACGGCCACCATCCATAAGGGCTATTGCTGACATATGGTGGACGAGCTTTTGCCTCTTTGTGGACGTGCATCGCCGCTATGACGCCCGCAGCTATGCCCAACAAACTTCCCATCCACAACATCACTGCTGAACCAAAACTGAGCAGAGACGCCAGTGAGGAGACTGCCATCGATGTGCCGCCGAAGACCATGCCGGTACCAACGACCAACGCTTGAATCCGGTAGAGGCGAGCGCCGGGGCTGTCAGGCCCAGTGAACTGTCCTTTTGAAACGAGTCGTTCGGGGTGGAGCAGGATCCACCTGCCACCGAAAGCAAAGAAGACCGATATGAATACTCCAATCACTTGCATATGCGCTCATTCTAGCGAGCGGGAAATGAACTGCCAAACGTCAATGTTGTTGCCCCCCGCTGTCGGCAAGTTACATGGATCCCTTCGGCTTCGCCTCAGGGCAGGCTCTTCGTCGGGAGTCACTCGCTTCGCGAGCGACTCCGCTTCCTCAGGATGGATGACAATGCAACTCAGCTTTTTAATCTCGCAGGCCCCGTGCGTCCATCCCCCTGCGAGTCATCCCGAGCAACGCGAGGGACCTGGGTGTTTGCCGGCGATCGCACCCATTTTCGCCACAGGCAAGAACTCAGGTCCCTCGCTTCGCTCGGGATGACAAATTTAGGGGCGAGCCTTTAGCAGGACAATGACGCAAGTCTGTCGTCCCGCCCCGATTTCGTAAGTTGTTGAGCCTTCGTGTAAGTTGTTGAAGATTGGTGTAAGTTGTTGAAATGTCGTAGAGGGCCCCTAGCGTCCCGCTAGACGCATAATTTTTGGTGTCATGGCCCTAACCACGAGCGCGGCAATAATTCTCGATGCCAGGGCCGTTTCCGGCCCCGCAAAGGGCATCCTGCAAATCGGCCAGAGCGCCGCTGAGGACACTTTGGTCGCGGGAGCTGAAATCGTCTCATTTTGCTACACGTTACGTACAACGTTGTTCATACATTGGTGTATGCGCAAACAAACAGCGAAACCTGCAATCTGCCATTGTCAGACTGAACCGTCATCGTCGCTTGTCATCCCGGTTTGTCATCCTGAGACGCGCGCTTTTGCGGCGACGAAGAGCCTGCCCTGAGGCGAAGCCGAAAGGATCTATGCAAACTGGCCGGAGGCGCAACCGATGCCGGCCAGTTACATAGATCCTTCGCTGCGCTCAGGATGACAACTCAATTCCGAGCTTCCTGCACCTCACTCTGCTGCATCTCAATCACCGCAACCCACTGTCCCTTGCGCTCTTCCTTGAACACAATCTGCCCGTTGAGAATCTGTGACACGGCTGCCGGCGGCAAGTCGCGATGAAAGCCGAAGAATCTTTGCTTCAGTTCATTCCACTTCGCCCACCGATCGAATAGCGGATGCACGGGTTCGTATTTCGTCGAGAACGCGAGCGCCACGTCGAAGTGCGAACGGAAGTCGGCGGCCGACAGGACTTCGTCGAGCGAAAAGTCTTCGATGCGCACCACCTGCACCGGCCGCGTTGTGTAGCCGAGCCAGGCGCGCGTCAGTTCGTCCGAAGCCGGCCAGGCTGTGAGCACGTGCGCCATGGGATAGCGCGCTTCGAGAAAGCGCTCTCCATCCTGATGCAGAACAATGTAATCACGATAGGCGAGATTATCTTCCAGCGAGAATCCGTAGCTCGGATTCCAGAACCACGCCGCCACGAACGCAATCGCAACCACCCCAACCGCCGCGGGCCAGTAGCGAAGCCGCCGGCGCAGCGTCGACACAGCCACGATGATCACGAGCGGTACTGCCGTCAGCATGTAGCGCGCCAGCACCGCGCCGCCGATCAACGCCATGGCCACCACGTACGCAGCGACGATGACCAGAAAAATCATCTGCACTGGAATCGCGATGCGCGGACGCTCGACCTCTTCATCTTTATCATCTTTATTTTTCGCTTTATCTCTTTCTTTGTCTTTCAGCGGCGGCCACAGCATGGCCAGTAGCATCCCCAGCGTCAGCACCCACAAATGCATGTAGCCGAAGGTCTGCCACAGGCGCAAACCCAGGGCCAGCAGAAAGCGCACAGGATTGAGCGTAGCCGCAACGTTGTAGCGGAAAAATTCCGGATTGCCGAAGACGTATCCCGTGCGGAGGTAGTGAAAGATGTACCACAGCGTAAGTGGCAGGAGCGGGGCCAGGAGTGGGAGGATGCTGCGCCTCGCGGCTGTCGAGCTTCGCTCGACCGGACAGCCGGGGGCGGCTGTCCCCACATAGTCCAAACCGGTCGGCCCCACGCAGTCCCAAAACTGTGTAACGAACCGCTTCGGCACGACGAAACGCAGGACTTCCCAACATGCCAGAGCGGTCGGCGCAAGAATCGCAGTCTCTTTCGCCAACGCAGCCAGCGAGAACCACACCGCGGTCGCGACTGGACGCTCCTCCAGATAAGCGCACAGGCCCCAGAACGCGAGTCCGGCCGCGGCCAAATCCACCTGGGCCAGCGAGCTTTGGGCAAAGAACACGGAATACAGCGCCGTGCACAACGTCGAGGCGATCGCCACCTGCGTATTCGCCACGCGCTCGGCTAGCCGAAACACTCCTAGCAGCGAGAATGCTGCGACCACGAGCATGGCCGATCGCGTCACCACCGGCGCGTAGCCTACACATTTCCACCAGAGCGCAATCCACGCTAATACCAGCGGCGGATGCGCGTTCGACACCGTCGTGTGCGGAATCAGGCTTCCGCTGAGCAGCAGGTCGCGCGCCGCCGGAACGTAGTACCCCGCCTCGTCCCAAAAGTAAGGAAGCTGCAATAGCGGCAAGTGCAGCAGAAAAGTCCCCACAAAGATGCCCGCGAACACCAGGGCGGGATGGCATAGATTGCCACGAACTCTCGCGGACGAGTTGTTGAGCATTGTCGTTTGTGATCGATCCGTGGAGATCCGCGCAAATCCGCGGCAAAGAATTCGGGTTTAATGCACCGGCCCTTGCGGGCTCATGCGCGGATCAAGCTTGATCTCGCCGAAGGCGCTCTCATATCCCGCGACGTTTTGCTGCAGAAGTCCCAGCAGCGCCTTGGCCTGCTGCGGGCTCAGGTAGATGCCCTGGAAATTCTTGATGTCCACGTGCGTCTCGGTCTGCTGCTGGAGCGTGCCGAAGACAAGAAAGAAGTCCCAGATGTTGACCCGCATCTGCACGCTGTTGGCATAGTTTTCGCGGTACGTGGCGTCGTTCGTTAATTTCACGTTCGGTTGCGTCGGATTGTTCATAGGCGGAAGTGTAAATGAGTTTGCCGCCCGGAAGGAACGGCCGCTTCGCCGAGGATGCCCCGGGTGCAGCCAGCCTCAGGAATGGTGCAGCTGACAAAAAATGTCAGGCCAGTGATGCTTTGCGGCGGGTAACCATTCTTCGAATCTTGGCCGATCCTGTACGGCGCACCTCTCTTAGTTTCCAGTCCCATTGAAAACACAGGGTTTACGTGCGCCCACCTGGTTACTTTAGGAAGTACCTGATGGCTCGCAAAGTGCGATAGAGTTTAAGTTCCTCCGCTAAAGGCGGAAACACGGGCTACCTTTATGAACCAGAACAATGATCAGGGGATGATGGAAGAAATCGTCCTCCCCGAGCATCTTCTCCCGTTAGGAACCGTGCTCGGTCCGGGAGTGTCGGCGATGGACCTGTGCATGGTCCTGGCCAAGATTTTTCGCGTGCAGTATACCGAAGTCGCTCTGATGCGCCTGGAGCGCGGTTCGCTGCACTTCGTGTTTCCCGAATACCTGCGAACCTCGGGTGCGATTCCGCTCTCCAGCAAAGCGGTCGCCGCGCACACGGCTTTGAGCAAGAAGGCTGAGATCTTCAACAACTTCGCCCGGGTCAAGCACGCCAGCATTTTTGAGACGATCAAGCCGGGCGCCACTGATACCGAAGAAGTAGTGCATCCCTCGCCGATTCAGAAGCTGATGTCGGTGCCGATCATGGACCGCGATTCGGTCGTGGTGGGCGTGATTCAGATTTCGCGCAAGGCGCTCGACGCCAAATTCGCGCAGGATTTCAGCCGCGAAGATCTGCACGACCTGGAGTTGGCCGCCGGCCTTCTGGCTACTGCTCCCGCGCTGCTGGCCAACTAAAACTTTTTATCCAGAATCTCTGGGGACGATAAGGGTCAACGCGTCCCCAGTTTTATTTTGCCTTCAATTCCTTCAAGGCAATCCGCAGATCGGTCCCCGTCATCTCGTGGGGCTCGTCGAGTCCCATCATGCCCAACACTGTGGGCGAAATATCGCGCAGCGATCCGCCGGGCTTCAAGGTGAACTTTGCAGCATCTTCCGATACAACGATGAACGGCACGGGATTCGTGGTGTGCGCCGTGTGCGGACCGCCGGTCGCGGGATCAATCATCATTTCGGCATTGCCGTGGTCGGCCGTTATCAGCATGGCACCGCCCTTAGCGCGAATTGCAGACTCAATGCGCGCCAGGCAGGCGTCCACGGTCTCGACCGCTTTGATCGTAGGCTCGATCTTGCCGGAATGCCCGACCATGTCGGCATTGGCAAAGTTCACGATCATCACGTCGAACGTTCCGTCTTCGGTGGCTTTCACGACCGTGTCGGCAATTCCGGCAGCACTCATCTCCGGCTTCAGATCGTAGGTCGCGACCTTCTGCGAAGGCACTACGATGCGCTCTTCGCCGGGGAACGGAGTTTCCACGCCTCCATTAAAGAAATATGTCACGTGTGCGTACTTCTCGGTCTCGGCCACGCGCAGGTTGCGCAGGTTCATCCCGCCCATAACGTTCGCGAGAATGTTGGCCATCGACTCCGCCGGAATCACAACAGGCAAACTGAAATTCTTGTCGTACTGCGTCATGCAGACATAGCGCAGATTCTTCGGCACCCGGTCGCGCGGAATCGTGGAGTCGAGATCGGCCGCGCCCGGCAGATCGCTGCCGCCCTTGTCGTTCAGCCCGCTGTTACGAGTGAGGGCACGCGTGATCTGGCGAACCCGGTCGGCGCGGAAGTTGAAGCAGATGCAGGAGTCGTCGTCGCGAATCGTTTGGGCCGAGCTGGTTGGTGTGGAGCGGGCACTCTTGCCCGCGTCTTTCGAGTCGTCCACAACGAACGGAATCACGAACTCGTCGGTCACTCCCTTGTTGTAGGAATCTTTCATGCCCTGCACCGGATCGGCGCACTTGCCGCCTTCGGCATCGGCGAAGACCATCGCGTTGTAGGCCTTGGCAATGCGCTCCCAGCGCCGGTCGCGGTCCATGGCGTAGTAGCGGCCGTTCACGGTGGCGATCTTGCCGCAGTTGTACTCACGCATTTTCTGCTGCAGCTGTTCGAGATATCCGGCGCCGTTGGTGGGCAGCGTGTCGCGCCCGTCCATGAAAGCGTGGACGAAAACGCGCTCCAGCCCGTTCTGCTTCGCCATCTTCAACAACGCATAAAGGTGCGCCTGCTGCGAGTGCACGCCCCCATCCGACAGCAGTCCGAACAAATGCAGCCGCCGCTCACCCGTGCGTGCGTTCTTCATGGCATCGAGCAGCACGGGATGCGAAAAGAATTCGCCGTTCTGGATCATGAGATCGATGCGCGTGATGTCCATGTGCACGATGCGTCCCGCGCCCATGTTGAGGTGCCCGACCTCGCTGTTGCCCATCTGCCCCTCGGGCAGTCCGACGAACGGTCCGCTGGTATGAATCAGCGTGTTGGGATACTCACGCAGCAGCCGGTCATACGTTGGCTTGCGCGCAAGGGCAATCGCATTGGCCTTGGTTTCGGCTCGGTATCCCCAGCCGTCGAGAATGATGAGTATGAGTGGTTTCGGACGCAAGATCGGCTCCTGGCTGGACGCTTTAGTGAGTTCAAAATCGATTACCAAATTAATTCGACGGGATACTGTGCAAACGCGCGGTCGGCGGTCACCAACGGCAGTCCCTCTTCCAGGCTCTGCGCAATCAACATCCGGTCGAAAGGATCACGATGATGGTCTGGCAACGACTCAACTCGCAGAGTGTGGTCTGCAGTTACTGGCAGTATTTGCACCCCGTTAGCAATCAGCCTCGACATAATAAATGGACCGGTTGGCCGGGGTAACGGCAGTCTTCCACTTTGTGTCTTGATCAGAATCTCCCAGATGCTGGCTACGCTGAGCCAGGCACTTGCATTGGGCAGCAGCTTTCGTACGCGTTCCGACAGTTTTGATTCATCGGTCAAAGCCCACAGTAGCGTGTGCGTATCCAAGAGGATTTTCATTTGTAAAAGAGATCTTCAATCTCTTTTGGGAGCGGGTCGTTGAAGTCGTCGGGAACAACAAACTCTCCCTTCGCCGATCCGAGTTTGAATCGCGGGCGTTCGGAGGGAATCGCCACCAGCTTCGCCACTGGCTTCCCCGCTTTGGCAATCACAACTTCCTCGCCGAGGGCCACTCGCTCTAACAACTTGGAAAGATTGGTCTTTGCCTCGTGGATATTGACTACCATCCCGAGATGGTAGACTAAGTCCTTAGCTAAGTCAACGTCCCGACGAGTGGGGTGGGTGCAGTTTGCCCCTGACGCGAGTGCCTTGCCGCGGGAAATCCCTCTCTTCGCCGCGCTTCGCGCGCCCCCGGCTTAAAGCCGGGGGTCTACCAAGAACGGCTCGGCTCGGGATGACCACGGCTTTTTGATCGTAAAAATTCAAACTGCACTACTGTCAAGAGTGGTTTCATTCCTACTCGAATTGCAGCATCACAATTTCGGGATTCGATCCCAGGCGCAGCGGTGGTCCCCAGGTTCCGGCTCCGCTCGAGGTGAACACCTGCATCTTGCCGATGCGGCTCAAGCCGTAAACGAACTGGCGGTACATCCTGCGCGCGAACCAGCTCCATGGAATGAACTGCCCCAAGTGCGTGTGCCCGGAAAGCTGCAGCGAAATGCCGGCCGCCTCGGCGACTTCCGGATGGTCGGGCGCGTGGACCAGCAAAATACTGGCGCGGTCACGATCGAGACGAAGGCGTTGGAGCACCGACGCCAGGTGCCCTTTGCGCGTCGCATTGCGGTAGGGCACGCCGATAATCTGCAGGCCGTCGACGTCTACTTTCTCATTGTCGAGCACGCGCACTCCCGCCGCGGCCACGGCGCGCAGATACTTGCCATCGTCGCCGAACTGCTCGTGATTCCCTGCGATGAAATACACGCCCTGCGGCGCTGTGAGCCGGTTCAGCGGCTCGGCGGCGCGCCCGGCGTCAATGGCTGTACCGTCGTACAAATCGCCAGCAATAAAAATCGCGTCCGGCTCTTCCTTCAGGATCTTTGCCACCATACGCCGCAGGAAACCGCCGTTGCGCACGTGCCCCAGGTGCAGATCGCTGATGAGAGCTGCTTTGCGCCCGCGCCACGCCGCCGGCAAGTTCGCCAGGCGTACCGTGGTGCGCGTAACTCGCGTCCAACTGGCGTTGGCGACGGCGTAGAGTCCGGTCAGTATTGCAGCCGCAAACAACCATTCCACGATCTTGTGAAAATCGGCTTGGAGAAAATTCGCGTCCCGTCCGGCGAGGCGCGCGATTCCGAAGATCGTCCAAGACAAGGCCATCGCCGGAATCAGGAAATTCTGCAGTCCCAGCCAAACTGCCGCCACGCGATAGAAGGATCGCAATGCCGGGTTGGTGTAGCGCCAGGCCAACAGCGTAGCGGCCACAAAACTCACCGACAGCAGACCGAGAACCAGCTTGATCCACAAACCGCCAGCGGCCTGCCCGGCGACTGAAAAAGTCCAGGTCTTATAAAGCAGAAAATGCTCGAGAAACAGAATGGACTGAATGACGACAATGAACCCGATAAAGCGTCTGATCCGCATGCTGCATTAGATTCGGCAGCCTGTCATTTGGATTGCATTCTTTCGGGCCCCGAAGTCCCGCCCTGACCGTCGTCATCCCGCTGGGTCGCGCCAAGCGGCCCCAGGAACCTTACGACACCTGCACATCACTTGCACCGATGCGAGGAACGCGTGCGCGGCAAACAGTGCGTGCACTCGTCCACGGCATGAACAGCAACGGCTCGCCTAGGATCGCTCGCCCGGCTCTCGCCGCGCTCACGATGACATCGGGCTGAAGTATTTCTTGAGATCGAGCCACCGCCGATCCATCCCGCGCGTCCCGGAATCGTGCCATACTAATCCACGGAGACCATCATGCCCTTTAGCGAATTGCTGCTGCCTGAACTGGACGAAGAGATCAACAAGACGCGCACCATGCTGGAGCGGGTTCCGGCCGACAAGAAAGATTTTGTGCCGCACCCCAAGTCCATGCCGCTGGGCAAGCTGGCGCCTCACGTGGCGCAGCTTCCTAGCTTTGGCCTGACGATTCTGACCACACCAGAATTGGACTTCAGCAAGGGCAAAATCGCCCCGGTGCCATTCGAGTCGGCCGTCCAGTTGGTGCAGGCTCTCGATGAAGGCGCAGTCAAGGTTCGCGCCGCCCTCCAAGCGACTCCGGATAGCGCATGGAAAGAACCCTGGAAGCTGAGCTTTCAAGGCAAGACCATCTTCGAGGGAACCCGCTTTATGGCTTACCGGGAGATGTTCCTGAATCACCTGGTGCATCACCGCGCGCAACTGGGCGTGTATCTGCGCCTGAATGAGAAGCCTGTGCCCGCAACCTATGGCCCCTCGGCGGACGACAGGATGGGATTCTGACAGGCTAGTAGGCTGGGCCGACTAGCCCTTGTAATTCAGCGCACCCAGCCCTAAAAACCGCGAAGTCCCCGCCAGCTCCTCCTCAATCCGCAGCAGCTGGTTGTATTTGGCAATGCGATCCGTACGCGATGCCGACCCGGTTTTGATCTGCCCCGCGCCCGTCGCGACGGCGAGGTCTGCGATGAACGTGTCTTCGGTCTCGCCCGAGCGATGCGAAATCACGGACGTGTATCCATTGCGCCGCGCCAGGTCGATCGCGTCCAGCGTCTCGCTGACTGTGCCAATCTGATTCACCTTGACTAAGATGGAATTGGCCACACCCTTGTCAATGCCCTCCTGCAGGAATTGCACATTGGTCACGAACAAATCGTCGCCCACCAGCTGAATCTTGCCGCCCAATTCCTTCGTCAGCTTCGCCCAGCCGTCCCAGTCGTTTTCCGCCAGACCATCTTCCAGCGACACAATGGGATAATCCTTTACCCACTTCGCCCAGAACGCGACCATCTCGTCAGAACTCTTGGCTGACTTGTCCGACTTCTTGAATACATACTTGCCATCCTGAAAAAATTCGCTGGCCGCCGGATCAAGCGCGATGGCAATCTCTTCTCCCGGCTTGTACCCGGCTTTCGAAATCGCTTCCAGCACGACTTCAATCGCCTCCACATTCGACTTCACCGACGGAGCGAACCCGCCCTCGTCGCCAACAGCGGTGTTGTAGCCGCGCTTCTTCAGCACGCCTTTGAGCGTATGGAAAACCTCGACGCCCCAACGCAGCGCCTCATGAAACGAAGGCGCGCCGACCGGCATCACCATAAATTCCTGGAAGTCGACGTTGTTGTCGGCATGCGCTCCGCCGTTCAGAATGTTCATCATCGGCGTGGGCAGCGTGTTCGCTCCGGCCCCGCCGAGATAGCGATACAGAGGAATATCCAGCGTCACCGCCGACGCCCGC
>Ga0181537_10002494_pt1 | contig 16131 bp, 13 predicted proteins | sample PEATcosm2014_Bin_39_FD_119765 | JGI IMG/M metagenome (GOLD analysis project Ga0181537, IMG submission 119765) | Peatland microbial communities from MTU Mesocosm Facility, Houghton, MI, USA - PEATcosm2014_Bin23_10_metaG | ecosystem: Environmental > Terrestrial > Soil > Wetlands > Peat | place... | reverse complement strand
GGATGGTGGTAGGCGCGCATTTCCCGACTGACCTGGAAGCCGGACGCATCGCGGGTACCGTGGCCGCGTCGCTGCTGCTGCAGGATCCGGGCGTGCGGCGCGAGCTGGGGCATGCGCGCACGAGCCTGCGGGCAACGCTTGGTCTTCCGCCCCTCTAGTTCGTCTCCACAGATAAGGAGTGGTTGAAATCGCCCCCGGATCGACAGCGGGGTCAGGCCGCGCGCGCCACGGTGCGGGTTCGCTGCGGTATCGGCAGTTCCTCGCGATCGGCATCGGTCCAATGCCAAAGTTCCAGCTCGCCGGCGCGCGTTTCGATCAGCGCCGAGCAGCTATCGACCCAGTCGCCGTCGTTGCAGTAGAGCACGCCGTCGATGTCCGCAATTTCCGGTCGGTGGATATGGCCGCAGACGACGCCGTCGAGGCCGCGGCGCCTGGCTTCACGGGCGGCGGCGGCCTCGAAACTGTGCACGTAGCTCATCGCATTGCCGACGCGACTCTTGAGGTACCCGGCGAGCGACCAGTAGCCGTAGCCAAAACGATGCCGCAGCACGTTGAGGCCGCGGTTCAGCCGCAGCACGAAATCATACAATCCGTTGCCGAGCGCCAGCAGCCAGCGATTACATTGCACTACGCCGTCGAATTCATCCCCATGCAGCACCAGCAGGCGCTGACCGCGCTGGGTTTCATGCACATATTCCCGGTGCATCTCCAGGTTGCCGAATCGGATGCCGCACACCTGGCGGAACTGCTCGTCGTGATTACCGGGCACGTAGATCACGCGTGTGCCATGCTTGGTCTTGCCGAGGATGGTGCGCAGCACGTCGCTGTGTGACTGCGGCCAGTAGAAGCTGCGGCGCAGGCTCCACAGATCGATGACATCGCCCACCAGGATCAGTTGCTCGGGCTGCACCCGGCGCAGGAAATCGAGCACCAGGTCGGCGCGGCAGTCGCGCGAACCGAGGTGAATATCGGAGATGAAGGCGGTGCGTACCTGGGTAACCGGTCGAGGGCCAGACTGCATGCAAGCCTCGTGAAGGTCCTGGAGCCGGGTACGTAGTCTCGAACGTGCGAATGACAATTCCGTTGCATTCCAGTGAATTACACGTGAATACTCAGACGGATTCGGCGTACCTATGAACGCTACAAGCATCCTCGGCACCGAGCTCAAGACCACCTGGATCGATCTGGCTTGAGCGCCGCCGAGCATGCCTACGTCGCCACGGTGCCGCGTGGGCTGTCGGACCTGCTGGCGCAGGAACTGGAGTCGTTCGGCGCCCTGCAGCGCCGCGAGCACAGCGCGGCGGTGCTTTTCACCGGCACGCTCGAGCTTGGCTATCGCACCTGTCTGTGGTCGCGCAGTGCCAGCCGCGTGCTGCTGCAGTTGGCCGAATTCCAGGCCGCAACCGCCGATGAATTCTACGCCCGGGCGCGCGCACTTGACTGGAGCGCGCACATCGATCCGGCGCGCAGCATCGCCTGCGAGTTCACCGGCATCCACCCGACCATCACGCACAGCCATTTCGGCGCGCTGCGACTGAAGGACGCCATCTGCGACCGCCTGCGCGACGATACCGGCACCAGGCCCGATGTCGAGCTGTCGCGACCGGCGGTACGCCTGCATGCGCATGCGAACGGCGCACAGGTGACGCTGTCGCTCGACCTGGCGGGCGAAGGGCTGCATCGGCGCGGTTATCGCACCGAGGCTGGCGAGGCGCCGCTGCGCGAGAATCTGGCGGCCGGTGTGCTGCTGCGCGCACGCTGGCAGGAAGCCGCCGCACGCGGGGCGGAGTTCCTCGATCCCATGTGCGGATCCGGCACGCTGGTGATCGAGGCCGCGATGATCGCCGCGCAGCGGGCGCCGGGATTGCAGCGCGACTACTTCGGCTTCCTGGGCTGGAAGGGCCACGACGCAGTGCTATGGCAGCGGCTGAAGAGTGAAGCCGTCGAACGCGCGCAGCCGCAGATCGCGAGCCTTGTTCGCGGCAGCGACATCGATCCGCGTGCGCTCGCGACTGCGGCCGGCAACGCGCAGCGCGCCGGTGTCAGCGCTCTGATCCGGTTGGAACAGCACGCGGTCGCCAGCGTGCGGCCGCTGACGCCGCAGCCTGGATTGATCTGTACCAATCCACCCTACGGCGAGCGGCTGGGCGACGCAGTCCAGGCGCACACGGCGTTTGCCGAGCTGGGTGCCACATTGCGCGAGCACTTCGCCGGCTGGGATGCCGCGATCCTGAGCGCCGATGCCGACAGCGTGCGCGCGCTGCGGTTGCGCAGCTACCGGGTGCACGAGCTGTGGAACGGCGCCATCGCCGTAAGGCTGCTGCGCATCGACCTGGGTGCGCCCGGGGCCGCAGACGATGACGCGCGCCGGCAGCAGCAGCAGGCCGAGGCCGCCGCCAGTCCGGGGGCGCTGATGTTCGCCAACCGCCTGCTCAAGAACGTGAAGCGCCTGGCAAGGCTGGCGCAACGGGCGCAGGCGACCTGTTATCGGTTGTACGATGCCGATATGCCGGAATATTCGTTTGCCATCGACCGCTATGCGGTGGCGGCGGCCGGCACGGTGCATCTGCACGTGCAGGAGTACGCCGCACCCGCCAGCATCGATGTCGACGCGGCGCGGCGTCGGCGGCGCGAGGCACTCGCAAGCCTCCCCGGCGCGCTGCAGGTAGCCGCTGAAAACATTCACCTGCGCCTGCGCCAGCGCCAGAGTGGTCCGGACCAGTACCAGCGCCAGCCCGCCGCTGCCGGCAGCGCGGCCGAGGATCGAACGCTCACGGTCGAAGAGGGCGGTCTTAAGTTCCTGGTTAACCTCGATGACTACCTGGACACCGGGTTGTTCCTGGATCACCGGCTGACACGCGCGCGGCTGCGCGAGCGGGCGCGCGGCGCGCGCTTCCTGAATCTGTTCTGCTACACGGCGAGCGCCACGGTCTACGCGGCCAGCGGCGGCGCGCGCAGCACGCTCAGCCTCGATTTGTCCAACGGCTCTCTCGACTGGGCGGCGCAGAACTTTGCGCTCAATGGCCTGGATCGCGCGCAGCACCGGCTCGAGCGCGCCGATTGCCGCGAGTGGCTGCGCGCGGCCGCGGCGCAGGCGGCTAACGCGGGCATGGCGGGCGCAGGCGTGGCGCCGTTCGATCTGATCTTCCTGGATCCGCCGACGTTCTCGAATTCCAAACGCATGCACGGCGTGCTCGACGTGCAACGCGACCACCCGGAGCTGATCGATCTGTGCATGCGGCTGCTCGCGCCCGGCGGCCTGCTGCTGTTCTCGACCAACGCCCAGCGGTTTCGTCCCGATCCGGCCATGCAGCAGCGCTGGCAGGTCAAGGATATCTCGGCGCAGACGCTGCCATTCGATTTCGAGCGCAATCCGCGCATACACCGCTGCTACGAGATCAGCGCGGTACCCAGGTAAGGCGCCAATCAGGCTCGGGGCACGGCGCTCTGGCCGCGGCCCGAGGGCTACTGGGCGTCTTTTTCCCCCTGGGCGCGCCGTGCGGCATCCTGTGCAACGGCGTCCTGTGCCTGCTGCCGTGCCCGGTCCTCGATCTGCTTCGCCTGGCGCGCCTGCTCGACTTCGGCGGCAGATCCGGCGCCGGTACCGGCAGCGGTGCCGGCGACGCCACAGCCTGCCAGGCTGGCGGCGCAGGCGAGTGACAGCAGCAGGCACTTCATGAGCATAGCTTAGAGCAAGTCGCGCAGCCGATACCAGAGCATCGCGAGCGCCAGCGCGGGCCGGCGCAGCAGCATCCCGCCGGGAAAATTGCGGTGCTGAATCCGGCTGAAGACATCGAAGCGCTCGGCGCTGCCGGCGATCGCCTCGGCCGCCAGTTGCCCGGCGATCCCGGCGAGCGCGATGCCATGGCCGGAGAAGCCCTGCAGGAAATACACGTCCGGCTCCAGACGGCCAAAATGCGGGGCGCGGTTCAGCGTGATATCGAGCAGGCAGCCCCAGGCGTAGTCGACGCGCGCATCGCGCAACTGCGGAAACACCTGGATCATGCGCGCCCGCGTCGCCGGCGCCACGGCGCGCACATTCAGCAGCGAGTAGTTGACCCGACCGCCAAACAGCAGCCGGTGATCGCTGGAGAGTCGAAAATAGTCGAGGATCCAGTTGGCATCACACAGCGCGGCGTTGTTGGCGATAAGCGCGCGGGCGCGCTGCGCGCCCAGCGGCTCGGTGGCGATGATGTAGCTGCCGATGCTCATCAGCTTGCGCTGCAGGGGCGGCGCGGTATCGCCGAGCCACGCATTGCCGGCCAGTACCAGCTGCGCGCAGTCGACTGCGCCAGCCTCGGTGACCACGCGGATGCGATGCTCGCGGCGCGTGAAGCTCAGCACCCGGCTGGCCTCGTGAATGTCGACGCCGGCCTCGGTCGCCGCGCTCGCAAGACCCAGGGTGTAGCGCAGCGGGTGCAGATGACCGCTGTTGCTGTCATACAGGGCGCCGATATAGCGCTCACTGGCCACAGTCGATCGTAGCTCGCCGCGCTCCATCAGGCGGGCGCTGGTGTAGTCGTAGCGGCGCGCCATGTTGGCCTGCCAGGCCTGGATGTCGCTCCACTGCCGCTGCTTGATGGCGGCCAGCATCCAGCCGCTTTCCCAGTGGCAGTCGATCCGATAGCGCTCGATGCGCTGCTTGAGCAGTGCCAGGCCCGCCAGAGATACGTCCCAGACGCGGCGCGCATCCTCGATGCCGAGCAGCTGCTCGATAGTGGCCTGCTCGGCGGCTGTGCCAAAAATCGCCTGGCCGCCGCTGCGTCCCGAGGCACCCCATCCGATCCGCTGCGCTTCCAGCAACACCACGCGATAGCCACGCTCGGCGAGCGTGAGCGCCGCCGAACAGCCGGCAATTCCGCCGCCCACGACGCACACGTCCGCACTCAGTGTTCCGGCGAGCGGCGCGGTGGCAGGCGGCAGCCGTGTGCTGGCCACGTAATAGGTGTCAAGGTAATCCGTCATAACGGCGCTGGTCATCCGACCGTATTGCCAGAAATCCCGCGCCGGATCAATGGCTTGACTTTAAGCCTGGACGCCTGGGGGGCGCGTTGCGCACCGCCGGCTGCGGCGACGGCCTGATGGCGCCTATGGTCTAATAGTCGCCACGCAACACAAGGAAAACGCCGGCGGAACCTGTATATCCATACAGCCGCCGCGCGGATGAATTACGCCAGCATGAGTTCGAAGCGTCCCGTGATCGGCATTCCTGCAGACCGGCGCATGATCGGCCAGCAGGCATATCACCTTGTCGGTGAGAAGTACCTGACGGCAGTACTGGACGGGGCCGGTGGTGTGCCGCTGATTGTGCCGGCCATCGGTCGGGAGCTGCGCCTGGAGGAGCTGCTCGAGACGCTCGACGGATTGCTGTTCATGGGCAGCCCGTCGAATGTCGATCCGCGGCATTACCAGGGCGAGCCGAGCGAGGACGGCACGCTGCATGATCCGCATCGTGACGATACGACGCTGCCGCTGATCCCGCGGGCGGTCGCGGCCGGCGTGCCGGTGCTGGGAATCTGCCGCGGTTTCCAGGAGATCAACGTCGCCTTCGGCGGTTCGCTGTGGCAGAAGCTGCAGGAGGTGCCCGGCTACCTCGACCATCGCGAGGATCCGAAGCAGCCGCTGGAGCAGCAGTACGGTCCGGCGCACGAGGTGACGCTTACGCCGGGCGGCCTGCTGCGCCGCCTCGCCGGCACCGACCGCATCCGCGTCAATTCGCTGCACAGCCAGGGGGTGCGCGAGTTGGGGCAGGGCCTGGCGGTCGAGGCGCGCGCGCCCGACGGTGTGGTCGAGGCGTTTCGGGTCGAGCGCGCGCCCGCATTTGCGCTGGCCCTGCAATGGCATCCGGAATGGCGGGTCACGGGCAATGATTTCTCGCGTGCGCTGTTCGCCGAGTTCGGCGCAGCGTGTCGCGCAAGAAGGTGAGTTATGGCTACCGAAATTCAGCAGTTCTTTCGCGATCACGGCATCTCCGAGGTCGAAGCGATCATTCCCGACATGGCTGGCATTGCGCGCGGCAAGATCATGCCGGCGGAGAAATTTGCCGAGGACGAGGGCATGCGGCTGCCCGAGAGCATCTTTCTGCAAACCGTGACCGGCGACTATCCGCCCGACACCAGCTCGGCCATGAGCCCGGCGGAGATCGACATCGTGCTCAAGGCGGATCCCAAGACCGTGCGGGTGGTGCCCTGGGCGGCAGAGCCGACCGCGCAGGTGATCCACGACTGCTTTTATTCCGACGGCCGGCCGGTGATGATGGCGCCGCGGCACCTGCTGCGGCACGTGCTCGACCTGTATGCGCAGCGCGGCTGGGAGCCGGTCATCGCACCGGAGCTCGAGTTCTACCTGATCGAGCCGAATATCGATGCCGACTACCAGTTGAAGCCGCCGATCGGGCGTTCCGGCCGCGCCGAGCCGGGCCGACAGTCCTACAGCATCGCGGCGGTCAACGAATTCGATCCGCTGTTCGACGACATCTATGCGTTCTGCGAGGCGCAGGACATCGAGATCGACACGCTGATCCACGAGGACGGCCCGGCGCAGATGGAGATCAACCTGCTGCACGGCGAGCCGCTTGACCTGGCCGACCAGGCATTCCTGTTCAAGCGCACCGCGCGCGAGGCGGCGCTGCGCCACAAGATGTACGCCACCTTCATGGCCAAGCCGCATGCCAAGGAACCCGGCAGCGCGATGCACATTCACCAGAGCATCATCGACAAGAAGACCCGCAAGAACATTTTCAGCAACCCCGACGGCACGCCCTCGCCGCTGTTCTTCTCGCACATCGCTGGACTGCAGCGCTATATACCGGCCGCGATGTCACTGTTCTGCTCCAACGTCAATTCCTACCGCCGCATGACGCGCTATCTGTCGGCGCCGATCAACGTGCAGTGGGGCTACGACAACCGCACCGCCGGCCTCAGGGTTCCGATGTCCGAGCCTGAGGCGCGGCGCGTCGAGAATCGGGTCGGCGGGGCCGATGCCAACCCCTACATCGCGATTGCCGCCTCGCTGGCCTGTGGCTATCTGGGGATGACCGAGGGGCTCAAGCCCACGGAACCGGTGACCGGCAGCGCGCACGACATGCCGTATTCGCTGCCGCGCTCGCTCGATGAGGCGCTGGCCAGGCTGCGCGATTGCGAACCGCTGCTGCAGATCCTGGGCGAGCCTTTCGTCGCCGCCTATACGATCGTGAAGCAGGCCGAGCATGAGGTGTTCCTGCAGGTGATCAGCTCCTGGGAGCGCGAGCATCTGCTGCTCAATGTCTAGCGTGCGCCCGTGCGCCGTGGGTTATGATTTCCCGGGTGAGACAGGGGCAAACAAGAATATGACTCGACTTGCGGCCACCCTGGCTGCAGCCACCCTGGCTGCGAGCGCACTGATTGCGGGCTGTGGGCAGCAGCCAGCCTCGCAATCGCCCCAACACAGTGCGGCGAGCGATAGCGCCAGTGGCGGCGCGCCGTCAAGCGGAGCGTCCGGCGAGGGCGATAAGGTCGTCAACGTCTATAACTGGTCGGACTACATCGATCCGACGGTGGTACCGGCATTTGAAAAAGAAACCGGTATCAAGGTCAACTACGATGTCTTCGACTCGAACGAAGTGCTCGAAACCAAATTGCTGGCCGGCCACACCGGCTATGACGTCGTCGTGCCGTCGGCGTCGTTCATGCAGCGCCAGATCCAGGCCGGGGTGTTCCAGAAGCTCGACAAGTCGCTGCTGCCCAATCTCAAGAATCTCGATCCCGACATCGTGCGCCGCATCGAGGTGAACGATCCGGGCGGCCAGTATGGCGTCATCTACCTGTGGGTGACCTCCGGAGTCGGATATAACGAGGCGCAGGTGGCCAGCGCGATGCCGAATGCGCCGGTAGACAGCTTTGCGATGTTCTACGATCCAAACGTCGTCAGGAATTTCCAGAAGTGCGGCGTCGCGATCCTCGACGCGCCCGACGAAATGATCAGCACCGTTTTGCTGTACCTCGGCAGGGATCCGAACAGCGAGAAGCTGGAGGATCTGCAGGCGGCGGAGAAGGTGCTGCTCGCGATGCGTCCCTACGTGCGCTACATTAATTCCTCGAAATATATCGAGGATCTGGCCAATGGCGAACTGTGCCTGGCGCTCGGCTGGAGCGGAGATGTCGGCCAGGCGAGCCGACGCGCCATCGACGCCGGCAAGACCTTCAAGATCAGATACAACCTCCCCAAGGAAGGGGCGATGATGAACTTCGACATGCTGGCGATACCCGCAGACGCGCCGCATCCGAGGAACGGCCACCTGTTCATCGACTACATGCTGCGGCCCGACGTAGCGGCAAAGAATTCGAGCGCGCTGCACTACCCCACCGGCAATGCCGCGGCCTACAAGCTGGTCGATCCGGCGGTCTACAATGATCCTGAGGTCTATCCGAGCGAGGCCCAGAAAGCGCACATGTTTCCCAGCGCCGCCCGCAGCCTTGCCTACACGCGCGAGCTCAACCGCACCTGGACACGCTTCAAGACCGGGCACTGACGCGGAGCGCCGGGCGGCAATTTCCATCGATGTCAAAGGATCCGTCCATGTCCGCGTCGAGCCAGAGCTACCTGCAGCTCGAGAATGTCAGCAAGCGATTCGGCGATTTCGTTGCCGTCAATAATGTCTCGCTGAGCGTCGAGCGCGGGGAAATCTTCTGCCTGCTCGGGGCCTCGGGCTGCGGCAAGACGACGCTGTTGCGACTGCTGGCCGGATTCGAATCGCCGAGCTCGGGCCGCTTGCTGATCGACGGCCAGGACCTGGCGACCATACCGCCGTACCAGCGGCCGGTGAACATGATGTTCCAGTCGTACGCGCTGTTCCCGCATATGACCGTTGAGCGCAATGTTGCGTTCGGCCTGGAGCAGGAGCGGCTTTCAAAGAGCGAGATCGCGCGCCGCGTCGGCGAGATCCTCGATATCGTCAAGATGGGACAGTACCTGAAGCGCAAGCCGCATCAGCTGTCGGGCGGCCAGCGCCAGCGCGTGGCGCTGGCGCGCGCGCTGGTCAAGCGGCCGAAGCTGCTGCTGCTCGACGAGCCGCTGGGCGCCCTCGATCGCAAGCTGCGTGAGCATACCCAGTTCGAGCTGATCAACATCCAGCAGCAGCTCGGGGTTACCTTTGTGGTGGTCACGCACGACCAGGAGGAGGCCATGACGCTGGCGACCCGCATCGGGGTCATGGATCACGGCGAGATCGTCCAGGTCGGCTCGCCGCGCCAGATCTATGAATTTCCGCAGACGCGCTTCGTCGCCGATTTCATTGGTTCGGTCAACCTGTTCGACGGCCTGCTGGTGGAGGATGAGCCGGATTTCGTGCGCGTGCAGTGCCCGGATCTGCCGGCGCCGGTGCTGATCGACCACGGTATCAGCGCGCCTCCCAATGCACCGCTGTGGGTTGCGGTGCGGCCGGAGAAGATCAGCCTGTCGGGGGCGGCACAGCCGCATCCCGACAACTGGGCGCGTGGGGTGATCCGTGAAATCGCCTACCTGGGCGACTGGTCGGTATTCCTGGTGCGCCTGGAATCAGGCCGCGAGGTGCGCGCGACCATGGCCAACAACAGCCGCAAACCGGAAGAGGAGTTCGTACGCGACGCGCCGGTATACCTGAGCTGGGACGCTTCCAGCCCCGTGGTCGGCAGCGTCTGAGATCGGGCATGCTCCAGCGCCTGCAGCACCACTTCAACATCGACAGGCTCGGCCGGCCGCTGGCGAGGGCGGTGCCGATGTTGTGGCTGACTTTGTTCTTCCTGGTGCCGTTCCTGATAGTGCTGAAGATCTCGTTCTCGGAAGTGCTTATGGCGATGCCGCCCTATGCGCCGATGATCGAGTGGACGCAGGAGCGCATGCTGGCGATCAAGCTGCATCTGGCGAACTACCATTTCCTGTTCACCGACGCGCTGTATCTGGATTCGTTCCTGTACTCGATCAAGGTGGCCGCGGTGTCGACGTTCATATGCCTGGTGCTGGGCTATCCGATGGCGCTGGCAATCGCGCGCGCCGAACCGGCCCGTCGCAGCCTGCTGCTGATGCTGGTGATTCTGCCGTTCTGGACCTCGTTCCTGCTGCGCATCTACGCCTGGATCGGCCTGCTCAAGGACGACGGTCTCATCAACTCCGTGCTGCTGTGGCTGCACCTGGTCTCCAGCCCGATCCAGATGGCCAATACCTCGTTCGCGGTCTATATCGGCATCGTGTATTCGTACCTGCCGTTCATGATATTGCCGCTGTATTCCAATCTCGAGAAGCACGACGCGACGCTGCTCGAGGCGGCCGCGGACCTGGGGGCGGCGCCCTGGAAGGCGTTCGTACGCATTACCTTTCCGCTGTCGATACCCGGGGTAGTCGCGGGGGCGATGCTGGTGTTCATTCCGGCGGTCGGCGAATACGTGATTCCGACGCTGCTGGGTTCGGCCAATCAGCTGATGATCGGCCGCGTGCTGTCGGATGAGTTCTTCGAGAACCGCGACTGGCCGGTGGCGAGCGCGGTTGCGATCATCATCCTGATCGTACTGATGGGTCCGATCGTGGTGTTTCAGCGCTATCGCAGCCGCGAACTCGAGGCGCAGGCGTGAGGCACCATCGCACGATGCTATTACCGACGATCCTGGCGTTCGGCTTCGCGTTCCTGTACGTGCCGATCCTGTCGATGGTGGTCTACTCGTTCAATGCCTCGCGGCTGGTGACGGTGTGGGATGCGGCGCATTCACCGACGCTGAAGTGGTATGGGCAGCTGTTCCAGAACCGGCAGATCCTGGACGCCGCATGGCTGTCGCTGAAGATTGCGGTGATGAACGCGACCGGTGCGGTGATCCTCGGCACCATGGCCGGTTTCGCGCTGGCGCGCTTCGGGCAATTTCGCGGCCGCGCGCTGCTGGAGGGGCTGACTACCGCGCCGCTGGTGCTGCCGGAAATCATCACCGGCCTGTCGCTGCTGCTATTGTTCGTGGCGATGGAGCAGCTGATCGGCTGGCCCGCCGGGCGCGGCGTCACAACGATCACGATCGCGCACATCAGCTTTTCGCTGTCCTACGTCGCGGTCATCGTGCAGGCGCGACTCATCGGCTTCGATGAATCGCTGGAAGAGGCGGCGCTCGACCTGGGTGCCCGCCCCGCCACGGTATTCCTGCGCATTACCCTGCCGCTGATCGCCCCGGCACTGATGTCGGGCTGGCTGTTGTCGTTTACGCTGTCGTGGGATGATGTGGTGATATCGCAATTCGTTGCCGGTCCGGGTTCGAGCACACTGCCGATGGTCATTTTTTCCAAGGTGCGCCTGGGTGTCAGCCCCGATGTGAATGCGCTGGCTACACTGATGGTATCGCTGGTAGCCATTGGAGTCGTCGCGTCAGCGCTGTTCGTGCAGAGTCGCGAGCGACGTCGCGCGCGCGAGATGCGCATGGCGTTGGGAGCTTGAGTTCAGGGTGCGCCATGAGGGAAACCATCCTGCTCGGGCTCGACGTCGGCGGCTCCTCGATCAAGGCGGGCCTTGTGGACACCGAGCGCGGTCCGATGACGACACCGCTGCGCTCGATTCCCACGCCGGCGCCATCGACGCCCGAGGCCGTGCTGCAGGCCTGCGCGCAGATCGACCGCGAGTTCGGTGCCACAGGCCCCGTCGGCCTGGCGATCCCTTCGGTGGTGCAGGCTGGAATCGCGCGCACCGCGGCCAATATCGACAAGTCCTGGATCGGGTGCGGCGCCGGCGCGCGGCTGTCGCAGCTGATCGGACGGCCGGTGATCTGCCTGAATGACGCCGATGCGGCCGGGGTTGCGGAGATGTCCGCTGCAGGGACCGGCCGCGGCGTCAACGGCGTCGTGATCCTGCTGACCTTCGGGACCGGCATCGGTTCAGCGCTGTTCGTGGATGGCGAACTGGTACCCAACACCGAGTTCGGGCACCTGGAGTTTCACGGCCAGGATGCGGAACGCACCGCCTCGGCCCGGGTGCGCACCGAGGAACGGCTGGACTGGCCGAGCTGGTGCGCACGCGTCAACGACTACCTGGCGCGCATGCATGCGCTGTTCTGGCCGGATCTTTTCATCATCGGCGGTTCGATCAGCGAGGACTTCGAACAGTTCGGCCACCTGCTGCACAGTCCGGCGCCGATCCGACGCGCGGCCCACGGCGCACAGTCCGGCGTGGTCGGCGCGGCGTTCGCCGCGGCGCGCCAGCACCAGCGCTAGCCCGGCGCAGCGGCAAGCCACGCGCGCCAGCAGGCCAATGATCCTTCGCAGTAAACTGCCGCACGTCGGCACTACGATTTTCACCGTCATGTCGCAGCGTGCCGCGCAGCTGGGTGCGGTGAACCTGGGGCAGGGATTTCCCGACTACGACATCGACCCGCGTCTCGGCGAGCTGGTGCATGAGGCGATGCGCCAGGGTTTCAATCAATATGCCCCGATGCCAGGCATGCCGCAGCTGCGCCAGGCGATCGCGGCCAAGCTGCATCGCAGCTATGCGGTGCAGGTCGATCCGGATATGGAGGTGACCGTAACCCTGGGAGCCACCGAGGCGATCTTCTCGACCGTGCAGGCACTGGTTGCGGCCGGCGATGAGGTCATCGTGTTCGATCCGGCCTACGACTCCTACGACCCCGCCGTGCAGCTGGCGGGGGGTGTGTGCATACATGTGCCGCTGCAGCCGCCGCACTTCCGCTACGACTGGGAACGCTTCCGCGCGGCACTGAGCGAGCGCACCCGCATGGTGATCGTCAACTCGCCGCACAACCCCGGCTGCAGCTGCATCGGCGAACAGGACCTGGCGACACTTGCCGGCCTGCTGCGCGACCGCGATATCTGCCTGATCTCCGATGAGGTCTACGAGCACATCGTGTTCGACGGACGCACTCACCACAGCGTGCTCGCGCACGAAGAACTTCGCCAGCGCAGTGTCGCGGTGTTCTCGTTCGGCAAGACGCTGCAGGCAACCGGCGTGCGCGTCGGCTACGCGGTAGCGCCGCGCGCGCTGACTGCGGAACTGCGCAAGGTGCACCAGTTCAACACCTTCACGATCGCCACGCCGTTGCAGGTGGCAATCGCAGCCTACCTTGGCGAGCGGCCGGACTGCGGCGATGCGCTGCGCGCGTTCCTGGGCGGCAAGCGCGACCGGCTGATCGCGGCGCTCGCGGACTGCGGCCTGTCACTGCCCCGGGCGGAGGGCTCGTTCTTCCAGCTGATCGATTATGGCGCGCTGAGCGATGTTCCCGACGTGCAATTTGCCGAGGAGTTGCTGACGCGCGCGCGGGTGGCGACTATTCCGCTGTCGGTGTTCTACCAGCAGGCGCCGCCGCTGACGCTGCTGCGCCTGTGCTTTGCCAAGCGCAATGAGACGCTGGATGAAGGCGCCGCGCGGCTGCGCGCCTATGCGCGCGGGCGGCGCGACGGGGCGTCCGGCGCGCCGTCGTCCATCCCCTCGGGGACGCTGTCGTGAAGAAATCCACGCGCGTGAATCATCCCCCGCCGGTCGATGTTCCCGCCGGCAACCGGCCGGTAGTTGCGCCGATCTACCAGACGGTCAAGTTCGAGTTCGAGACGGTTGACGATACGCTGCGCGCGCTGAGCGGGGAGCAGCCGGGATTCTACTACCTGCGCAGTTCCAACCCGACCACGCGCGCACTCGAACTCACGCTCGCCGAGCTGCAGGGTCGCGACGATTGCCTGGTGTGCGCGTCGGGCGTCGGTGCGATGGCGCAGACGCTGCTGTCGCTGACCAGGCAGGGCGATCATGTGCTGTGCTTCCTGGAAAGCTATGCTCCGACGCGCTTTCTGATCCGCCGCACGCTGGCGCGATTTGGCGTCGATCACACATTGCTGTCGATCGGGGATCTGGCGGGCATCGAACGCACATTGGCGGCGCGGCCGACGCGGCTGGTGATATTCGAGAGCCCGACCAATCCGATCAACCGGATTGCCGACATCGGGGCGATCACGCAGCTGGCGCGCGCGCATGGCGCGCTGACGCTGCTCGACAACACCTTCGCCGGCATACATCAGCACGGGCAGTTCCCGGTGGATATCTATCTGCACAGCCTGACGAAGTTCGCCTCCGGACACGGCGATGTGATGGGTGGCGCGGTGATCGCGAATTCGGCCCTGATCGCGACGCTGCGGGCGGACTTCTCGACCCTAGGCGGCGTGCTCGATCCGCACGCGGCCTTCCTGCTGCAGCGGGGGCTGAAGACCTACTTTGTGCGCTACCGGACACAGTGCGCCAGCGCGCAGCGCATTGCCGAGTTCCTGGCGTCACATCCGGCGGTGGAGCGCACCCATTACCCGGGTCTGCCCGGGGCTCCCGGCCATGCGCTGGCGCGCGCGCAGATGAGCGAATTCGGTGCGGTGGTAAGCTTTGATGTGCGCGCCGGGGCACAGGCAGCCGGTTGTGTGGCCGAGGCGCTGCAGTTATTCGCGATGGCCGCAAGCCTGGGCGCGACCGACTCACTGGTGCTGCCGCCGCAACTGCTCGCCAGCCGCGATCTGGATCATGAGCAGCAGCGCCAGGCCGGCATGGCCGCCGGCACGGTGCGCCTGTCGATCGGCCTGGAGGACGTCGACGATCTGATTGAAGACCTGCGGGTAGCGCTGGCAGCGGCCTGGCAGCCGTAGGCAGGTAGCTCAGAGCAGGCCGAACACCGCAACGCCGTCGGAAGTGCCGACGAATACCATGCCGTTGGCTACCACCGGGGTAATGAATTTGTTGCCGTTGCCGTAGCTGTCGCGGCCGCCCGCGGCCTGGGTGCTGTTGTAATATTCAACCGCAAGGTTCGCGGGATTATAGGCGTGCAGAACAGCCGCGCTGCTGGCGTTGCTCTCGGCGGCCCAGACGATGGCATTCGTGGTGCCGTTCGCTGAGATCGAGGCCGACGTTCCCGGAAAGGTGAAGCTTGCGGATGACTGTGACGTCGGTGTGGCTGGCAGCAGCGCCGATGCAAACTTGAATTGCTTCAGCGGCGAGCCACTCCCCGCCAGGTAGATGCTGCCGTTGAAATACACCGGCGCCGAGAAGCTGCCACCGGGCAACGCGCCGGTGAGTTGCTGGTAGATGGCGCTGTTGCTGTTGACGTTGAATTTGCCCATGTTGTCGCAATCGAGCAGGTACAGATTGGTGTCCTTGCCGGCGGCGAGCATCAGGTGCCGGGTGGCGCCGGCGGAATCAACCTGGTCGGCAATCAGCAGCGGTGAGCCGGAACCCAGATCCTTGTCGCCCTGCGACTGCGTTACGGTATTCGACGTGGCAAAGTAATCGCTGACCGTGAGCGTGCTGCCGGCCAGCGACAGCTTCACCGCAGCGTTGCCGAAGTCCTGCCGATTGGGAAAGCCTGCGCCGGTCAGCGTCGTATCGAAAATGCCATTGCCCACCAGGGTATAGAGCGCGCCTGCGCTGTCGACCGCGAGGCCTGCGACGTCCCAGATCCCGCCCTGGCTGCCGTTTGGCGTCAGGTCCAGGACCGCAGTCTGAGCCAGCGTGGCCTCGTTGTAGGCCATGATCCAGCTGTTATAGGGCGTGCTGTCGCAGTGCGAAGCCCAGGAGGTATAGATCTGCCCTGACTGAAGCAGCAGCGCGCCGCGCTCCTTGTACTGGCCCGGTACGAATGCGCCTGCAGTGCCAGGGTAGGTGGCCTGAATGACGACCGGGCTGGATGGCCGCTCCTGCAGCGTCACCAGATCAAGCGCGTGCAGTCGCTGTATATAAGCGCCACTGGCAGTGTTCTTCGACATCGCTACCACGAATATCGTGCCATTCGGGCCGGCGCTGCGGTCGATGACCGGCGTGGCCGTGATACCAATCTCGGGCGAGACCTGATCGCAGCCGTGATTGTCGCTGGTCTCTTCACCGGTCTCGAGCAACGACACTTGCAGCAGCGGGGTGCCGCCAAGGTCGGCATCGTAGGCATAGACGCTGTCATGCTCGGTCGCGATATAGACCACGTTACTGTGCAGGGTGCCAGCGATCGTCAGCTGCGTCACCACCAGTGGTGCCGCGTCGACCAGCCCATCCGCGCTCAGGGTGCGCAGTTTGCCGAAGCTGGCGCTGGTGACATTGGCCGGCGTGAGCACGGTTTCAGTGAGGTTTTCACCGCTGCGCATGGCATTGTAGTGATAGGTCAGCACATCGGTCGTTGC
>Ga0181537_10002493_pt1 | contig 16132 bp, 12 predicted proteins | sample PEATcosm2014_Bin_39_FD_119765 | JGI IMG/M metagenome (GOLD analysis project Ga0181537, IMG submission 119765) | Peatland microbial communities from MTU Mesocosm Facility, Houghton, MI, USA - PEATcosm2014_Bin23_10_metaG | ecosystem: Environmental > Terrestrial > Soil > Wetlands > Peat | place... | reverse complement strand
TGATGGCGATGGCGGAGTCCTCGAGCGGCGCTCGTCCGTCGCGCGCCGCCGTGCAGGCGTTGGTCGAGGGGCAGACGCCGGAGGCCGCGCTGGCGCACGGCGGGGATTTGCCAAGCGATGCGAACCTCTCGCTGCTGCGGGATTTTCAGCAAACCGATCGCATGCTCGGCGAGAATCACGAGGTCGACGCCATCGTGCACGCGCTCGACGGGGGGTTCCTGCGCCCTGCCCCGGGCGGCGACGTGGTGCGCACGCCGGCGGTGTTGCCGACGGGCCGCAATCTGCATGGCTTCGATCCGTTCAGGATTCCCAGCGCCTTTGCGGTGCTCGACGGCGCCCGCCAGGCCACGCGTCTCATCCAGCGGCACATGGCCGACGGCAATGCCTTTCCGGAATCGGTCGCGTTGGTGCTCTGGGGCACCGACAACCTCAAGACCGAGGGTGGACCCATCGGCCAGGCGCTGGCGCTCATCGGGGCCCGGCCGCGCTTCGATGCCTATGGGCGCATCGCCGGAGCGACGCTCGTGCCGCTCGCCGAGCTCGGGCGCCCGCGCATCGATGTGATGATGACGCTGTCGGGAATTTTTCGCGATCTTCTCCCGCTGCAGATCAAGCTGCTCGCCGATGCATCGTTCCTCGCCGCCTCGGCCGATGAACCGCCGGAACAGAATTTCGTGCGCAAGCATGCGCTGCGCTACCAGGCGGAACACGGCTGCGACCTGGAGACCGCCTCGCTGCGGGTGTACGGCAACGCCGAGAGCACGTATGGCTCGAACGTCAATCATCTGATCGAGAATGGCCGCTGGGACTCCGAAGAAGAGCTCGCCGAAACCTATACCCGCCGCAAGAGCTTCGCGTATGGCCGATGCGGCCGGCCCGTGCAGCAATCGAAGCTGCTCGAGAGCGTGCTGGCCGATGTTCAGCTGACCTACCAGAATCTCGATTCGGTCGAATTGGGCGTGACCACCGTCGACACCTATTTCGACACCTTGGGCGGCATCAACAGCGCGGTGCGCCGGGCCAAGGGCGGGGCCGCCACGCCGGTGTACATCGCCGATCAGACCAGCGGCAGCGGTACGGTGCGCACCCTCTCAGAACAAGTGGCGCTCGAGACGCGGACTCGCACGCTCAACCCCAAATGGTATGAGGGGATGTTGGAGCATGGTTATGAGGGCGTGCGGCAAATCGAAGTGCACGTGACCAACACCATGGGATGGTCGGCCACCACGGGCGACGTTCAGCCCTGGGTCTATCAGCAAATCACCCAGACTTTCATATTGGACCCGCAAATGCGCGCCCGGTTGGCCAAGCTCAACCCGACCGCGTCGGCGAAGGTGGCGAATCGCTTGCTCGAGGCATCGGAACGCAAGTACTGGCAACCCGATGAGAAGATGCTGGCGGCCCTGCGCTCGGCCGGCGAAGAATTGGAAGATCGTCTGGAAGGCATTTACGAAGAGGTAGCAGCATGAACACCGCCACCGTCCCGGTATCGGCATTGAAATATCGCGCGGTGAAACCCCAGGGGAGTCCACTGGATGGTGAAGGCAGCGTGCAGGTTCCCCTGGATCCGAACTTGAAAATCGGCAACGCGAAGGTGTTCGCCGTGTACGGCAAGGGCGGCATCGGCAAGAGCACGACTTCATCGAATCTGTCGGTGGCATTTTCCAAGCTGGGCAAGCGGGTGCTGCAGATCGGCTGCGATCCGAAACACGACTCCACGTTCACGCTCACCAAGAAATTGATGCCGACGGTCATCGACGTGCTCGAGTCGGTGAATTTCCATTCCGAGGAACTGCGCATCGAGGATTTCGTCTATCCCGGCTACAACGGCGTGATGTGCGTGGAGGCCGGAGGTCCGCCGGCGGGCACCGGCTGCGGCGGTTACGTCGTCGGCCAGACCGTCAAGCTGCTGAAGGAGCATCATCTGCTCGAGGACACCGACGTCGTGATATTCGACGTGCTGGGGGATGTGGTGTGCGGCGGCTTTGCGGCGCCTCTGCAGCACGCGGATCGCGCGCTGATCGTGACGGCGAATGACTTCGATTCGATCTTCGCCATGAATCGCATCGTCGCGGCCATTCAGGCGAAATCGAAGAATTACAATGTGCGCCTGGGCGGCGTCATCGCCAATCGCAGCGCGGGTACCGACCAGATCGACAAATTCAACGACCGGGTCGGACTCAAGACCATGGCGCGCTTCCCGGATCTCGATGTCATCCGCCGCAGCCGCTTGAAGAAAGCCACGCTGTTCGAGATGGAAAGTTCACCCGAACTCGATGCCGTTCAAGCGGAGTACCTGCGCCTGGCGCAGGCGCTGTGGGACGGAACCGATCCGCTGGTGGCCGAATCCATGAAGGACCGCGACATTTTCGACCTGCTGGGATTCGATTGATGGCTGTCGTAAGCTACCAACAACGGCGCAGCGAACTGCTGACCTACTTCGACCGTACCGCGGCCGATGCGTGGGCGCGACTCACCTCCACCGCGCCGGTCGGCAGGATTCGCGCCACGGTACGAGCCGGCCGCGATTCGATGCGCGCGACGCTCCTGAGTTTTCTGCCCGGCGATCTGTCGGGCAGGCGGCTGCTCGATGCCGGCTGCGGCACGGGCGCGTTCAGCGTCGCGGCCGCCGAGCGCTCGGCCTCGGTCCTCGCCATCGATCTGTCACCTACCTTGGTGGCACTCGCGCGCGAGCGCCTGCCGCAACGGCTCGCCGCGGGCCGCATCGATTTTCGGGTCGGGGACATGTCGGACCCCGCCCTGGGCGAGTTCGACCATGTGGTCGCCATGGATTCACTCATTCACTACACGGCCGGGGACGTGGTCCGGGTGCTCGCGGGTCTCGCCGCCCGCACCCGCCATTCCATTGTGTTCACGTTCGCGCCGCGCACACCGGCGCTCGCCGCGATGCACGCGGTCGGAAGATTGTTTCCGCGGGGCGATCGCGCACCCGCCATCGAACCGGTCGCTGAACGGGAGTTGCGTGGGAGGATCGCCCGGGAACCGCAATTGCAGCAATGGCGGATCGGGCGCACTGTGCGCATCACGAGCGGCTTTTACAAATCCCAAGCGATGGAACTGGTGAGACCATGAGCCGTATCACCCAGAATCTGGCGCGCCGGTGGATGAAAATCGGCACCGAGTTTCTCCCCTTCGCCGAGGCGGCCAGCGTGGAGTTGCCCATGGGGCGGCTGTTGCGCCTGTCGCTGTTTCAGGTGTCGGTGGGCGTCGCGATGGTGTTGCTGATCGGCACATTGAATCGCGTGCTCATCGTCGAGCTGGGCGTACCGGCCTGGCTGGTGTCGTTGATGGTCGGCCTGCCGCTGGTGTTCGCGCCGTTTCGCGCCTTCATCGGATTTCGCTCCGACAATCATGTGTCGGCGCTCGGCTGGCGCCGGGTGCCGTACATCTGGATGGGCACTCTGCTGCAGTTCGGCGGCCTCGCCATCATGCCGTTCGCCCTGGTGATCCTGTCCGGCGATACGCACGGCCCCCTGTGGATCGGGCAGGTAGCCTCCGCGTTGTCGTTCTTGCTGGTCGGCGCGGGACTGCAAACCACCCAGACGGCGGGTCTTGCGCTCGCGACCGATCTCGCGCCCGAGGAGGTGCGGCCGAACGTGGTCGCCCTGATGTACGCGATGCTGCTGCTCGGAATGGTCGCCGCCGGTCTGGCGTTCGGCAAACTGCTGGCCAATTTCTCCGAGATTCGCTTGATCCAGGTCATTCAGGGTGCCGCCATGCTGACGATGGCGCTCAACATCGCCGCATTGTGGAAGCAGGAGGCGCGCGGTACGGTGCGCAAGGCGATCGCCGAATCGAGCGTCAAGTTCATCGACTCCTGGCGCGAATTCACCAAGCATAGCCGGGCGATCCGCTTCTTGTGGGCCGTCGGCTTGGGAACCGCCGCCTTCAATATGCAGGACATCGTCCTCGAGCCCTACGGCGGCCAGATCCTGCATCTGCCGGTGAGCGCGACCACGACCCTGACGGCCATGCTGGCGGGCGGCATGTTGGCGGCGTTTTGTACCGCGGCGCGATTTCTGTTTCACGGCGGAGATCCGTATCGCATCGCGGCCTACGGCGCGGTGATCGGCTTGTTCGCATTCGCCGCGGTCATTTTTTCCGCTCCCATGGCGGCGCCGCTGCTGTTTCGTATCGGGACGCTGCTGATCGGGTTCGGCGGCGGGTTCTTTTTGGTGGGCACGTTGGCCGGCGCCATGGCTCGGGAGCGCAACGGCGAGAACGGCCTGGCATTGGGCGCTTGGGGGGCGGTGCAGGCGACCAGCGCCGGACTCGCCATCGCACTCGGCGGCGCGGTACGCGACGGCGTCACGAGTCTTGCGTTGCACGGCGCCCTGGGGCCGGTCATGAACGGGGCTTCCACGGGCTATACCGCCGTCTACCAGATCGAAATCTTGTTGTTGTTCGCCACGCTGGTGGCCATCGGTCCATTGGTGCGCTCGGGCGCCCGCTCGGCACACACCGAGCCTGCGGCGAAGGCGGCCGAGTATGAATTGGCTTAAGTTTCCGAATTGAAGACCTTTATCAAGGGGAATACATGATGAATACGGGCGCCTTCACCGGCTATATCGACGTTGCTCAAATGGTTCTGTATGCGTTTTGGGCATTCTTCGCGGGTTTGATCTTCTACCTGCGCAGGGAAGACAAGCGCGAGGGCTACCCGCTCGAATCCGACCGCTCTTCCGGCCGGATCAAAGTCCAGGGCTTCCCCGCCATGCCCAAGCCGAAGACATATCACCTCGAAGACGGCAGCGTCGTGAACTCACCGCGCGAGGAGCACGACAGCCGTCCGATTTTGGCGCGGCCTCTCGGCGGCTATTTGGGCGCACCGCTGCAGCCCACCGGCAATCCAATGCTGGACGCGGTTGGGCCCGCCTCCTACGCCGAGCGTGCAAAGCACCCCGATCTGACCATCGATGGCCGGCCGATGATCGTGCCTTTGCGCGTGGCGGCGGGCTACACGGTGGCTGCCAAGGATCCCGATCCGCGCGGCATGGTGGTGTACGGGGCGGATGGCGAGCGCGGTGGAGTGGTGCGAGAGCTCTGGGTCGATCGCGCGGAACCGCAGATTCGCTATCTCGAAGTGGAAACCGCGAGCCTGCGACGGGTGCTGTTGCCGATCAACTTCACGAAGATCGACGGGGGCAAGCGCCGCGTCAGGGTGAAATCCATCCTGGGATCGCAGTTTGCGACGGTGCCGGGCCTTGCGAGCCCGGATCAGGTAACCCGGCGCGAAGAAGATCAAATCACGGCGTACTACGCCAGCGGTCATCTGTATGCGACGCCGGCTCGCGCGGAGCCCTTCATATGAGCCATGATGATTTTGCGTTCGAACCGATCCCCGGGTTGCCCGCTCTGCTGCCGGCCGGGGAGAATTTGCTTTGGCAGGGTTCCCCGAACTGGAAGGCGCTGGCCATCCGCGCCTACCATGTGCGCAAAGTCGGACTGTATTTCCTGGCGTTGATCGCCTGGCGGATCGGTATCGGGATCAACGGCGGCCAGACCCCGGCGTCGATCGCGCAGTCATTGGCTTTGTTGGCCGCCTTGGGAGCGACCGCGATGGGAGTGTTGTCGCTGCTGGCGTATTGGACCAGCCGCGCGACGGTGTACAGCGTCACCAGCCGACGGGTGCTGTTGCGCCATGGGATCGCCGTGCCGCTCACCCTCAATGTTCCGTTCACCGCGGTCGATGGCGCCGCCCTGAAGATGTACGGGGACGGAACCGGCGACGTCGCACTCACCGTGGCACGCGACCAGCGCGTGCCGTATTTGATTACCTGGCCGCATTTACGCCCCGGACATGTCACGCGCCCCTGCCCCGCTTTTCGTGCCGTGGCGGACGCGGCACGCGCCGCCGAAATCCTGAGCGTGGCCTTGGCCGCGCATGCGGGCACCGACCCCGTGCGCATTGCGCCTGAGCAGCCCGCGGTGGCCGGGTTCCGGCCGCGCACGGCGGCGACCGCCTGAGGCCGACCCTCAATGAGTGAGCGAAGCATGAGCGACCCAGACATGAGCGAGCCGGACGACGGCAAACCGCACGATAAAGCGCTGCCGCGCGGCGCCTTGATCGGCGCAGGGGTGCTGGTGATCGGTTCGCTGCTGATGGTGAGCATTGCGCGCCTGACCGGTTACGCTCCGGCGAGACCCCCGGTGAGTGCGATAGTCGAACGCCGCGACTTGCGTTTTGACGACCGGCCGGATGGCGCGGTGCTCATTTATTCGACGCCGGAGGACCGGCTGGTCGACACTCTGCCGCCCGGCACCAATGGGTTCGTGCGCGGCGTGCTTCGTGGATTGGCGCGCGAACGGCGCGCGGAACACATCGGACCGATGCAGCCGTTCCGCTTGACCCGCTGGGCGGACGGCAGGCTGTCATTGGATGATCCGTCGACGGGCCGCCACGTCGACTTGGAAGTTTTTGGGCCCACCAATGCCGGTGCATTCGCGGATATATTGATCGCCAGCGATCAGCCACAGGACAAATCATGATCGACGACGCATGGGAAATCGATTCATCGCCAATCGATTCATCGGAAGGGGCGACCCGCAAGGCCGAAGCCAACACGCTGCTGAGCCCGCGATTCTACAAAACGGACTATGCGGCGCTCGAACGGCTGGACGTGAGTTCGGTCCGGACGGAATGGGATCAGATGATCGCGGAGTTCAAGCGCGACGTGAACCGCGACCATTTCGAACGCAATGCGCAGTTCGATGCCGAGGTGCGCGCCCTGCCCGCCGACCTGCATCAGGAGTTTCTGGATTTCTTGATCAGTTCGGTGACGGCGGAGTTTTCGGGCTGTGTGCTCTACAGCGAAATCAAGCGGCGCGTCGCCAACGCGGACATGAAGGAGTTGATGGGCTTCATGGCCAGGGACGAGGCGCGCCACGCCGGATTCATCAATCAAGCCCTCAAGGATTTCAACGTCGGCGTGGATCTCGGCTTCCTCCGGCGCGACAAGAAGTACACGCATTTTCGGCCGAAGTTCATCTACTACGCGACCTATCTGTCCGAGAAGATCGGCTATGCGCGCTACATCACCATCTACCGGCATCTGGAGAAGCATCCGGAGAAGCGCTTTCATCCGATCTTTCGCTGGTTCGAACGCTGGTGCAACGATGAGTTTCGCCATGGCGAGGCGTTCGCGCTGATCATGCGCTCGAATCCGCATCTGCTGCGCGGCCACAACACCCTGTGGATCCGTTTCTTTCTGCTCGCGGTATTTGCGACCATGTATGTACGCGACCATGATCGGCCGCTCATGCATGCGGCCTTCGAGATGGACCCCACCGACTACGATTTCACGGTGTTCCGCATCACCACGGATATCTCCAAGCAGGTGTTCCCCCTGTCGCTCGATCTGGACAATCCGAAGTTTCGCCGCGGGTTGGAGCGTCTGCGGGAAATCGCCCAGGCGGTCAAAGCCGCGAAAGCCCGTGGCGGACTCCGCGGTGCACTCGAGAGGATCTATTTGGGTGCCGCGGCCGCGGTTTGCTTCGCGCGACTGTATCTGCTGCCGGTTCAGCACCATGCACTGCCCGCGCAAGTGCGCATGGCCCCTGCCTGGTAATGGGCGATTTTCTCGTTCCCGCGATTTACGCGGTCATCGTCTGGTGGTTCACCACCGGCATCATTTTGTTCTTGGATGGGCTGCCGCCGGCGACGTTTCGCTGGAGCATGACCGCCGCGACGGTGGGCTTGTCGGCCGCCGTGTATATCATGCGAACGAGTTGCGTCGATGTGAGCATCAACGGCGCCTATACCGCGTTCTCGTGCGCGATCTTGATTTGGGGCTGGCTCGAGATGAGCTTCTTGATGGGCTACATCACCGGGCCGCGCAAACACACCTGTATCGAGCGCTGTTCCGGCTGGCGGCATTTCGTGCACGCCACCGAAGCGATCATTTACAACGAGATCGCCACCCTGATCGCGGCGGCCGGAATTCTCGCCGCTACGTGGGCGGCGCCGAATCGAATGACGCTGTGGACGTTCTTGATTTTATGGGCGATGCGTCTGAGCGCGAAGCTCAATCTGTTCCTGGGCGTACCGAATGTCGGCGACAAGTTTCTGCCGGCGCACCTTCAATACTTGAAGGGGTTCTTCAGAAAACGCGCCATGAATTTTTTGTTTCCCGTGTCGGTGAGCGCCTCCACCGTGGTCACGGTGCTGCTCGCCCTTAAAATTGCGGCGGCCGATGGGGCCTTCCAGGCCACGAGCTACTCGCTGCTCACCAGCTTGCTGGCGCTCGCCGTGGTCGAGCACTGGTTCATGGTCCTGCCGCTGCCGAGCGAGCGGCTGTGGATATGGGCGCTCAAGTCCGATCGAGATGCGGCGGCGAACGCCCTCAAGGCGCAGCGGCGAGCCACGTAAAGCAAGGCCTGGTAGTCGTCGATCCGCCGCCGTACGGTTAATATGCCGTGCATGCAAACACAAGCGCGGATCGTGGTCGTGGGCGGCGGCATCATGGGCGCAAGCCTTCTGTACCACCTCGCGCTCGAGGGCTGCACCGATACCCTCCTGATCGAAAAGAACGAATTGACCTCCGGCTCCACCTGGCATGCCGCGGGGCAATGCCCGAGCATCACCGGCAGCTACAACCTCGCAAAAATCCACGCCTACAGCAATCAGCTGTACCCCAAGCTCGAGGCGCTGACCGGGCAATACGTGAGCTGGCATCCCTGCGGCGGTCTGCGACTCGCGGTCAACGAGCGCGAACTCGCGTGGATGAAGTACATCCTGGGGTTTTCGAAGAGCATCGGCTTTCGCATGGAGATCGTGGGTCTCGAGGCCATCAAACGGCTGAATCCGTATCTGACGACCGACAACGTCATTGCGGGCGCCTGGACCACCGACGATGGGCACGGCGATCCGTCGGGGCTGTGCAACGCCCTCGCCAAGGCGGCGCGGGATTTGGGTGCCTGCATCGTGCGCCACAACCGGGTTCAGGGCATCAAGCGCCGCGCCGGCGGCGAGTGGGAGGTGATCACCGAGCAAGGCACGGTGATCGCCGAGATGGTGGCCAATGCCGCCGGTTGCTACGCGCGCGAGGTGGCCGCGATGGTCGGCGCCGACGCTCCGATCACCAACATGCAGCATCACTACGTGGTGACGCATCCCATCAAGGCCTTCATCGATCGGAGCGAAGAGATTCCGGTCATGCGTGATTCCTATACCTCGGGCTATTTCCGCCAGGAACAGAAGTCCGGCTTGATAGGGGTCTACGAAAGCACGGGGTTGCGCGAGGCGTGGGCGCCGCGCGGTTTCCCCGACTGGGACGCGGCCAACGAACTATTTCCCGATGACTTGGACCGGATTGCGCCCTGGCTCGAGCGGGCGATCGAGCGCATGCCGATCTTCGGCGAGGCCGGTATCAGGCGCGTCATCAACGGGGCGATTCCGCACACGCCGGACGGCGCACCGCTGCTTGGGCCGGCCGCTTCTTTAAGGAATTTCTGGATGTGCTGCGGCACGTCATTCGGCATCGCGCAAGGAGGCGGTTGCGGAAAATATCTCGCGCAGTGGATGCTGCATGGCGATGCTGAGATCAACATGGCCGAATTCGATCCGCGCCGCTTCGGCAGGTTCGCCGACAAGGCGTATGTGCGCGACAAGGTATTCCTCGATTATCGGCTCACCTTCACCACGCGCCTGCCCGGCGAGGAGGAGATGGCGGGCCGCCCCCAAAAGACGAGTCCCCTGTATGAGAGGCTGCGCGCACAGGGCTGCGTTCACACCGAGACGTTCGGCTGGGAGCGCCCGAAATGGTTTTCGCCCGACGGCCGCGCCGAGACATACAGCTATGGGCGGAACAACGTCTTCGACGCCGTGCGCGCCGAGGTGTCCGCCGTCGCGCAGCGCGTCGGCCTCCTCGATTTGACCGGCTTTGCGAAATACGACATCAGCGGAGACGGCGCTGAAGGCTATCTGGACCGGATTTGCGCCAACCGGTTGCCGCGTAAAGTGGGCGGCATAGGATTGGTACACACCCTCTCGCCGCAGGGCCGCATCTTGGGCGAGTTGACCGTCACCCGCCTTGGCCCCAACCACTTCTATGCGTTATCGGCGGCGACCGCGGAACTTCGCGACCTGGATCTCTTGAATCAAAGCGTACTCGCCGGTGAAGCCGTGCACATCGACAATGTCACCGAGAGACGCGGCGTATTGGTCGTCTCCGGACCGAGATCGCGCGATCTGCTGGCGACCTTGACCGATGCGGATCTCGGCAACGACGCGTTCCGCTGGCTCTCGGCGCGCGAAATCGAGGTCGCGGGGATACCGCTGCGCGCGCTGCGCGTGAGTTATGTCGGTGAGCTTGGCTGGGAACTGCACCCGGAGACGGCGGCATTGCCGGCCCTGTACGATGCGCTCTGGAATGCGGGCCGGGACTTCGGCGTCGCCAACTACGGACTCTATGCCGTCAACAGCATGCGCATTGAGAAGGGCTACAAGGCGTGGTCCGCGGAGCTGACCAATGAACTCAACATGCTCGAAGCGGACATGGTGCGCTTCATCGATTTCAAGAAAGCCGATTTCATCGGCAAGACCGCAACTCAGGCGCAAGCGCCGCGGCCGCTCAAGATCGTGTACGCACGAGTCGACGCATCCGACACGGACGCACGCGGCGGCGAGCCGGTGCTGATCGGGGAGCGCTGCATCGGGGTCACGACGTCGGGCGCCTATGGACACCGGGTGCACGAGAGTCTCGCGTTCGCCTGCGTGCCGCCCGAATTCGCCGCGCCGGGCACGGAGTTCGAGGTGCTCTTGCAAGGCGAGCGCCGCCGCGCGACGGTCCTCGCCGGCCCCGCGTACGACCCCGGCAACTCGCGGATGAGGATCTGAGAAATGGCCGTCGATCTACCGGCGCGCGCCCGGGTGGTGATCGTGGGCGGCGGCGTCATCGGCTGCTCGGTCGCCTACCATCTCACGAAGTGCGGCCTGAGCGATGTGGTTCTGCTCGAACGCAAACAGCTGACCAGCGGTACCACCTGGCACGCCGCGGGTCTGGTCGGCCAGCTCCGCCAGTCGATCAACATGACCCAGCTGGCCCGCTATACGGGCGAACTCTACCGTGGCCTCGAGGCGGAGACCGGGCAGGCGACCGGCTACCGGCAGTGCGGCTCGATTTCGCTCGCGACGACCCCCGGCCGCATGGAGGAGTTGAAACGCAACGCGTCGATGGCGAAGGTGTTCGGCCTCAAGGTCGACGTGGTCGGGCCGGCCGAGATTCGCTCGCTCTATCCGCTCGCCGATATCGAGGATGTCATCGGCGGCATTCACATCCCGAGCGACGGGTACGCCAATGCGGTGGACATCACGCAGGCGCTCGCCAAGGGTGCGCGCAGCCGCGGTGCGCACATCGTGCAAGACCTTGAGGTGACGGCGATCCACCACGATGGCGCCCGGGTGACCGGCGTGGAGACGCGCCGGGGCAGGATCGACGCAGAGACGGTTGTGCTGTGCGGCGGCATGTGGACGCGGGATCTGGCGGCGAGCATCGGCGTGACCGTGCCCCTGCAGGCGTGCGAGCACTACTATGTGTTGTTTCAAGACGTGCCCGGCTTGCGCCCCGACATGCCGGTGCTGCGCGACTATGATCATTGCAGCTATTTCAAGTACGACGCCGGCAAATTGTTGGTGGGTGCGTTCGAACCTCATGCGCGTCCGTGGGGTTTGAGCGGCATTCCCGAGGATTTTTCATTCGGCGAGATCGCCGGCGACTTCGGCCATTTCGAACCGGTGCTGCTCGATGCAATGCGCCGCGTGCCGGCGCTGCAGCACGCCGGCATCCAGAAATTCTTTTGCGGACCGGAGAGCTTCACGCCGGATGTGCGCTATCACCTCGGGGAGTCGGCGGAACTCAAGGGCTGCTTCGTCGCGGCCGGCCTCAATTCCATCGGCCTGCAATCGGCGGGCGGCATCGGCAAAGTGGTGTCCGAGTGGATCCGCGACGGGCATCCGCCGGTCGATCTGTGGGAGGTCGACGTGCGGCGCAATATGCCCTTCCAGATGAATCGCAAGTATTTGCAGTCCCGGGTTTCTGAGAGCCTGGGACTGCTGTATGCCACGCATTGGCCGTTCCGCCAATATGAATCGGCGCGCGGCGCCCGCAAGTCCGCCGTGCACGACCGGTTGGCGGCGGCCGGTGCCTGCTTTGGCGAGGCATTCGGCTGGGAACGCCCCAATTGGTACGCGGCGCCGGGCACCCTCCCCCGCTACGAATACAGTTACGAGCGCCAGAACTGGTTCGAACACAGCGCCCGTGAACATCGTGCGGTGCGCGAGGCGGCCGGCCTGTTCGATCAGTCCTCTTTCGCGAAATTTCGCCTGGAAGGCGCCGATGCGGTGCGTGTGCTCAATCGAGTCTGCGCAAATGAGGTGGACGTACCCGTCGGCAGAATCGTCTATACGCAGTGGTTGAACGAGCGCGGCGGCATCGAGGCGGATCTGACGGTAACCCGTCTTTCGGCGACGGCGTATTTGATCGTGACCGGCGCCGAAACGGAGGTGAAGGATTTCAATTGGCTGCAGCGGCACATCGACCCGGCGGTGCATTGCGTGCTGACCAACGTGACCTCCGGCATGGGCGTGCTCTCGGTGATGGGCCCGCGAGCGCGCACATTGCTGCAATCGCTCACTCCGGACGATCTGTCCGAGCGCGCCTTCCCGTTCGCGACCAGTCGCATGATCGAACTGGGGTTTGCGCTGGTCCGCGCGTCGCGGATCACCTATGTCGGGGAACTCGGATGGGAACTGTACATTCCCAGCGAATTCATGCAGGGCGTCTATGACGAGCTGGTTGCGGCCGGCGCCCGGCATGGCTTGGTGCACGCCGGTTATCACGCGTTGAATTCGTTGCGCCTGGAGAAGGGATACCGGCATTGGGGACACGACATCACCGATGAGGACACGCCGCTCGAAGCCGGGTTGGGATTCGCGGTCAAGCTGGAGAAACCCGGCGGTTTCATCGGGCGCGAGGCGCTCCTGCGCCAGAAGCAATCGGGCCTGCGCAAACGCCTGCTACAATTCAGGCTCGAGTCAGCCGAACCCCTGCTGTATCACAATGAGCCGATTTGGGCCGGCAGTGACATCGTCGGTTTCATTCGATCCGGAATGTACGGACACTCGCTGGGTGCGGCCGTCGGATTGGGCTATGTATCGGCGCCCGGCGGCGCGGTCGTCGAGGCGCCGGACCTGACGCAGTACGACATCGAGGTCGCGGGTGTCCGCCACCGGGCGGTGGCTTCGTGGCGGCCGCTGTATGACCCCAAGAACGAACGAATCAGAGGAGCAATGACGTGACGAGTGCAGTGGTCTCCTCAGGCAAGCCTGGCATGAGCGGCTACAGCCTGGAACGCCGCTTCTATTGCGACGACGATGTATACGCCTTGGACATGGAGAAGGTCGTCGGCCGCAAATGGATCGTCGCGGGCCACGTCGACCGGGTGCGCCGCAAGGGCGACTATTTCCTGTTCAAGATCGGCGCCGAATCCCTGATCATCGTGCGCAGCGACGAATCTACCGTCAACGCGTTTTATAACGTGTGCCGGCACCGCGGTTCGTTGATCTGCACCGAAGCCTCGGGACGAGTGGCGAGGCTCACGTGCGGCTACCATGCCTGGTCCTATGGACTCGACGGCGCGCTGCTCGCCGCCCGGCTGATGCCGTCCGATTTTTCCAAGGAGCACAACGGCCTGCATCGCTGCCACGTGCGGATCTTTTACGGCTTCATATTCGTCAATCTTGCGGATGGGGAACCGGTCGACTTCGATGCCTCGTTTGCCGATCTCGCCCCTTATCTGGATTTTCACGGCTTCGCCGACGCGCGGATCGCCTGTTCCCGCTCCTATCCGACGCAGGCGAATTGGAAACTGGTGGTCGAGAATTTCGTCGAGTGTTATCACTGCGCGCCTGCACACCCGGAATTCTGCTCCATGCATCCGCCGGAAGCGCTGATTGCCTTCGGCGCGGGCCCGAGCTCGGGACCCGCCGATGCGGTCGAGAAATATCTGCCGGCGCTTCAGGCCTGGGAACGGCGCGCCGCGGCGCTCGGCCGTCCGATCGGCAGCGTCGATGACGGCCCGGAGTCGACTCATCTGCGGCTGCTGCTGCAGCGGACGATTCGCGAGGGCTTCGAGACTGAAACCCAGGACGGGCGGCCCGCCTCCTCCTTGATGGGCAAGCGGCTGGGATTCGACCAGGGACGGATGTATCTGGCATTCAGCCCGTTCAGCCATGTCGTTGCGACCAATGACTTCGCCGTGCTGTTCCTGTTCACGCCGCGCGGGCCGATGCAAACCGACGTGGACCTTTACTGGCTGGTCGACGCCAAGGCGCCGGAGGTCGATGTCGACAGAATGATCTGGGGCTGGGACGAAACCACCAAGCAGGACAAGATCATCACCGAGAACAATCAGGCCGGCATTCTATCCAAACGATACAGCCCCGGCCGTTATTCGGAGCACGAGAAACGGGTGGTGACCTTTCAACAATGGTACTTGGGACAATTGGGGCCCGTACAGGGATTCCCTATTGGACCGGCCGCTCCTTTTTCTCTTTCTCGTCCTTCTCCTCCTCCTTCGTCTTAGCCTTCGCTACAGGCTTGGCTGGTTTGTCCTGCTTGGACTTTTCAGCAGCATCCGGCTTCGATTTGGAAATTACCGCAGGCTCTGCGGTTTTTTCTTTCGCGGCCGCCTTTTTATTCTCGCTGTCGACCGGCGGCTTTTTCTCCGGCGCTTTGCTCAACAAAGTCTTGGGCGCCGCCGGCGGCTTGACGGGTTCGTGAGCCACGGGCGGCGGCGAAACCTTGTCATGCGCCACCTCCGGGCGTGGCGCCGGTGCGACCGCCGGCTTGGAAGTTTCCGCGGCATGAGTCGCCGTCACTTCGTTGGGCTTGGCCCGAACCTCGTTGGGTTTAGGCGGCACTTCGTTGGCTTTAGGCGGGGGTGCGGGCGGGCTCGTGACGCGAGCCGCTTCGACCGGTCGTGGTGGGTTCACGATGACTTTCTGAGCGGGCGGCAGTGCAACCGCGCCTTGCCCCGGTCGGTATGCCTGCAGAGGTTTGGTGGAGGCAGGCTCCGGCGCCTGGGCTTTGACCACCGGCGGCAGGGCCGCCGCAAGATGCGCTTGTGCGGGCACCTGCGCATTGACGGCCTGGTGATTCGCAGTGGCGGTCGGCGGCGCCACGATTGTCACGTTGGTGATATTCGTGGTGACGTTGTTGATCACCGTCGTGTTATGCACATTGGAGACGTTGGTGACATTGGTGTTGTTGACCGTGACTCGCATACCTACGGCAACCACGGGTGGTGCGCTCGTCACCACGGCGGGCGAAGTGCCGATAGGCGCGGGAATGATCATTCCGAATCTGGAGCCCGGGGGCGGCGGCACGAATACCCCCTCGGGGCCGATCGGCCGCGGACCGGGTATCACGCCGGGGCCCGCAATCTCCACGCTGATATGCAATCCCGGGGCCGGCGGCACGAACATGACTCCGGGCGGCGACCAAAATCCCGGAATGAAGATGACGGCGCCGTTGCGATTCTCATAATAGGGATTGATATAACCGTAGTTCGGTCGCGGTGGTCCGACCCAATGCGCATGCGCCCATACCCAGGTGCCCTGCCAGGCCCAGTAGCCGCCCACCCACACGGCCGCGGGAGTGGGCGGCGGCGGCGGCGTTTCGACCAACATCGGTGGCGGTGCCCAGGGCACCGCAATGGGTGCGGGTTGTTCCACGGGTGGTTCGACATAGACGCTGACGACGGGCGGCGGCGCATATTCTTGCGCTGCTTCCGGGAGCACGACCGCTTGTTGAGGAGGAGGCGGAGGTGGAGGCGGACGTTGCGGAGGCGGCGTGACAACCTCCGTGACACAACCGCTGACCAACAGGCACAGCGCATAGATTCGATATTGCATTGAGGTGTCTCCTTTGATCGGCGGCAGTATGGCCCCCGGAGCACGCTCATATCGCGCTGGTGTGATGATTCGGGTGGATTTCTACCTATCCTGTACTTCTCTTTCGCTAAGCGTGGAAACGTACAGACCGGGGAGCAAAAATGAAGATAGACCTCGCGCGGCGGTCACGTCCGGCTTTTTTTCCCATTGACGTTGAAT
>Ga0181537_10002492_pt1 | contig 16133 bp, 28 predicted proteins | sample PEATcosm2014_Bin_39_FD_119765 | JGI IMG/M metagenome (GOLD analysis project Ga0181537, IMG submission 119765) | Peatland microbial communities from MTU Mesocosm Facility, Houghton, MI, USA - PEATcosm2014_Bin23_10_metaG | ecosystem: Environmental > Terrestrial > Soil > Wetlands > Peat | place... | reverse complement strand
CGTGTCGTGACGTGCGCGAGGTCCTGGGCCTGTGGATGGATCGGTCCATCGAGGATGGGCGCAGCCGTGCTGCAGATCTGAGGCGCTTCATTGCAGAAGCGCAGAAGGCGGCGAGCAAGCTGTGAGTGAAGTGATCAAGTCGGCCGCTCCGGATGGGCTGGTCAAGCTCGAGGAGGCGTCTCTGCCTCCGGAACTCGCGGCAGGCCAGGAGCTGCTCACGCTGCGCGGCGTGGTCGACAAGGTCTTCACCAGCAACGCCAGGTTCTCGGCCGGCAAGCTGAGGCTCGAGGACGGCTCCGTGGAAGGCTTCTCGGGCAAACTGATGGTCCGGCTCGGGGATCCGGTCATTCTGCGTGGCAAGTGGGTGGATCACCCGAGGTACGGCCGCCAGTTCGAGGTCGCGAAGTGGGACTTCGACAGCAAGCCCTCGATGGACGGCCTCGCCAACTACCTCGCCAAGACGGGCAGCGCAGCAGGGATCGGGCCTGCGAAGGCGCAGCGGATCGCCGAGGCTTTCGGCGACGACTTCGAGAAGGCGCTCTCCGAGCAGCCGGAGAAGGTCGCGCAGGTGGCGGGCGTCAAGCTCGAGGTGGTGCAGGGTCTCGCGAAGGACTGGGCGGACAAGCAGGGCGCCATGCGCGCCAAGCTCTTTCTCGCGAGCCTGGGCCTGACCGAAAACGCCATCGAGAAGCTGTCCAAGAGGTATGGCAGCAGCGTCATTGCGCTCGTGCAAGAGGATCCGTACGAGATCGCCGGCTCGGTGCGCGGTTACGGGTTCGCCAAGGCCGACGAGCTGGCGCAGAAGACCGGCATCCCGGCCAACCACCCCGGTCGCATCGCCGCGGGCCTGACGCACACCATCGACAAGTGCCTCGACAACGGACACACCTGGACGGGCTTCGCGGAGCTGATCGACAGCGCGCAGAGCCTGCTCAAGACCGGCGATCGGTACCTCGTCGAGCAGCGGCTCGAGAGCCTCGTGCTCGAGGGGCGCAAGCTCCACGGCCGGCCCGTCGACAAGTGGGGACAGCAGGGCCTCAGCCGGCCGGACATCTTCGCCGACGAGCTGGCCATCGGCCGCAGGCTCTATGCCCTCGGGCCGAGCCCTCACATTGCTCCCTACGAGGCGCAGGAGCGCGCGGCCGAGATCCCCGGCCTGAACGACGGCCAGCGCATGGCCGTGATGGTGGGTCTGGCGTGGAACCTGTCGGTGATCACCGGAGCCGCCGGTAGTGGCAAGTCCTTTGTCCTAGGCAAGATCGTCGAGTACTGCGAGGAGCGAGGCCTGAAGGTCAAGCTCTGCGCTCCGACGGGCAAGGCGGCCAAGCGAATCGAGGCCGTCAGCGGCAGGCCCGCGAGCACCATCCACCGGATGCTCGGGCTCGGGGGTCAGCAGGACGGCGAGCAGGAGGTCTTCAAGGGGCGGGTGGAAACCGGAGAGCTCGACGCCGACGTGGTTGCCGTGGACGAAGCTTCGATGATTGATGTGTGGTTGTGGGCGCGTTTGTTTGATGCGATTGACGGCTCGCGCACGCAGATCATCTTCTTCGGCGACCACCACCAGCTGCCGCCCGTCGGCCCCGGCAACGTGCTGCGGGATCTGGTCACGCGTACGCCCATCCCGACGGTGGTCCTGTCGCAGGTGGTCCGTCAGGCCGGAGCGCTCAAGGACAATTCCACCGCGATCTTGAAGGGGATCGTGCGCCCGTCAGCGAAAGTGGAGATGGTCGAAGGGCGGATGCAAGCTCCCTGGATCGTCGACAACCGCTTCGACAAGGCGAGCGACGTGCAGAAGCGCGTGCTGCAGCTGATGGACACGTTGCCGGAGAAGCTGGGCGTCGGCCTCGACGACATCCAGATCTTGGCTCCTGCGTACAAGGGGCTCTGCGGCATCGACGTGCTCAACGCTTTGATCCAGAAGAAGGTCCAGGCGGGCCGCGGCGTCAAGGTCGCGGACTGGAGCGGGACGCCGGAGCCGGGAGGCGAGCCGCAGGACGAGAAGAAGTTCCGCAAGCGCCCGAGCTTCTACGACGGTGACCGCGTCATCTGGACGAAGAACGACTACGAGCTGAACATCATGAACGGCACGCAGGGCGTCGTGCGCAAGGCCTACGACGACGGAAGTCTCGACATCGACTTCGGCGACGGAGCGGTGGCGGCCATCAGCAAGGCCGACAGCAAGAAGCTCGAGCTGGCGTACTGTCTTTCAGTGCACCGAAGTCAAGGAGATCAATGGCCGGTGGTCATCGCCGTGGTGCATTCGAGCCAGGGCTTCATGCTCAGCCGTGGCCTGCTCTACACGATGGTGACGCGTGCGCAGAAGACATGCATCCTGGTGGGTGACGTCAAGGGGATGAGCGCCGCCGCCGCGAAGGAAGAGGCCAGCAAGCGAAGGACGTGGCTCTCTGTGCTCCAACTTCCCAGGTGGAGTCCCTGATGGCCTACGCGGCCGGCGCCCACTCCGTGGGGGGTAGCTTCGCTCCGCACGTGTTGCGACTCCCGTGGGTCCTGGAGATTCCGCCCAGGACCGTCGAGGACCGCCTCGCTCACGGCCACGAGCAGACGTTCCATGTCGTGCTGCAGCCGCAAGGTCACTTCATGCTGCAGCAGGTGCTGATCGAGATCCTTCACGCGGGCCGGCCGCAGAGGACGCGTCGCGGGAGGTGGGTCGCACTCGGGACGCAGCGTAAGCGCCAGTGGCAGGCTCATGGCGCTCTGCGCGTGGACAGCCTCCGCATCGGCGTCATGGAGTACCTGACGGCGCCAGTTCCGGTGCAGGTCTTCTCGCTCATGAAGTGGCCGCCGGGGATCGTGTGCCGGCCCGATCAGCAGATCGGCGTTCGCATCGCGAGCCGCTACCCGGATGGCGTGTCGCTCGGGGTTGCGGTCAGTGGCCTGCGGTATGTAGGGCCGGAGGTACCGTGATGAAATCCCCCACGGAGTGGGCGCCGTCCGCGGAGGACGCGATCTTGGAGGGATTGTGAGCCGTCGCTCCCGACGCCAGCCCTGGTTCCGGCAGCTCGAGGAGCGCCGGGCCGCGGTGGGGCGCCTGTTGCAGGCGATCCTCGACGAGGGCGCGCCGGTCGACGCGCTCACCCTCGAGCTGGTCGCGGTGGCTCGCGAGCCGAAGCTTGATGGTTCGACTTTCGTGATCGGGACGGCGTGTGGACGGCAGGAGGAGATCGACATGAACGACGAAGACAAACGGAAGGCCCGCGTAGCGGACGAAGACGGAGAGCCGCAGGCTCGACGGATTCGGATCTTGGCCCGCCTGGGCGACGACATGAAGCTCGCGGAGCTGGTGGCGGCTGCCCACGAGAGCTTCGAGCGGCGCAAGGTCAGCAAGGCCGGGTACGACGCGCGGTGGGCTCGCCACCACGAGCTGTTCAAGGTGGAGGCGCGGGTGGCCGAGGAAGCCATCGCCAGTCATTCGACCGCGGACATCGAGCGCTGGTTCGAGGTGCGAAAGCAGATCGCGGCTGTGGCTGTGAACGAGGAGATCGCCGCCGACGACTACAAGACGCGTCACGCGATCGAGCAGAGCGATAGCCTCGCGGTGCGCGCGGTCTACGAGTACATCGAGCAGGCTTACCTCGATGGGGCCGAGCGCATTGCGACCGGGTGCCGGGGGTAGCCGTGGTCCCCGTCGTCGGAAGCACGGTTCAGTACACGCGGCGCGTGGTCCCGCATTCGGGCCCGGCGCCGATCAGCGGCGGCAAGCTGGTGGTGCTCGCGGCCCTGGTGCTCAAGAGTGAGCAGGTCGGCAGCCCCGGGGACAGTCCGGACTGTTACGTCCTCGACCTGAAGATCTTCGACCGGGACGGCGAGGCCAGTCTGGCACGCAGGGTCATGCACAGCGCGCTGCCCTGCGTGACGGAAGGAACTTGGACACCTTTGCCGGCAGGCCATCGGTGATGGGCTCCGTCGAACGCGTCATGCTGCAGGCTCTCGCCGACTCCGGCAGCGAGATGTTCGGCCTCGACATCATCGCGGCCTGCAAGGGCGTGGTGGGTCGCGGGACGGTGTACGTGCGCCTCGCGCGGCTGCAGGACGCGGGGCTCGTGAGCTCGCGGCTGGAGAGGGAGAAGGTGCCGGGTGAAACGGAGATCCCTCGGCGCCTCTACGCGATCACGGACGCGGGTCTGCAGACGTTGAAGGTCGGCCCGTGATGGCTGCCATGCTCTTCGACATCTGTATCATTGCTTTGACGGCGGTGTTTCTGCCGGTGGCGTGTCTGCTCTTCGATCAGGGGCAGCTTCTCGGTGGGGCCGTGAGCGTGGTCGGGATGGGCGTGGGCGTCGCGGCCATCCGGTACCGGATCCGCGTCGCCCGCTATTTTTTAGGCAGGGATTGGTGATGGCAGTGGCGAGCGCAAAGAGGGAGAGGGCGAAGGTGAGGCGCAAGTCTTCGCCCACGCAGAAGCTCATCGACGCCCGGATGCGTACGCAGGAGGCCATCCGTCGCGACGAGCTGACTGTCCGGCGAGGGACCAAGGCCGAGCGCGATGCCGCGCAGAAGCGCCTCGACGCGGCCTACGAGGCCGAGGACAAGGAGCGGTTCGAGTACAACGAAGAAATCCGTCGCAAGGTCCTCGAGCAATGCAAGGGCGACATGATCGACCTGCACACCGAGGACGGCCGCAAGGTCGCCTCCGTGCCCCGGGCTCCGTTCGAGGTCTGGGCGCTGCACCGGACGTCCTTGAAGCACCTGGCTGCGCCGTGGAAGACCGTGGCGCCGTCAGGACTCAAGTTGCAGATGGACGAGCTGGCGCACACCGACTGGTTCTACGGTGCGACCATCTATCTCACCGAAGAGGAGCGCCTGCTCAAGCGCTTCCCGAGCGCCGAGACGCTCGACGAGGCCAAGGAGCTGGCGTCGGCCTGGGGCGTCAAGCTCGGACGCTACGACTTCGACTACAACGGCGTGCTCAACGAGGCCTCGTACCACGAAGCCTGGAACCTGCAGGAGCGCCTGGGCAACTTCGAGGCTCCGGTCATCGTCGATGCGGGCGACGTCACGGGAGAGGTCGGCAAGCAGATCGCCGTGATCCCCGATCTCAGCCCGGATCACGTTGACAAGATCGTGCGAGTGAAGGGGATCGTCACCGAGGTCGGCGGCAAGGTCGCGCACATCGCGCAGCTCGCCCTCGAGCGGTCGATCACAATCATGCGGGTGCCCGGAGCCGTGAAGAGGTTCCCCGAAGGGGCGAAGCTGACGCTCTACCCGGGCGAGGGGAGGATCTACGTTCATGTCGACCGCTGGTGGTAGTTGCTCCCATGTCTGGCTGCCCGAGACGCAGTACCGCCTGCGCAGGTGCGAGCTGCCGGGTTCCCCACTAGGAGAGATCGATGCCCTCTGATCACTCAGCATCCGCTGCCGTCTCGCTCATCGAGCAGGACGGCAAACTGCTCTGCGTGTACAACCGCCGCTACCACGGCTGGTCGCTGCCCGGCGGCAAGGTGGAGCCCGGCGAGAGCGTGGAGCAGGCGCAGGAGCGGGAACTGCGCGAAGAGACGGGTCTGTCGACCCTCGAGCGGTCACTCGTCTTCAGCGGACCGCACGGTCTGCCTGTGGATGAGGGTCGTGCGCGGATGGTGCATGTCTTCCGCGTGCGCGCCGAGGGGCAGGCTCGGATGATGGAGCCCGGCTGCCCGGTCAGCTGGAGGACCCGCAAGGAGTTTCTTGCGTGCAGTCCCTTCTCGGATCTCTACGAGAGGGTGTTCGAAGTCATCGGGCATGCAGGGCCGGTTCTCGAATGTGGCCACACCGAGGCCGAGCACCGGCTCGTCTCCTACGATCGGGTGAGCGCCTATCCTTCAGAGATGGGTCCGTTGGAGAAGAACGCAGCCTATGGCCGGCAGCCCTCCGGGGCGCCTTACAGCGAAGAGGTCGAGAACCTCCATGACCTGCTGCAGCACCAGGGGCAGGTGCTCGAGCAGGCTCTCGAGGTGATCGAGGAGCTGCTCGCGGAGCGTGGGCACAAGCCCATGGAGGCCGCGCGCAAGCGTGGGCAAGAGTTCCTCGAGCTGATGAGGGCGAAGTGAAACCCGCACGGAGTGCCGCTCAGCCCCAGCTCACGCTGGCGATGCGCACGCTCAAGAAGGCCCAGGAGTACCTCGCCGCGGCGTGGGACGAATGATCACCATCGGCTCGCTCTTCACCGGGATCGCCGGTCTGGATCTGGGGCTGGCAGAGGCCCTGCGCGAGGCCGGGGTGGCGCACCGCGTGGCATGGATGGTCGAAAAGGACGAGTTCTGTCAGCGGGTGCTGCGTCACCATTTTCCGGAGGTGGAGCTGCATGGGGACGTGGTGGAGTGCTCGGCGAAGAATCTGTCCAGAGTAGACATTCTGTGTGGTGGTTTCGCTTGTCAGGATCTCAGCAGTGCCGGAAGGGGTCTAGGATTTGCCGATGGGACGACGCGCAGCGGCCTCACGTGGTTCAACATGCTCCGGCTCATCCAAGAACTCGAGCCCTCCGCCCTCCTCATCGAAAACGTCGCGTCCGGTGCGCGGCGGTGGCTTGGAGAAGTTGTGCGCGAGCTTCGATCTGCCGGTTATCGAGTTGCAGCCGTACCTCTACGGGCTGTCGACGTGGGAGCCCCGCACCTACGCAAGCGAGTCTTCCTCGTCGGACTCCGTGGCGACGAGTTCGGGCGGCAGATCCGATCGCTTGGAGGTCTGGCCAACAGCGACCGCGGCGGACGCAAGGGGATCTGGAGCCGCGGACGTGTCGCAGGCTTCGGGTCGCCATCCGGGGTTGACGCTTACGGACGCGGTGGTGAGGGGGATCCAGAAAGCGCCGCAGCAGTGGCTGACACCCGCTTCTCGAGACTGGAAGAGCAGCGCGAGCAACTTGCACGGTCACAACAGCCGACCTCTGAACGAAGTGGTCAGGCTGGAAGAGGAGCGTTGCGCGGTCTCTTCTGCGAGTGCGGGTGGAGCTTCGTCGGACGAGGTCGAGATGACTGTCCGCGCTGCGGAGGTGTCGTCGGAGGATCTGTTCCCGACGCCCAGCGCCACGAGCTACGGGACGAGCAACAACGGAAGTCCGCACGACGGGCGCACGGCGTACGCGACGGCCGGAAAGATGGGTCTCGAACAGATGGCGAGAACCGGGCAGTGGGCGACACCTCAGGCGCGCGACGAGAGAGGGCCGACGGGGATGGCAGGACGGGATCGTCGATCGTCGCTCAGCGATCAGGCAATGCCGGGCGCGAAGGCGGGGCGCCTGAATCCGGCCTGGGTCGAACTTTTGATGACGTTTCCGATGGGGTGGCTGGAGATCGAGTAGATGCCGAGGCATCGGAAAAAAGATCCGAGCAAAGCGTGCGAGTTTTGCGGAGCTCCACTCGTGCGCAAGACATACGGGAGAAGGCTCGAGGATCGCGGGGTCTTTCTCCGGCGCAGGTTCTGCTCCCTCTCATGCTCTGGCCAGGCCTCGCGCGTGCAGTTGCCGACTCTCTCGACATTGCGCGGCAGAGCACAGAAGGCGATAGCGCTGAAGCCTTGTTGCGAGGAGTGTGGACGCAGCAAGGATCTTGGACGCCACCACAAGGACGAGGATCTGACGAACAACGATCCAAAGAACGTTCAGACGCTCTGCGCTGGTTGTCACACGCGCTTGCATTGGCGTACCGGAAAGAAGCCGATCCCGCGACGTGTGACGAGCTGCTCCGTCTGTGGCTCGGGGTTCAGACCCTGGGAGCATGGCAAGCGCGGTATGTGCTCGAAGCACTATCAGCGCTGGCGGGTCGCCAACCTTGGCCTCAGGTAGCCGGTCGTGGTCAGGCCCAGTACGACTGGGAGCCGCCGCGAGCCACCTCGATGAAAATCGCTGATCGACGATCCAAGTTGCGCGCGGTCGGCAATGCCGTGGTTCCTCTGTGTGGCCTCGTGGCCGGGCGCGTGCTCGTGCATCTCGCGAGCGTGGAGCAAGGGTCATGAGAGGCCTCGACTTCGAGGAGCTGCAGGCGATGGAGGAGATCTTGTTCGAGCCCCTGCCGGAGGTGACCGACGAGGTCCTGCATCGGCTGCGTGAGCGGGGCCTCGTCAGCGTGTCCATCGGCAGTTGTGGAGCCCACGACTGCATCGGGCACCTCGACGCGGTGGTTACGCCCATGGGTAGCCTCGTGCTCGATGTGGTCCGGACGCTGGCAGGTGTAGGATGATAGGAGAAGCCATCATCGGCGGTGCGACGCTCGTCACGCTGGGCATTCTCTGGTGCGCGCAGCGAATTGTCAGGGCCGTGGAAGGGGAGCAGGAGCAGGAGGAGGACCCCGAGGCGGCGCGCCGCAAGGGATCACGGTCCTGGGCAAGAGAGGGACGTGATGGTCGACACCCAGTGGATCTGCGAGACGCGTCCCGTGTGCCGGTGCTCAGGTGAGAAGCCCGGCGACCCGCTCACTGGCTACAGCTGCGACTGTGTGCGCTCCATGGCGGTCATGGGCTGTTGCCGGGCGTGCCTGCAACCGATGGTGGAGATCGAGACCGACAGCGGCCGAAAGGTGGCGAGCTGACATGGGTCGCAAGGAGCGAAGGGCCGAAGCGGCGCGGCAGCGGACTGGGAAGCTCGAAGTCCGCGGCCGTCGCGAGCAGCGTGACGCGCTCATGGCGGCGCGCGACGATCTGCTGGGCACGATGACCAAGATCGCCGACAACACGGCGAGTATCGAGGACAAGCTCGAGCAGATGCTCGACGCGATGGCCAATGCCGTGGTAGCGGCCTGGCCGATGGGCGAAGAGATCCCCGACGCTGCGCGTGACGCGGTGCTCGACACGTTGCAGACCACCTTCAAGGACACGGCGCGGGCCGAGTTTGTCTCGAGCAAGTGGCGTGGCTGCACCGAGGAGACGATCGACCAGCTCGCCACCGACGAGGTCATTCGCCGCTCGATGTTCCGGTCAGACATCTCGCTCGCGCTCTCGGCCATCGACCGGATGGCCCTCTTCTGCGATCGGGCGCGCAAGCAGGGCCTCGACGTCGTCAAGGCGGCTCACGACGGCTACCACGACACGCTCGGGCACGACAAGTCGACCGAGGTCCGGCGGCGGCTGCTGGCGGCCGGGTTTCGAGGTGGAGTGGAATCAGCGCTCGAGGACACTCTCTGCTCGGAGATCTGCGACAACCTCGACCACGTGGCGGCCGTCGCAAGGCAGTTCAGCCTCCTGCAGGAGTTCCCCAAGACGGAAGAGCGGATGGCCGGCTTCATGCGTCGCATCGAGCCGGAGCTGAGGGCGCTGCAGCGTAGCGATCGGGTCAATCGCCTCGGGGAGCTGACGATCGAGCAGCTCGCGCAGACCGCGCTCGAACAGATCCTGAAAGTCGACATGCCGTGGCCGGGCAGCGCTGTGGAGTTCGGCAAGCGCTACAAGGTCGGGCCGAAGTCGCGCGCGAGCCTGCTCGACTACGGCTGGCGCAACGCGACGCAGGAGTCGCTCGACCGGATCCTGTCCGAGGAGGCCTTCCAGACGCTCTGCGAGCTGCGCGCCGGGATCGAGGGGCGCAAGCGGGAAGGATTGGCCGAGGAGATGCAGGCCGATCTCGAAAAGAATGCTCTCGACGGCAAGGCCGCGCTCGTGCCCAAGAGCGAGATCCGGTGCACGGCGCAGAGCTTCGACCACACGCTGATGCGCGTCGGGGCGGACCTCTGGCAGGCCACCTACGCCCGGGGGATGGCCGACGCCGAGGCGGCCAAGGTGTGCGAGGCCGACGGGCGTTTGCGCCCGACCTCTGCTCGCTTCGCGGCCCTGTGGGCCGTCGACGCGTTCCAGCGCCTGCAGTGCAGCCACACCTTCGCGGCGGCGCTCATGTGCACGGACGTCGACGCGGCGGGGCTGCGCGATGCACGCGAGGGCTGGCACGCCTTCTCGGTCATCGTGCCCAGCGGTTTGATGAAGGCTCCGAACGAAGGCAGCTTCGAGATCCGCCGGATCCTCTTCGCGCAGTTTCGCGGCTCTGCGATGCTGAGCCTGCACGACTTCACGGGCAAGGGAGAGCGAGAGCGAGCAGTCTTCGTGCTCACGGCTCCGACGGTCGCGGAGCTTCTGGTCGGGGATCTGCCGGAAGCTGGTCATGGCCTCGATTTTTCGTACGACGGGGTCAAGAACATCGCGATCGGCCCTGCGGGGAGCAAGACGGACGTGTCCATCGAGCACGACGATCTGCGCGTCTCGGGGATCGAGATCGACGGACCCGAGAAGCGCCTCGTGCTGCTCGCGCGGCGCCTGACCGCGGGGCTGCTCCTCGCGACCCAGCACGAGCCCGACGTGCAGGTCCGGCAGGTGGCCGAGAGGCCCGCCGGCTACCGCAAGGGCCAGCGGCAGGACGGCGAGCCGGCCCACCGCATGGTCATCGTCGGCCGCCCTCTGGCCATCGACTGCCGCGAGGGGATCGAGAGCTACATCCGCACCGGCAAGGTCACGCGCGGCGGCCGCCCGGGCCTGCCTGCGGTGCAGTGGATCGTGCGCGGCCACTACAAGCACCAGGTGTGCGGCGTCGGTCGGCTGGGCCGAAAGCTCATCTGGGTGAAGCCGCACTGGAAGGGCAAGGAGGACGCGCCGATCCTGACGCATGCGCGCAGGGTGGTGGTTGCGGGCGACGGTCCTGCTCCGGATCAAGGTGGAGATTAGACCGTCCGTAGGACCGCCGGCCGGCGTGAGGCACTTGATGGATCGGAAAGGATTTCAATCATGACCGAAGAAGACGACTCTCGCTTCGCTCGCGCTGTGTTCAAGAAGTTCGAGGAGCACATCGAGGTTCCCGCGGAGCTGGAAGCTCGCCTGCTGGCTGTGGCTGCCGGCCACGACTGGGAACAGGTCGGCTGGGAGTACGATGACAGCTTCTTCCGGTGCAAGCGGTGCGGCCTGAAGGTCAACCAGAGGAGCGGCGTTCCGCAACCGGGCGAGCGTGGGCCGTGCAAGGATGGTGAGCCATGAGCCGAGAGATCTGGAAAAAGCAGGACCGCGAATGCCCTCCATGCCCCGACTGCGGCGCGGAGCTGTACGAGCAGTTCTGGGGCAACGGTGGGTGGGTCAAGGCCGAGAAGGCTGGCGACGGGGAGCGGATGCACTCCGAGCGGCGGTGCATCGGGTTTCTGGCCGCGCGCCTCGGGGAGCTGCAGGCCGCGGCCCTGGCCGTGGTCGAGGCTTCGGGCAGGGATGGCGATTGGAGTGCAGAGCGCGACGCGCTCGCGAAAGCCATCGGAGTCATGGATGAGTAATCGAGAGCGCGCCAGGAAGTGGCTCGAGAAACCCGTACGGAGTACCGCCCGGCCGGCGTTAGGCCGCTCTTGTCTTGGTATCGTTCTCTTCCTCGCGGCCTGCGATCCCGATGCGCAGTACAAGCGTGACAAGGCCGAGGCCTGGGAGGAGCCATGCGCGGACAAGGCGTGGCTGCTCGCGACCACGAGCGGCAGTCCGAGCGCGGCCGAGTGCCCGAACAAGCACCATCGCATGAGGGTGCAGGTGGCCACGACGCCGTCGAAGGAAGAGATCGGGGCGCTGGTGTTCTGTGAGTGTGTCCACGATGTCGACGCGAGTAGTGGGAAGGAGTGACGATGTCCGGTCCGATCAAACCGAGTGAGGTGGTGGCGCGCAAGACGTCCGAGATCTGGTACGAGGTTACGGGCCGCGGGAGCGGAAAGAAGATGGACGGTCTCCACGTCGCGCACGTCGACCGACCCTACGGGCAGATGCAGAGCGGCTGCGGGGTCGCGATTTGCGCGGCGTTCCCGGTGCTGCATCCAGGGCGCAGGGTGGTCAAGTGCCGCGCATGCCGCCGCGTCGAGCAAGGCAGGCCGCCGTGATAGGGCAGCTCTTCGTGGCGGCCCTGGCGTGCTGGGGAGCCGTGTCGATCTCGTTCATGATCCGCTACCACTGGGTCGAGTTTCGTGCCGGGGTGCGGGAAGGGTGGTGCGAACGTCACGGCGGTCATGTCCTGCGCACGGAGCGTCTCACGGTGCGCAGGTGCAAGTGCGGCTTCGAAGAGGAAGAGTCGCGCAAGCCGCTCGATGATGGTAGCGGCCCGTAGCGAGATGTTATAAGAAGGAATGGCTCACCATGGCGGTGAGCGGATGAACATGCGATGCCGGCAGGCGAGCATGGGCATCGAAAACACCGGAGGCGGTTTTCATGGATCTGGCCGAGAAGCTCTACACGACGTACCGGCAGGAGGCTCTGCGCAAGCAGCCCGACCTGATGCTTGCTCCCTGGCGGGATCTCGGGCAGGAGGACCGCCGGCCCTGGTTTTTGACGGTCGGGATCCTCAAGCTCTCTCCGGTCGTCGTCGCCGCCGAGGCGCTGAACCTGCTGTCGGCGGAGGCCACGGCCGTAGGCAACGCGCACGGCTTCACCGAGGCGAGCGTCGGCGAGGACGTCGCCCTCATCACGTCCGAGGCCTCGGAGCTGCTCGAGGACCACCGCGAGGGCCACGACGTGCGGCGGGTCTGGTTCGAGGAGAAGGTAGCCGCGTATGGGACGGGTGGCGATCGCCTGCAGGTCGACGGCAAGCCGGCCTTCGTGGCCGTCCGCCACGGAGAGCCTCGCGGCCCGGGTGGCGAGCTCCGCAAGCCGTGCGGCATCCCCTCGGAGGCCGCCGACATCGTCATCCGCGTGATGCACTTCTGCGGCAAGCATGGCATCGATCTGGGCGCCGCCGTCCGCGAGAAGATGATTTACAACGCGAGCCGGCCGTTCAAGCACGGAGGAAAGACCCTGTGAGTGAAGAAGGGGAGGCCTCGCGCCGGCCGGGCGCCCACTCCGTGGGGGGTTTCAAGCTCGTGGTGACGGTGTCCATGCTCCGGGGGCAGTCGAACGAGTGCCTGGGCGCGGTGACGGAGGTCTATCCGTACCCGGAGCTGCGTGCGGAGGATCTGCGGGGCAAGGACATCAACGCCCGCTCGGTCATGAGCCTGCGCCTCGCCAAGCGCGTGGGCCTGCTCGGTGGCGCGATGTACAAGCTGCTCGCGAAGATCGAGGGGAGGCTGGGCGATGGGTAAGCGCCGCTACGCCATCACGGTCACCACGCGCGCGGAGGTGGAGATCGACGATGCGGTCTTCGCCGCCGTCGACGACGACTGGCGGAAGCACTTCCACGGTTATGTCCGGACAGCGGACGACGTGGCAGAGTTCGTCGGTGGCGTGATGCTCCGGCACAACTACTTCGAGGCCAACATGATCGACGGCTTCGCCAATCTGCCGGACGGCGTCGTGAAGATCGGCAAGCTCGAGTGGGAAGCCGAGGCGGAGCCGCTCGATGAGTGACGACCGACCGATCGAGGCGAGCTGCGCCTTGCTCTTCAACGTGGGCCTGATGATCGTCGCTGTAGCGATGAGCCATCTCCATGGCGAGGGTCTCGGTTGGTTCGACGCTCTGGCCTCTGTGGTGGCTGCGAGTAACCTCTGGATCTACGGATACCGGGTGTGGCGCGCCCGCCAGTGGCGACGGCGAGTCGAGGAGTTGCCGTGAGCAAGACGTTCGAGCAGGCTTTGAAAGAGGTGGTGGCCTCGATTCAGCGCGGTAAGGGGCGCTTTGCCGTGGCCCGGCTGACCGAGGCGCAGCGCGTGACGGCCGGCACGGCGCAGCCCTTCAGCCTCATCGTTGGCCACAATCGGACGGTTGGGACGCCATTCGGCCCTGTGGTCACGCTCGGCATGACGCGCGAGCATCTCGAGGAGCTGCGCGACGCGTGCATCGAGCTGCTCGAGGGGTCGACATCGTGAGCAAGAACGTCCAGCTCAAGGCCGACATCGTCGCCGGAGCGACATGCGCATGGGGTGGGCGCTTCCCAGGAGCATCTCGGTGATCCTCATCGAGGGAGATCCGGGTAGCCGTGGTCCTGTCGTGCTGTTTCGCTGTCCGAACCAAGCATGCGGTCACGTCTGGCCGTGCAACCTGGACACCTCGGCGGCGACGCAAGAAGAGGGCTCGTAGCAGACACGCCCCGGGGTGCCGGCCTCCCGGGAGCGCAAGAGCAAGACCGGCTCTTTCACGAAACGGAGACCAGACAAGATGAACGGCAGCATGGCAGGCAAGCTGGCGCTCGACGCGGCGGAAAAGCACGGCAAGGCGCTCGGAGCGATCGACGACAAGCTGCGCGCGGTGATCGCGGCCGCGGCGGACGGCAAGGTGACCGAGGAGGCGGTCCTCGGGGTGTCCCTGGACCTGGGCAAGGCCCTGAAGGACTTCCGGATGCAGATCGAGGTGATGAAGAAGATGTTGGCTTGAACGAAGTTCAAGACAGCATCTTACGAACGGGTTCGCTCGCGCGAGCGAGTGAATCCAGTGAGGAAACCCGCACGGAGTGCTGCCCGGCCGGCGGCAGGCCGCGGGATTGGGATTCGGATTGAAGGATGGTGCCCATGAGCAACGTTGCCACGCCTGAGAAGCTCGCCATCCTTCTCCTTCTCAACGAAGAAAATCGTCAAGACCCAGGAGTTGATCTTCTCAAGAGTCAGTTCGAGGAGATGGGCTACCCGGTCATCTTCGAGGACGAGGAGGAGTACCTCGCTCGCGGCCGCGTCGCGGACTGCGACTGCCAGATGCTCCAGTGTGTCTGCGTCGAAGCTCGCAAGCACAAGCCCGAGTGTCGCTGGCGCACGGCGATACTCGCGCCAGTCGGCTTCGCCTGCGAGCACGGCTTCGAGGAGTGTCCCACCTGCGACGCCTGCACCTGCGAGGCGCCATGAGCCTCGAAGATACGGCGCGGGAGCCCTGCACCCTCGACAACTGCGGTCACATGCGGCAGCTCGACGACATCGTCACGCTGCTGGGCATGCCGCGCGGCGGGATCAGTGTTATCGACTACCTGCGCAGGGCCGTCGTCGATTTCATCGTCACCGCCGAGCCATCCTGGGAGGATCGCCCCGACGCCTGGACCGATCGGATCAAGGCCGCCTTCCCGACGCGCTCGGGCTCTCACGAGCAGTACGCTCTGGCCATGAAGATGGTGGGCAACCGCCACTCCAAGGGCGAGCTGGTCGCGCTGGTCAACTGGCTGCTCGTGGAGATCCGAGATCGGAGCCGTTCGACATGACCAGCCCCTACCGCGACGGTCCGCCTCCGCGCCTGACCAAGCTCCCGAACGAGAACTCCTACATCCGCGTCGACGAGGTGGTCGCCGTCGAGGAGCAAGAGGGCGCAGTCGTGATCCTGTTCCGCAACGGGCAGAGCGTTCACTGGACGACCGACAAGCCCGCGGAGCTGGCGAAGCTCATCGCTGACACCATCAACTCGGCGCCTTGAAAGGAAGCACCGTCGATGTGGATAGAGAACTGGTGGATCCCGACTGTCCTGCTAGGGCCTGCCCTGGTCATCTGGATCGGGTATGCGGTCGCAGGACGGCTGCGACGTAGACCCGCTCAGCAACGGCTCCAGCAGCGCCAAGACCCCTACCGGACCTCGGCTCTCGATCCCGCGCAAGAGGAAGTCGCCCGGGCTCTCTTCACACTCGTCGAGCCCTTCATCCCCTTCGGTACGGACGCGGCGTACAGGCAGCGGACCAAGCAGCGATGCGCGGCGGCGGCAAAGGTCATCGTGGCGCACCGGACGGCTCCGCTGCAGCTGGGTGCTGAAGAGATTGCGGACCGTGTGACTCAGGAACTGGTCGCAGGCACGGCTCCCGAGATCCGCGCTCTCGAGTGCGGCGGCGAGCTGCACAAGGAGCAGAGTTGTGGATCTTGCGGAGCGAAGTGGACCATGCGCGACAAGGCATCGTCGGAGCGCAAGGTGATCTCGTGAACTGCACCAAGTGCGCGCTGCCCGTCACGTCGGACGGCGTCATCTTGAGCGGCGCGCCGTACCACCGCAAGTGCCGCCCCGCGCGCCCATGGGTGCGGCCGGCCGGGTGCGAATGCGACGCGACCGACAAGCGTGGCTTCAAGTGCACCGCCCAGTGGATGCGCTGCAAGGCGCGGATCGAGCATGTGATGCGAGAGAAGAGGAGGCGCGATGGTCAACGTTGTCGAGTGGCCTGACTGGCTCAACCGGGTCCTGACGAGGCTCGAGGAAAGCTCCTCGGAGCAGGGACCGAGCGCGTACGCGGGTCCGGCGAAGATCTCGCCCACGCTCCGCAAGGAGCTGCACGACATCTGCATCGAGCTTCACCACGTGCACGAGGAGCGCCGCAAGCTCAAGG
>Ga0181537_10002491_pt1 | contig 16138 bp, 7 predicted proteins | sample PEATcosm2014_Bin_39_FD_119765 | JGI IMG/M metagenome (GOLD analysis project Ga0181537, IMG submission 119765) | Peatland microbial communities from MTU Mesocosm Facility, Houghton, MI, USA - PEATcosm2014_Bin23_10_metaG | ecosystem: Environmental > Terrestrial > Soil > Wetlands > Peat | place... | reverse complement strand
TGCCCAGAGTGCCAATCGCTCCAGCAATATAGGCCTTGCTCATCGCCCGCGCGCAGAGTTCGCGGGTCACCTCTGGTGTCAGTTTCGTGCTCGCGGGACGTGCCATCAGTTGCAAAGTCTCCGCGACCTGTTGATCTGAGAGCACATTCAGAAAGGGCGATTGCCGCAGGGAAACATTGAGCGCCGTCTTCAGCGTGTCATCGAACACCGCATCGCCGGTGCTGTTGGCGAGATCAGCGAGAACGATCGTGTCTTTCTCTGTCAAGCGATTGCTTTGCTGATGCGAACGATAATAAAGACCGCCTGCGATAAGCCCAGCGAAGAGAACGGCGAGCAACGCAGTCTTCCATAGCTTCGCAACTGGAGTCGCTGGCACGGGCACCATCCCAGAACGCGCGACCGCAACTCGCCCCGTTTCGGTATCTCGCTTCAGCCGTTGCAAATCCGTTCGTATATCGGCTGCGTGTTGGTAACGAAGATTGCGGTCCTTCTCCAGTGCCTTGTTGATGATGTCCTCTACCTTGGGCGGTAGGTCGGGGTTAAACCGGGTCGCGGGAGCGGGCGCCCGATTCAGAATCGAATCGAAGATTACCCCGCTGGTCTCGCCTCGAAAGGGCAAGGCGCCAGTACACATCTCGTACAGAACCGCACCGAAGGAGAACAGGTCGGTTCGGCCGTCCAATTCCTTGCCGCGGACTTGTTCCGGCGACATGTACGCGATTGTGCCGACGGCTGCTCCGGGGCTGGTCAGGGGCTCTTCCAGAGTGAGAGTTGATTGCTGTGTCGCCGCACCTGCTCCGACATTGCCCGCTACAGGCGTCACTTTAGCCAGACCGAAGTCGAGAATCTTCGCGTGCCCGCGCTTCGTGATGAAGATGTTGGCGGGTTTGATGTCACGATGGACAATGCCAGCAGCGTGAGCAGCGTCGAGTCCGTCGGCGATGTCAACTGCGACCGGGAGCAGGATGTCCATCTCTAACGGACGCCCCGCAATACGGTGCTTCAGCGTCACTCCGTCAAGAAACTCCATAGCGATGAAGGACTGCCCATCCTGTTTGCCGATTTCGTAGATCGTGCAAATGTTGGGATGATTGAGAGCGGAAGCCGCCCGCGCCTCTCGACGGAAGCGTTCGAGAGCTTGCGGGTCTTGCGACAGTCCATCAGGCAGGAATTTCAGGGCAACGAAGCGTCCAAGCTCGCTATCCTCGGCCTTGTAAACGACCCCCATCCCCCCGCCGCCCAGCTTTCCGACGATGCGGTAATGGGATATGGTCCGGCCGATCGGAAAATCGCTGCTTTCTTGCGTGTCTCTGCTCTGCTGGCGAGCTATCGCCCGCGCGGCATCCTCTATGGCCGGACTCTCCAGAAAGCTTCCTGCCTGTTGCTGTGCTCTCAGCAGAGAGCGGACTTCGCGCTCCAGCGCTGGGTCGGCCGCACACGCATTCCGCAGGAACGCATCGCGCTGCTCAGGCGGACGCTCCAGTACCGACTGCAGCAGGCCATCGACTTGTTTCCACCGATCAGAGTCCATCGCTCGTTTGGCCCCCGAGTTCGCGGTAGAGCCAGGCCTTGGCGGTGCTCCAGTCGCGCATCACCGTGATGGGCGATACTTTGAGCACATCTGCCGTCTCTTCCACGCTGAGTCCGCCAAAATAGCGCATTTCGACGACCTGCACTTTGCGGGGATCGACCCGCGCCAGCGCGTCCAGTGCATCATCGAGAGCCAGCAGGTCCGCGGCCCGATCACTGCCCACTTCGGCCGTGTCTTCAAAGGAAACGTGCTGCACGCCGCCCCCACGTTTCAAGTTATGGCGCCGCGCATGGTCCACCAGAATGCGCCGCATCAACTGGGCCGAAACGGCGAAGAAATGGGCGCGATCCTGCCACCGCATGCCCCTGTAATCCACCAGGCGTATATAGGCTTCATTGACCAAGGCCGTTGTTTGCAGGCTGTGACCGGGGCGCTCGCCTCTCATGTAGCGGCTTGCGAGGCGGCGGAGTTCGTCGTAGACGATTGGAGTCAGCCGGTCGAGCGCCCCTCGATCACCGTCACCCCAGGCTCGGAGCAACCCGCTCACTTCCCCGCAAGGTGGCTTCCTAGCCTCGTCGTCGCCCGATAGTGTTGATTTCTCCATCGCTCTACACCTCGAAAATCTTAACTCATAATGCGCGTCTCTCTGAGAAAAGTAATCCTCGCATGATAGTTCTCTCCCGCCGTTGCCGCCTACCTAGATGAAAGCGACAAAAGTCGAGCAGCAGAACATTTTGCCGCACAAACTTAAGGAGGAGACAACATGAAATCCAAAATATTTTCGGGGATAGCAGCCATGAGCCTATTCACTCTAACCGTAGCGCCGTTTCAGCTTGCCGCGCAGCAGGAGCAGCAACAGCACATGCAATCGATGCATTACACCGTGAGGGATCTCGGTACTTTAGGCGGAACGTACAGCTACGCGTATGGCATCAACAATGCTGGCGTGGCATCCGGAGGAGCTGCCACTTCGAGCCAGACGAATTACCTGTTCCAAACCGCCTTCCTTTGGGACAAAGACCTCCACATGATCAACCTCGGCACACTGGGAGGAGACGCGTGCCCCGATTGCAGCAGTTCAGCTGGCGGCCCGAATGCGTGGGGCGAATCCCCCATTACTTCCGAGACCGCCAGTTCTGCTTACGGTGGTGAGGATTTCTGCGGTTTCGGTACTCACCGCCAATGCCTCGGAGCCGTTTGGAAAGACGGTGAAATGACGGCACTCGCTCCCCTCAAAGGTGGCTATAACGGACAGGCTTCCTGGATGAACGATGAAGGGCAGGTGGTTGGATTCGCCGAGAATGGGATTGCCGATTCGACTTGCTCGACCGCAACGCCTTCTCAACTGCTCCGTTTCGAAGCCGTGATATGGGAGCGGGACGGCAAGGCTCGGGAACTTCGTCCGCTCAGTGGGGACACGGTCGGGTACGCCGTTGACATCAACGACCGCGGTCAAGCCGTCGGCGTATCGGGTTTGTGCGAGAACACCCATGTGCCTCCGATAATCCCCGGTAGCGACGCTCCGCACGCTGTGCTGTGGGACAAGGACGGAACGCCTACCGACCTCGGCTCGCTGGGAGGCGGATTTAACGTTCCCGCTGGCATCAATAACCGGGGTGAAGTAGCCGGAGCGTCGTTGTCGACAGATGGCACTGTTCATCCTTTCCTGTGGACCAAGGAAACGGGTATGCAAGACCTCGGCGCATTCCCTGGTGCTGTGGTGACCGGAATCCCCTGCTGCAACACCCTGAACAACAGAGGTGAAGCAGTGGGGCTGACAGCGGACAGTAACTTTAACTTGCGCGCCTGGATATGGCGACGCCATACCAAGACGGATCTCAACACCCTCATTCCGAAAGACTCACCGTTGTATCTCCAGGATAGTGGCTCGATCAATGATTCGGGACAGATCGTGGGCCAGGCCATCGTGAAGAGCTCTTGCCCGGTGCAGAGTCCGCCGGCGTGGGAGGTCAATCAGTTCGCCTGCACGGACATTCACGCATTCCTGGCAACTCCATGTGACCTCAATCAGGCTGACTCGGACTGCAACAAAGATGCGGACGAGTCCCCCGTCGAAACCAAGACGTCCGCTGAAGGCCAAAGAGTTGTGCCGCCCGAAAGTGACCGCCAGTTGCCTCAGCAGCGACTGCGCTTCTAGCCGATTCGAATTCGGCTTGCGGAGGCACAATGACCGGTTGCGAAGATAGCAATCGCCAACATCCAATAGGCCAAGACGTCAAATAACCCGCGATTGAGAGAGCAGGGAAACTTCCTGCTCTCTCTTCTTTTTTCTGTCTCTCAGCCCCAGGTTAGGTCGCCAAACGGCTGGTAAGCCAATGCATCGCGGGTAAATCTAAACTTCAACTCTCACCCAATCGACTCGCAGAAAGCGCCAGCAGATTAGAGCGCAGGCCAAGGAGAGGAACGCCTCGTGAATGTCCGCTCGCTTTCGCGCACGCGCAGTCGCCTGAACTGATTCAAGCAAGCGAAGGTCCGTTCGACCACCCATCGCCATCGCCCCAGTCCGCTGCCAGGTTCGGTGTTGCGCTTCGCAAGAAAAGGGATGATGCGTCCGTCACGCAGACCTTTCCGAATTGACTCCGCGTCATAGCCACGGTCGCCCAATACGGTGTCAGGCCAATGGCGCGGGCGTCCGCGTTCTCCTTGCAAGAGTGGGATGGCGTCGACCAGTGCGAGGGCTGGTTGCGAATCGTTCCGATTGGCTCCGGTCAATTAAATTGCGAGAGGAACTCCCCGTCCGTCGCAGATCAGATGGCGCTTGCGGCCCAGCTTGGCCCGATCAGTAGGGTTCGGTCCCGTCTGCGCCCCCAAAAACTGCCCTGATCGAACTGCCGTCCACGACGGCCCGCGACCAATCAATTTCGCCGTAGCGCGCCAGCCAATCCAACGAAGAAAAGTGGGTCAATTGCCAGATGCCTGCCTCTTGCCAGTCGCGCAGCCGGCGCCAGCAACTCATCCCAGAGCCACAACCCATCTTGCGGCAGCATTTCCCAAGGAATCCCACGTCGCAGGACGAACACAATGCCGGTTAGACATGCTCTGTCCGCTAAGCGTGGTCTTCCACCTTTCGGCTTCGCCTTCGCGAACTGGGATGAACGGGATCAATCAATTCCCACAGCCTGTCAAGCAAGAGTTCGATGGCCATTGGACAACTCCTGTCCGTAAGGATGTTTCAACAGGTTGCACGAGTTGCTTGAGAAATGAGGTTTTGCTAGACGTTCTTAGAATTAGGCCAAGCAATCGAATCAGAAATTAGCTGGAGAGAGCGATCAAGCCCACATTTCCTGACCGAGCACTCTACTTGGCCGTACTGCTTTTGCTGAGTAACCGCTGCTTTAGTTTCAATACATCCGGATCGTCTGGCTGAATGGCCTGCGCCCGTCGAAATTCCCGCTGTGCCCCGGTAGTATCGCCCTTGTCCAGAAGAATGCTAGCCAGCATCACGATCAACTGGGGATCCTTGGTATCCTTTGCGGCGCGCAACACTCGGATCGATTCATTAGGATTGGATTCGTGCAGATACTCGCTCGCCAACGCTTTTCGCGCCTCATCTAGAGTTGGATCAATCTGCATGGCTTGTTCCAATTCAGAAACCGCTTCCTGGTTGCGCCCCTGCTGCAGGAGCAAAACGCCAAGCGCACCATGCCCATCCGCAGAAACTGGCTGAAATGACAGATACTTGCGGAATGCCGCTTCCGCCTCCGCCGGCCGACCGGTCTCTCCATAACACATGCCAAGATCGAAGTAAGCTTCATAGAACGTTGGCAATAACTTGATGAGGGCCTCATATTGCGCGGTTGCATCTGCGAAGCGACCCTCGCGAAGCAGCGGCTCCGCTCGATCTAGCGCATCGCGCAAAGAACGGCCAAACGAAGCTTGAGTCTGCTCCTCATCGCTCAGCTTTTGCGCCATGTCGGCGTATTCCTGAACCTTGGCGGCGTTCTCCTGTTTTCGGTAAATATTAATAAGAAGCAGAGGGGCCTCTTTGCTGTGGGGGGCAAGGCGAATTGCCTGCAGGGCGTCGTTCTCCGCATTCTTGTAATCTTTCATTTTCTCGTAAGCCCGAGCGCGCCAATAAAGAGCTGTGGGGGAATTCGGATTGAACTTCAGTGCCTTGCTCATCGCGACCACGCTCTGTTCACTTCGGCCCTGGTTGAGCAGATACTGGCCGTACAGGTATTGCACCGAAGCGCTGTCTTTCGCGGCTTCTCGCCCGCCGCTGCGGACTAGCTTCAGAGCCCGGTCAAACTCCGCCGCCGCTTTGGCAGGAATGCCTCCCTGATCATAGGCATGAGCAAGCGAGGCGGCCGTCACCGCGTCAGCCGGTTGTAGCTGAGAAGCTCTTTGATAGGCGCGAATCGCCTCTTCTGATTTCTCCTGATCGAGGTAGGTATCCCCGAGAGACTTCCAAGCCTGGAAATCTTTTGGCGCGAGCTTGACGCATTTTTCTAATTCGCTTGCCGCCAGAATCTGATCCTTCAACGTACCCGCTGCCAGCACTGCGTAGAGTTCATGAGCCCTAACTGCATCGGGATGGGATTGAAGGAACTTCTGCAACTCCAGTGCGGCGTCAAACGGCTGATCAATCCTTATCAGCGCCTCAGCATGGAGAACGATGGCGGTCAGGGAGTCCGGATGTTGATTACGATAAATGCGAAGCTCTTTTTCGGCCTCTTTCCACTTGCCCTCGGCCCCGAGCTGGCGGCCGAGCGTAAGGTGATCTGGAGAAGTCCGGACTTCTCCGACAAAACGAGACGGGGAGGACTGCCCAACCAGAACTGTCGATGCACTAAGAAAGCTCACGAGGATCACGCGCCACCAAATCCGTGAGCACGCGCGAACCACCAAACCCAAGTATTTCCTCACGATTACGGATTATAGAATGGGGAGCGGGAAAACCCGCTCCCCCGTCAGTATCGTTAAACTCAGGTCGCTCAGAACACGAACCGGCCCGAGATCTGGACGTGCCGCTCCTGAACGGCGTTGTTGAGGATGTAGCCAAATGTCGCGTCCGAAGTGCTTGCATCGTAGTCGCCCCGGCCCGGATGGTTAAAGATGTTCTGCCCTTCCAGCCGAAGCTGTAAATAACGGCTTCCATCTTTGCTCAGAATAGGAAAGCTCTTCATCACTGAGATGTCGGTAGCCCAGAACCCGGGGTTTCTCTCCGTGCTGATGGCTGGCGGCAGATCGCCGTAGGTAAAAGACTGCGCTGAGCCGCCATTTGCCAAAGCCTTCAAGTTGTAGTACGGCGTCGACCCGACAGGTATCGCAGTATTTTGCGGAGCGGTAGCGCCTTTCCCTTTTCCATTGAAAAGGTCTGCCAGGGTGTCCCCAGGCGCCAGCGACCCAAATGTTTCTTTAATGTAAATGCTCTGGTCTGCGTTTTGCCCTTGCACGTTAATATAAATCGGACGACCTGAGCGAACAGTCGTTTGGCCGGAGATTTCCCATCCACCCGCCACAGCCTGCAACAGGTTGCCGGCGAGATTCGATGGAGAACTCATGTACTTTCTGCCTTGTCCGAAGGGTAGCTGGTAATTGTAGAAAGCACTGATGCGGTGAGTCTCGTCATTTGGACTTAGGCCGTAGACACTGCTGACGGAGGAGTCCACCTGTTGGTATGGCTTTCCACCCGATCCGGCACCCGCGCCCGGATTCCCCAGATATGTATCAGAGCCGCCAGTATCGTCGAGCGCCTTCGAGTAAGTGTAGTTGAACAGCATCTGGAAACCGTCCGCAAAGCGCCGCTGCACTCTGAGATTGCCGCTTTCAAAGTTGGCCGAGCCATAATTGAGGCCCTCGACCACGGCCGGCCCATAGTAGGGATACAAGTACTCGAGGATGCCCAGTGGCTGCATTGGGCCGGTATCGCTGTTGTTTGCCACCTGACCGGCAGTCGGAGAGGCAACGACCGTGTTGTAAAGGGCTGCATTCTGCGGTACATAAAGATTTTTGGGGAAATGGCTGGGGTTCCCGACGGTGAGCAATGAGTTGCTGCTGTTCGCCGAGTAGTCCGCCTCTACCAGCCAGTTATGTGGAAGCTGGCGCTGAATTCCCAAACTCCAGTCGAACTCGTGAGGCATGTGCGCATAGATGTCCATCGCCCCGACGCCACTCCCACTATCGGCGGCCTCTTGATTGATCAGAAGATTATTACGAATAAACGGAAAATTCTGGGTTGGATCGAAGGGATTCTCCACCGTCCGAGGAGGAGTTCCGACCGGGCCTGGTCCCTGCCCAGTGTTCGGGCCGGGAGGCCCTTGTGTGGACTGATTGTTGAGAGTGCCCACATAAGAAACTCCAGGGGTGTCCCCATAGGTGCTAAGGTTCCCAGAAGTTGGTAGGTACATCATCGCGAACGAGCCTCGCACGACTGTTTTTGGATCAAAGGCGTAAGCGAAACCTAGCCGAGGCGAGAAGTTCCACGGGTGATACATGGTGGCGTTGCGGGATGGATGTTCGGGCGTGGCCACGAGACGAATAGCGCCCGGAGCAAAGCCGTTGTTCACCCAGGCGGGAGTCTGGACCTCAGCGATCTGCGCTGCGCTGAGCCCCGCCGCTTGCAACGCGCCAGTCCAGCTGTAGCCCGGATTGACATAGAAACCAGGATTCGCACTTGGATCCCAAACGCTGAGATTATTATTTCGCTCGGTGACCGGGGTCTCCATTTCCCAACGAACGCCGAGATTGAGTGTGAGCTTTCGGTTGACTTTGAAATCGTCCTGCACGTACGAAGCGTAGTAGTTTGACGCCAGCGAGCGGCCGAGCTTGTCCGTAAGTCGAATCCAGCTATCCACGCCAAACAGGAATTGGCCGACACCATTCGAATATCCCTGCGGGGTCCAGACCTCCGAACCGTTGTTGCCTATGTACTGAGTGACACCTTCCGAGTCGAAAGCGTACCCGTCGCTGATATTAGCCGATTGGTTCGACTGCGCATCCTGGGTAAAATTGTCGTAGTAGCGCCTGCCCTCGTAACCAAATTTCAGAGTGTGGCGTTTCAGGATCTTCGTCAGCGATCCGGCATACTGAAAGTTCGTGGTGTTTTCGAACGCCCCCGTATCTGTATTAAACCCTTGACTGTACTGGCAGGTGTTGCATCCGAAAGCGCTTCCTTCGTTAAAAGGCCCCTGCGAAATTCTGACCAGGTCGTTCGTTCCCTCCGTACTTGAAGTTGCCAGAAACTGCTGGACGGTTGAGCCATACGGGAAGTTTGTGTATTTAACGCTGGGGGCCAGAAAACTGCCGGTGCTGAAAGGGCTATAGTTTCCGCCCACGTGCAGTTCCATCACGAGCGTGGGAGAAAGCGCGTAATCGTAGTGCAGTTCTCCTCCAAAACCGCCTCGCAGCTGATTTCCGGTTGAGGTTCCGAGCGACGGATAAAAGGGCGCCGTGATGTTGAGCCCATTGTTGTGGGTAAAACGTCCAAAAATGCGCTGCTTATCATTGATGACTTGATCCACACGGACAGACCAGACGTTGGTGTGTTGATGATTCGGCTGCTGGACAACAAAGTTTCCGCCCGTTCCCGTCCCAGGAATCGGAGAATTGTTGGCCAACGGCATGAGCGCAACATACTTCTGAATCAATGGATCGAGTTCGTTGATCGGAATGTGCCGCCCGTCCCCCCCGGCCAGGTGAAGTCTCGTATACTCCGGCGCGCCATTGTCCGGATCGGGGCTTGTCGTGGTAGAGATCGGCCCAAACGGATCATAGATCGTGGCGTAAGGGTCAGTACCGCCGCCGCCGCAACCGTTGACGCCCAAGACGCAATTGCCGATATCGGTTAGATCGGCGCAACCCGCGGGATTTCCGTCTGGGCATGGCACAGGATTCGTAAAGGAAGCTCGTTCCTGGTCGCTTATGGTTTGTCCGATGATTGGATTTCCCGCGGTGCTGTTGCGGAGACCCTCGTAGTTCACAAAAAAGAAAGTCTTGTTCCTGCCATTGTAAATATGCGGCAGGATTACCGGCCCGCCGAACGCGAATCCAAAGTCATTTTGACGGAAGTTCGGCTTGACGCAGTCCGTCGCATTGCCCTTCGGATTTGCCGCACACAGGGCATCGTTGTTCCAGGTATTCGCGTCAAGAAATGAATCCTGGTGATATTCGAACAGCTGTCCGTGAAACTTGTTGGAACCGGACTTCGTCGTGACGCTCACTGCACCTCCGGACAAACGCCCGTACTCCGCGGAGGCGCCGTTGGTAATCACCGCGAATTCCGCCACATCTTCCATGGTCGGGGTATCATTCACGACGTTGTGCGCAAATCCACCGGTCGCGGGAACACCATCCACGAGATACTCCAGGTCTCCCGGACGTCCGCCGTTGACGCGTGTATCCGGAAACCCTGACGCGAGACCGCCATTCAGACCCAGGGACCACCCGGCGCGCGCTCCACCGCCCTGCACGTTGCCCGACAACGTCAGCAACTGCAGGGGATCGCGCTGCAGCTGCGGCAGCGTTTCAATCATGTGCTCGGTGACCACTTCGCCGAGCTGCGCGTCCTCCGTGCGCAGCTGGGGCGATGCAGCCGTCACAGTGATCGTCTCGTTGATGCTTCCAACGTCCAGCCGGAAATCCAATCCAACGCGGTCTTCGACCTGCACCAAAATGTTCGGCCGCACCACCTTCTTAAAGCTGGTGGCGGCCACTTCCACCGAGTATGTGCCCGGAATCAAATCGAGCAACTCGTAAATGCCCGACGAGTTCGTGGTTCCGCCCACGTGCACGCCGGTGTCGACGTTGGTCGCAGTGACCTGGGCTTTCGGAACGAGTGCGCCCTGCGAGTCCGTTACGTGACCCGTGATGCTTCCAGTTCCGTTCTGTGCGAATACGGGGATGACCGCCAGGCAAAGCATTCCAAGCAGAATGATCAGCAGCGCGCTGCGAAAAGTCATTGAGCTCCTCCGGAGCAACATCACGGTTTCAACCGGATCACCAAGACCGGGATTCGAAACGGCATCAAACCCCTCGTCAGTTTTGCATAGTACTTTTAGAGGAGTTGCGAATCTGTAACAATCGCGGAAAAGTTTCTGACAAAAGCATCGCCTGTAAAATCCCAAACCTGGCTTGCAATGAATCGTTTTTGCCGGTGCTTGATGGGCGCTCGTCGCAGCGCTGACTTGCCGAATTAGCCCGGGAGGGCGCGTTCATTTCCGGACGGCAGGCATCGCTTCGGTGTAAAAGTCATACGTATATTTCCAGCTGAATTCCGCCCCGACGGCAATCTTCATGCGAATGTAGGGTTCGGGCGCAAGCACGGTCCGGACCGCCCAAAATCCTAGCTGAGATAGCGGACGATCGCCGCTGATGACGACACCCGCACCAGTCTTGCGGTTTGCGACCGTGATCTTGTAGTCCTTCGCACTGTCACCGAACCCCTCGAGTGGAGTGTAGAGGGTGTCTTCGTGCGCCAGCACTTTGAGAAACGAAATCTGCTTTCCGCGAACCTCCGCCATGCCGTCCATGTCCGCTGTTGCCTTCAGATCGAAGGGAAACGTGATAGCAAAATCGGGCCCCGACGCCTGCTGATCGATACTGAGAAAGTTGTGATCGTAGACTTCCGTGTCGATCGTCTTGCGGCCTGTATTCCGTAGGCTGTGCTCGATAATCATGGTGGGCTGGTTCTTGATGAATCGGATTCTTTTGCGATAGGTGTAGCCATACCCGTTGCCGCAGTCGACCTTGTGCACGAACTCGATCCAGTCGGTCCCCCTCTTGATGGTCCGCGTGCCCGGACTCAGCAGGGTATAGTGTTGGTAGGAACTGTAAGAACTTTCCGCCGGCTTCTGTAGGGCCCCAACTCCAATTTTGCAAAAGGCTTGTCCCGGCTTGGCGTCCGCATATCCCAGCGCAGTTCCGTCGGTGCCAATGAACTCTTCCACCGGTCCGCTGGCTGCGCTGTTCGCACCTGCCACAATCGTGTCCCCAATGATGACGTCCGCGACCAACGGATCAAACTTCTGGAAGAACGGCCCGTAGTAGCTGTGGCCTTTGTATTCCAGACTGGCGATCACACCCGACCAATCAAAGCGAGTGCCACGGTAATATCCCTTCTCGACCTCGGGAAGATAGATCTTCGCGTGCAGCAATCCATTGGATAATTCAGCTGCGGGATAGTTCTGTGCCTCGATTGGAATGGCAGCGAGCAGCAACCCGAAGAGCAAGGCACATTTCTTCTTGACCGCGGTCTTTCGCAATCGATTCCTCCAGTTTCTCAAAATCGTCTCGTTCGAACGGCACGAATCATACAACGATGGGTGTCGAGAAATGCAAAAAGATGGAGAGCCGACTCTTTTATTGGAATTGCTGATCACATTGCTTATAGAAATTTCTGGTCTCGTTGCGTAAGGTCACGATGGAGTGGGAGGATGAGAACTTAATGCAGGAAAGCGCTCAGAAGACAGCACATGCGACGACGTGATTTTCTGCGAAACAGCTTATTGGCTCTTCCTTCGCTCGGCCAAGCGCAACACTTTTCGTGGGCGATCCCATTCGACGCTCCGCGACCTGCCGCCCGGGGTGACATTGACGTTTCTATAGATACCCGGACCCCAGGTGTTCCGTTAGACCACTACTGGAGCCGCTGTGTTGGAGCCGGCCGGGCGAACGAAGGTCTGCGCGCGAACTGGCAGGAACAGCTCCAGCTGTGCGTGGATCAATGTGGCTTCCGCTATCTGCGTTTCCATGGCCTCTTTCATGACGATATGTGTGTATATCGTGAAGTCGGGGGCAAGCCGGTTTACAACTGGCAGTACATCGACGATCTGTTCGATCGCATGCTCGCCATCGGCATCCGTCCCTTTGTCGAGCTCACTTTTTTCCCGAGTGACATTGCCAGCGACAACAATACATTCGCCTGGTGGAAGGGACATGGCTCGCCTCCGAAGGACTTCACCCGCTGGTCTGAAATCATCGGGAATTTTGTCCGGCACTGCTTTGCTCGGTATGGGCAGGACGAGGTCCGAAGCTGGTTCTTCGAGATATGGAATGAACCCAATCTTCATGGCTTTTGGAACGGAACACAGCAACAATTTTTCGAGATGTATCGCGTCATCGCCCATACGCTAAAGGATATCGACCCCCAGTTGCGCATCGGCGGCCCCGCCACCAGCAGCTATCACCCTGATGAAGCAGTTTACGAACGGCTGAAATCGAAGAAGGATATTACCGCGGCCGACTTTGTGGGCGTCGAATCCAAGGGGCCGTGGATCGAGGATTTTCTCGCCTTTTGCGAGAAGGAAGCCCTTCCCGTTGACTTTGTTTCGTCCCATCCTTATCCCACCAGCTATCCGATCGATGCGGCAGGAAACGGTCTCGAGGTCAGCCGCCCCGTGTCTTCGACAAGGGAAGACATCCTCTGGCTTCGCAAAGCGATGGCAAAAACGCCTTATGCCAAGGCGGAGATCCACCTCACCGAGTGGAGTTCCAGCCCTTCCATGGGCGACTACACCCATGATTATCCTCAGGCCGCCACCTACATTGTGAAGGTCAATCTGGATTGCATCGGTCTTGCCCAGTCGCTTTCCTATTGGACGTTTACCGATGTCTTCGAAGAAGGAGGCGGGCCGAACAGTATCTTCTGCGGCGAATTCGGGTTAGTGAATTTCCAGGGCATTGTTAAGCCGTCGTTTCACGCTTACCGCATGCTCAATCTTCTTGGGGACCGGGAACTGCATCGCGAAGACGGTTGCGTGGTCACGGCTCACTCCGGAAGCGGTCGGGTGGCGGCCTTGCTGTATCACTATCCTCCGGAAGTTCTGGCGGCTGCACCCATTTCAAAAGGCACGCGGAACATCGCCGAGCAAACGCTGGCCACGGGCAGTAAGCGAGATGCAAATCTCAAAATCACAGGGCTTAAACCAGGCGCGTCCATTGCCATCGAAACTCTGGACGCCAACCACGGATTCGCTCTACGAGCCTGGCAGGCGATGGGCAGCCCTGAACCTCCCACGCGCGAGCAGGCAACATTGTTGCGCGCTCAGGGCATGGCGACCCGCAAGCAGGTACTCACGGCCGATGCCAAAGGAACTTTTACCTGGCGAGACAAGCTCGATCCCTGGTCGGTGATCGCGATTTATCAGGAATAATAAACCGGGCGAAACAGAAATGCCGCTGTTCGCCAAAGAAAACCCTATCGCTACGGGATTGTTTTCTTGGAATTGGCGATCACATTGGTTATAGAAGTTCTGGGCTGGATCCCTTATGTTTCTGCGATGATGGGTTTTCGCCCGCTCCTAAGAACTGTACCGCTGCGGCGTCTGAGCCTCGCCTTGATCCTCACGGTCGTCACAACCGGCCTGGGCGCGCAGGAGGCCTCGCCAACCTCGATTCAGATTCACGCCGACGGTCACGACACCGGTACTCCGCTCAAACATTTCTGGAGCACGACCGTGGGCGCGGGCCGTGCCAACGAAGGCCTGCGGGCCAGCTGGCAAGAACAACTGCACACGGCGGTCTCAAACAATGGTTTCCGCTACGTGCGGTTCCACGGTCTCTTCCACGACGACATGTTCGTGTATCACGAGAACCATGGCATCCCCGTATACAACTTCCAGTACATTGACGATCTGTTCGACCGCATGCTCGAAAACGGCGCGCGGCCATTTGTGGAGCTGAGTTTCTTTCCTTCCGATATGGCGGCACGCAAAGGCAGCGTTGGGTTCTGGTGGGGAGGCAACGGAAGTCCCCCTTCGGACTACAGCAAATGGACAGAACTCGTGCGTCATTTTGCTCAACACTGCATTAGCCGTTACGGCCCCGAGGAAGTTAAAAGCTGGTACTTCGAAGTCTGGAACGAGCCCGATCTCGATCAAGGCTTCTTCACGGGCACGCAAACTCAGTATTTCGAACTGTATAAGAGCACAGCCCTGACGCTGAAAGCGGTGGATCCGCAATTGCGTGTCGGCGGTCCCGCCACGAGCAACTTCCACGTCCCGGATGAAATTTGGAAGAAGGCAGAAGCCGAGGGAACAGATCCTCTGGCCCTGCATTGGTACCCGACTTGGATTGAGGACTTCTTTTTCTACTGCAAGAAGAACAGCCTGCCGGTGGACTTCATCTCTACGCATCCCTATCCGATGGACATGCAATATCGCGGCAAGACTGTGCACCGCAGCGTGAATTCTACTCACGACGACCTTCTGCTACTCCGCAAAATGGTGGATGCGAGCCCTTTCCCGCACGCAGAGATTCATCTGACAGAATGGAGTTCGAGTCCTTCCAGCCGCGATCATACGCACGATTCCCTTCCCGCGGCGGCTTACGTGGTGAAGTGCAACCTCGATTCGATTGGCCTTGTCGCTTCCCTCTCCTATTGGACTTTCACCGATGTTTTTGAAGAGCAGGGCGCGGGAGACACCATCTTCCACGGCGGATTTGGCATGATCAACTATCAGGGCATTCCGAAGCCGGTCTTTCATGGCTACCGATTCCTGAACGCGTTAGGCGACGAGTTGCTTGACCGAAGTTCGGGGGCGATCATCACTCGCGATCACAACTCTGGCCGCCTCACCGCACTTGCCTACAACTATCCGGTCGAAGTGCCTTATTCCTTGCCCGGAACTTCGTCGCTTGCAGAAGCCGACCAGATAGCCGCGATGGGAACTGCCGCGCAGTTGTCCATCGAACTTTCCGGCTTGCCGCCGAACGCTCCCGTACTAATTGAGACCCTCGACAAAGAGCATGGGAATGCCACGCGGGCTTGGGAAGAAATAGGCCAGCCGCCAATGCCTACGCGCGAGCAGACAGAAGCTCTGCGTAACGCCGCATGGGGAACGGCGAAAGAACTCGTCCACGCCGATGCCTCCGGACGTCTGGTTTTTCAACGAAAGCTTGAAGCTTGGTCGCTTGTGCTGATCCGCCAGCTATAGACAATGGGAACATCCAGGAAGGCTCGCCAACTCTCCCGCCGCCAATTTTGCGGAATGCTATTGGCAGCTCCTGCCGCGTATAAGGCGGTGGATGCCGCGGAAGCATCCAACATCACCGTCTCGCCCCATGAGATACGATGCAACGCTGGACAGGCCACGTACCTCTTCAACAAACGAAACTCGACTTGGGCTCTCGATTCCGTATGGGTGAGGGGCAAAAAGACAGTGCTGCCATTCAGCCGCCCCGACAGCTTCTGGCTGGGCGGCGGCGAAGCCCGAACGTTCCAGATCGTGGAACGCTCCACACAACGACATGAAATTCGATTTTCCAATTTCACCCAGGCAGAACACGACCACGCGATCTCATTCTCCGTTGCCGACGATGACATTCTGGCCCGGCTTTCTGTCGAATGCTTCGGCCCCAGGTCTCCCACCTGCGCCTTTCGCACAGTTCAGTCCGACCGCAAGCAGCACGGGGCATGGGCCACGCGAGGCGAGACCGCATCCGACGCGGAAGGGCGCGAAGTCTTCATCGACGGATCAGGGCGTCTCGTGTTCGGTCATAGCAGCGCTGGCGAGCTGGACGCGGCCTACGTCCTTCAGTTCGACGTTCTGGACAATATCGATCCCAGAGGCCGTTCGACTCAGCCCTCGGACACGTTTTTCAAAAGCGGCAGAACCCATACCGAAGACGGACAGCATTTCGGCTACT
>Ga0181537_10002490_pt1 | contig 16141 bp, 9 predicted proteins | sample PEATcosm2014_Bin_39_FD_119765 | JGI IMG/M metagenome (GOLD analysis project Ga0181537, IMG submission 119765) | Peatland microbial communities from MTU Mesocosm Facility, Houghton, MI, USA - PEATcosm2014_Bin23_10_metaG | ecosystem: Environmental > Terrestrial > Soil > Wetlands > Peat | place... | reverse complement strand
TGCTCGTCCCTCCAGCGCCATGACACAAATTTCCTTTATGTATTGCGCCTGCTGGTAATGCGCCTCGATCTCCTCGGGATAGATATTTTTGCCGTTGGCCAGGACAATGACGTCTTTGCTCCGCCCAGTAATGAATAGATTGGCGCTGGAATCGAAATATCCGAGATCGCCGGTGTACAGCCAACCATCGCGCAGCACTTCGGCCGTGACCGCAGGACGATTCCAATATCCCTTCATCACGATTGCACCGCGGATTGCAATCTCGCCCGTTGGCGGCGCGCCTTCTTCGATCGGTTGCGGATCCACAATTTTGGCTTGAACCCGGGGAAGAGCGCGACCGACTGAGCCGAATACGATCTTTCCCGGAGGATTGAGGAAAGCTCCGCCGGAGGTTTCAGTCAGTCCATAGGCGTTCAAGACGTCGATGCCGAACGAGTAAAAATCACGCGCGATGACCGGATCAAATCGCGAACCTCCGGTTACCAGATAGCGCATGCGATGGCCGAAAGTGGCGTGAATCTTTCCGAACAAAAGTTTGCCGGCGTTGATTCCAACTCGTCGCAGGGTGCGGTTGAGAGCCATCAATACGCGCACCAGCGACAGTGTGACTTGTCCGCCTTTTTTGAGCTCTTTAAAGATGCGCTCGTGAATCAGGTAAAAAAATTGCGGCACGACGCAAAAGGCAGTGATCTCGCGTTCCTCGAGGGCGCGTAACAGTTCGGTGGTGTTGAGCGTCTCGAGATATACGACGCGCGCACCGTTGAACAGCGGCAAAAAAAGATTCGCCATCTGCGCCAGGACGTGAAACATGGGAAGAATTCCCAAGAGCGCATCCGCAGGACCGATCTTAACCACTCCAAATACCGAGTTTGCTTCGCCAACCAGGTTGGCGTGAGTGAGCATAACGCCCTTGGGATCGGCGGTTGTTCCCGATGTATAAAGCAGCGCTGCCAGATCGTCATCAGAAGGGTCGATGAACTGAAAGCCTTCAGGACCTGCGCCGAAGATGGAATCGAGATCGGCAGTGATCGTTCCGTTCAGGTTAGGTTGAGCCTGATCTTGTTCGCCTGCGGCCGAGGTCATCACCAGATTTAGGTTGAGCCCCTTGATCGCTTCCGTTGCTGTTGGAAGATGCTTTGCATCGCAAAACAGGACGGAAGCACCGCTGTCGATCAGCAGTTTCTTCACCTGGTCGGCATAAAAAGCCGTGTCGAGCGGAACGGCGGTCCGACCCGCGGCGATGATCCCCAAATATGCCGCAACCCAACGCGGATGGTTCGCAGCCAGAATTGCTACTCGCGCATCTCGCGGAACTCGCGTTGAGAGCCAGTTCGCGACGCTCTCCGACATTCGAGTCAGTTCGGCGAACGTGACTCGCTCAACCGTCTCTTGCCGCTGAATCTCGAGGGCAGTGTTGCCGGGAAACTTTCGAGCTGATTCCTGGAATCGCTGGTAGAAAGATGGCATCGGTCGGTCGAAATCTCACAGGAAAACGCGGCGCTCAGGCTTCGTCTTGATCGCAACGCAGAATTTCATAAGCGGTATTTCGTCGACGCGATCAGAAGAGTTCGTCAATTTTCCATCGGCACTTTCACGCCGTTCTTCACCGCGAAATCCTTGGCCGCGTCATATCCTGCGTCCACATGCCGAATCACGCCTGTTCCCGGGTCGGTGGTCAGGACGCGCTCGATGCGTTTGGCCATGATTTCCGTGCCGTCGGCGACGGTGACCTGTCCGGCGTGAAGTGAATAGCCGATGCCAACACCACCTCCGTTGTGGATGGAAACCCACGATGCGCCCGCGGCCGTGTTCAGCATTGCGTTTAGCAACGGCCAGTCGGCTACAGGGTCCGAACCATCTTTCATGCTTTCAGTTTCGCGGAAGGGCGACGCCACTGAACCGCAATCGAGGTGATCGCGTCCGATCACTATCGGCGCTTTGATTGTGCCTCTCTTCACAAGGTCGTTGATCGCGAGGCCGAAGCGCGCTCGCTCCCCGTATCCCAGCCAACAGATGCGTGCTGGTAATCCTTGAAACTTGATGCGCTTTCTTGCCAGTTCAATCCAGCGGCGCAGACTTCGATTCTCGGGAAAGAGTTCGAGCACGAGAGCATCGGTTACGGCGATGTCTGACGGTTCGCCCGAAAGCGCTGCCCAGCGAAACGGCCCTCGACCTTCGCAGAATAGGGGACGAATGTAGGCGGGAACAAATCCGGGAAAATCGTAGGCATTCTTTACGCCGCGCTGGAAGGCGAAGGTGCGAATGTTGTTGCCGTAGTCGAAGGTCACGGAGCCCAGTTTTTGCAGGCGCAACATGCCTTCAACGTGCTTCGCCATGGCATCGAGCGAACGTTCCTGATATGCCTGCGGATCGCGCTCGCGCAGTTCTCGCGCTGCATCGAGCGTCATGCCATTGGGCACGTATCCGTTCAGCGGATCGTGGGCTGACGTTTGATCGGTGAGGATATCGGGAACGACTCCGCGTTCGGCTAACTCTGGAATGATGTCGGCGCAATTGCCGACCAGTCCGACGGAAACATTTTCTTTTTTTCTTACCGCATTTTTCAGAATGCGCAACGCTTCATCCAGTGTGGTGACGAGGAAATCGCAATAGCCGGTTTTCAACCGCTTCTTGATTCGCTCGGGATCGACATCGATTCCTAAAAACGCCGCTCCGGTCATGGTCGCGGCTAGCGGTTGCGCTCCGCCCATTCCGCCCATCCCGCCGGAGACGATCAGCTTGCCGGCTAGATCGCCTGCGAAATGTTTCTCACCGGCGGCGCTGAAGGTTTCATAGGTGCCTTGCACGATGCCTTGCGAGCCGATGTAGATCCATGATCCGGCGGTCATTTGACCGTACATCATTAATCCGGCGCGCTCGAGTTCGTTGAATTTTTCCCAGTTGGAAAAATGGCCCACCAGATTTGAATTTGCGAGCAGGACACGCGGCGCGTATTCATGGGTTTTGAATATCCCTACTGGTTTGCCGGATTGCACGAGCAGCGTCTCGTCGTTCTCGAGAATCTTCAGCGAGCGGACGATGGCGTGATAACAATCCCAGTTGCGGGCAGCTTTGCCGGTCCCTCCGTAGACGACCAGGTCTTGGGGGCGCTCGGCAACGTCCTCGTCGAGATTGTTCATCAGCATGCGCATCGCAGCTTCCTGCTGCCAACCTTTGCAGGAGAGCGTTGTGCCACGCGGAGCGCGGATGCGGGTGTACGAAGATGCTGGAGTTTCGGTTTCGACCGGCATGTTGGCTATCGTAGGCCTTCCGGGGCGCAATCATCAAATGGGGGTGACTGATCTTGTTCTGCGAACTGCCCCACCCGCCCTTTTCCCGACAATTCATTTTAAATGAATTAGGTCTCCGCCCCGGCGTTTCAATTCTCACTCCCACTCAATTGTTCCTGGAGGTTTCGAGGTGATGTCGTAGACCACGCGGTTCACGCCGCGTACTTCGTTTACGATTCGATTGGAAATTGTTTTTAGAACTTCGTAGGGGAGCTGGACCCAGTCGGCGGTCATGCCGTCTTCGGAGTGGACGGCTCGGACGGCGCAGGTGTAAGCGTAGGTGCGCTGGTCGCCCATTACTCCCACGGACATTACGGGCAGGAGGACGGCGAATGACTGCCAGATTTTTTGATAGAGGCCGGCTTTCTTGATCTCGCCTACCACGATGTCATCGCATTCGCGCAGGAGGTCGGCTCGCTCTTTCGTGACCTCTCCCAAAATACGGACTGCTAAACCAGGGCCGGGGAAGGGTTGACGCTGGAGGATTTCTTCGGGCATCCCCAAGTCTCGGCCGATTCTTCTTACTTCGTCTTTGAACAGGTCTTTCAGCGGCTCGATTAATTTCAGTTTCATCTTCTCGGGAAGTCCGCCTACGTTGTGGTGGGATTTGATTACCTGCGATGGACCGCGCACGCTGCGCGATTCGATTACGTCGGGATAGAGCGTGCCCTGGACCAGCCACTCTACTTTGTTTTCGCCGGAGGCTTTTTGATTCAGGATGCGATGCGCTTCGTCGTCGAAGACTTCTATGAACTCGTTGCCTATGATTTTGCGCTTTTTCTCGGGATCGATTACCCCCGATAGCTTTTTCATGAAGCGATCGGTGGCGTCTACTGCTACTACGCGGAGTCCCAGATTGTCGCGCAGATTTTTTTGAACTTTTTCGAACTCGTTCTTGCGCAGCACTCCGTTGTTGACGAAGACGCAGGTCAGGCGGGACCCTTCGGCTGCGCTCAGGGCAGGTTCGCCATGGTTGTCGCGGAGGGCTCGGTCCACGAGCACGGCTGCGACGGACGAATCTACGCCTCCGGATAGGGCGCAGATGGCTCGGCCTTTGCCAACCTGCTGTTTTACCTGAGCTATGGTCGCGTCTATGAAATGCTGCGGGGTCCACGTCGGTTTGGCTCCGCAGATGTTTAACGCGAAGTTGCGCAGGATGTCTGCGCCTCGCGGGGTGTGGTGGACTTCGGGATGAAACTGGACGGCCCACATCTTTTTTTCTACGTTCTCGATGGCGGCCACTGCATTGGTTGTCCTTGCGGTTAAGCGGAATCCTGCTGGCAGCTCTTCGGCTTCGTCGCCGTGTGACATCCAGACGGAGAACCCGTTGGGCAGTCCTTGAAAGAGCTTTGAGGCGGAATGCTGAATTTCTACCTGGGCGTGTCCGTACTCGCGTTTCGCGGCGGAACTGACTTTGCCGCCGAGGGCGTAGACCATGAATTGCAATCCATAGCAGATGCCGAGGACGGGAACGCCCAGATCGAAGACTTTCTTGTCAGCTAACGGGGCGTCCTGATCGTAAACCGAGGATGGACCGCCGGAAAGAATGATTCCGACCGGCGCGTAGCCGCGGATTTCTTCTAGGGTGGCGTTGAAGGGAAGGACTACGGAGAAGACTTTTTGTTCGCGGATGCGGCGCGCGATGAGCTGCGAATACTGGGCGCCGAAGTCGAGAACTACGATCGATTGGGTTTCCACTTCTGAGTGTCTCAATTTGTTTCAGAAGTGTAAAGGGCGGCGATCGAAAAGGGCTAGTGTCAGATTGTGTAAAGCGCTCGTTGCCGTTCGAAAACTCCACCCATTATTGTGCAACCTCTGGTCCTGCGGGGCAGTCTATATGGTTTACATGAAAAAATGCGCCGAGACGCGCTGTTTTGGGGCGGTCGTTCGTGCAGCGGGACGTTCTTGAAAGCCGGTCGGCATCCGATAACATCAACCTAATCTGAGAGGATTGAGATCATGAAATCTTTAGCACACCTGGCCGGACTGGCTGCGCTTATGCTCGCTTTTACCACGGTCACATTTGCCGCCAACAAGAATCAAGCTAACTTCACACTGTCATCTGCAGCCAAAGTCGGCTCGACCGACCTCCCAGCGGGTGACTACAAAGCGGAATGGAAGGCCGAGAGTGGGAGTTCGGTTAAAGTCGACATCCTGCGGCACGGGAAAACCGTGGCAACCGTCGAAGGCAAGTCGAAGGATTTGCCGGCGAATATGACGCACGATGCGGTGGTTTTCAACAACAATCAAATCGACGAGATTGATTTTGGCAGCCGCAAGCAGGCTGTCGTATTTGGCGAGTAATAACGCCTGGCAGTGCTAAAGCCTGAACCATTGAATGGAAATATCGCGGACGCGCTTGACGTTGAGGCGCGTCCGCTTCATATTGCATGGATTGCACGTTGACGCGGCTCACCACGCGGCTTACTTTACTACGATATTCACCAGTTTTCCCGGTACCACGATGATCTTCACGGTCTGCTTGCCTGCCATTGCCGCCTGCAGCTTCGCATCGGCCAGCGCAGCTTGCTCGATTTGATCGTTAGTTGCAGCCGCTCGAACTACGATCACGCTGCGGAGTTTGCCGTTGACCTGCACGGGAATTTCGATCTCGTCCTCGGCGGCAAGGGCGGGATCGTATTTGGGCCACGGAGCCTTCAACAGCTTGCTGGTCTCGCCGGACATTTCCCACAGTTCATGCGCCAGATATGGCGCCATGGGAGCGAGGAGCAATGCTATGGTGCGTTGGATTTCGGCGATCAACCACCCTGGGATGCCTCCGGCCGCGCGGGTTTCTTCAGCGGCGTAGATTTCATTTACCAGCTCCATTACGGCCGCGATCGAAGTGTTGAAATGCCAGCGGCCCTGAAAGTCGTCACCGACGCGTTTGATTGTCTGGTGCAGCTTGCGCTGGATGGCTCGGGCTGCGGGTTGCAGAGGAGGTTCGGTGGGCCCGTCGGGGTGGACGGGCGAGATGCCCGGCGCTCCATTATTTGCCACGTTTCGAACGTAGAAGCGATATACGCGGGCCAGAAAGCGCTGAATGCCTTCGATGCCGGTTTCCTGCCAATCAAGATCGCGATCCGGTGGCGCAGCGAATAAGCTGTACATTCTCGTTGCATCCGCTCCGTAGCGCTCGACCATCTCGTCGGGCGATACGACATTTCCGAGGCTCTTCGACATTTTTGCGCCGTTTCTGATCACCATTCCTTGAGTGAAAAGCCTGGTTGCGGGTTCATCGTTTTTCACCAGCCCCATATCGCGCATGAATTTGGTCCAGAAGCGCGAATAGATCAGGTGGAGGATCGCATGCTCGACTCCGCCTATGTACTGATCGATGGGGAACCAATAGGCTATTTTGGCGCTGTCGAATGGCGCTTTGTCGTTCTTGGCGTCGGTGTAACGGTAGAAGTACCACGACGAATCGACGAAGGTGTCCATCGTGTCAGTCTCGCGTTTTGCGGGGCCTCCACATTTTGGACAGGTCGTATTCACGAATTCCGGCACATACAATAATGGCGATCCGCCGGACGAAGTGATGGGGGCGTTGTCAGGCAAGATTACGGGAAGATCTTTTTCGGCTACGGGAACTATCCCGTCTTTGCCGCAATAGACCATGGGAATCGGCGTGCCCCAATAGCGCTGGCGCGAGACTCCCCAATCTTTCAGGCGATAGGTCACGGTCGGTTTGCCGAAACCTTTTTCTGCGGCCAATGCTGACATGGTTTTGATTGCTTCCTGACAGGTCAGGCCGCTGAACGCGCCGGAATTGACCAGGATTCCTTCTTCCGTGGTGAAGGGCAGCGGAGGCGCGGTCATGGTTTCTTCCGGGTCGGTGCTTGCAGGAAGGACCACAAGGCGAAGCTCGAGGGTGTATTTCTGTGCGAATTCGTAATCGCGCTCGTCGTGCGCGGGCACACTCATGATCGCGCCGGTGCCGTAGTCCATCAAAATGTAATTCGCGACCCAGACCGGAAGGGCTTCGCCGTTGAACGGATTTTTCGCGTAGCGGCCGGTGAAGACACCATGCTTTTCTATGTTGCCGATGTCTCCAACTTCTTTGGCGCGGCGCTGTTCGGCGATCAGTCCCTCGACTTGGGCGCGAAGTTCAGCATTGCGAACTACCATGTCGCGAACGATTGGATGCTCGGGCGCAAGCTGGACCGAGGTTGCGCCAAAGATCGTGTCCACTCGGGTGGTGAATACCGTGATTGTGGATCCTGCCGGACCCACGGTTCCGCCCAGATCGAAATCGACCAGCGTGCCTTCGCTCCGACCGATCCAGTTTTGTTGCATGATGCGGACCTTTTCCGGCCAGCCTTGCAGTTTCTCCAGATCGCGGAGTAGCTCGTCTGCGTATTTCGTGATGCGCAGAAACCACTGTTCCAACTCGCGCTGCTCCACCGGGGTATCTTCATGACGCCAGCACATTCCGCCAACGACCTGCTCGTTTGCCAGCACGGTGGCGCATTGCGGACACCAGTTCACTTTGCTTTTTTTGCGATAAGCCAATCCGGCTTCATAGAGCTTGAGAAAGAACCATTGATTCCAGCGGTAATAGCCGGGCAAGCAAGTTGTAACTTCGGTGCTCCAGTCGTAGGCGTAACCCAGACGATTCATCTGCGCCTTCATGGCTGCGATGTTCGTCAGGGTCCATTGCCGCGGCGCAGTGTTGTTCTTGATGGCGGCATTTTCCGCGGGCAGGCCGAAGGAATCCCAACCCATGGGATGAAGGACGTTATAGCCTTTCATCCACATGTAACGAGCCAGCGCATCGCCTATGGCATAGTTCCGGACGTGTCCCATGTGCAGGGCGCCCGATGGGTAGGGAAGCATCTCCAGGACGTAGTACTTGGGCTTCGTCGGATGGGTGTCGGCGGCGTAGAGAGCGGGATCGCTTTGCCAGCGCTCGAACCATTTTTGCTCGATGCGCTGCGCGTCGTAGCGCTCTTCGCGCGCGGCGGTCATAGTTTTATCTTCCTGGGCCATTGAAGGATAGTGCCGTAACGGGTAATCCGTAATTCTACAACGGGTGGAGTGACAATACGGTCGACGCGTGAATGATCTGAATGATCCACGAAACAATGTACCTGTACACGGGCAGGAGCATGGCTTACAATTCGCGCAAGTGGAGGGCTTTATGTCTATTCCTCGCCCTGTCATTCTGGTCTCCCTGCTCTTGACGTGCGTCGCACCAATCGCAGCGCAGACATCTTCTCCGAAACCGGCTTCTTCTTCTCAAGCCCATCTGGATGATCTTGTTGCTCCAATGGAGTCCGATGTACAGATTTCTTCGGCGCCAGAAGCTGAGTGGGACCGCGATGCAGCTAGGCAATCGTTTTCCACCCTGAGGTTTCGGTCGAAGTTCGGAGAAGAGGACCCCACTTGTTTCTACATACGCAGTTATCGGCTTACGCGCGACGATCCGCATTCGGACGCCACCAGGCTCGCGGGGCATTCCACATGCACGCCGTCCAGTCGCTTCCAGACCAGGCGCGCCGTGCAAGTTCTGGAGATAGTTCCGAGGTGACGAGGTTGAGCTACGAAGGAAACACCATACGCGCAATTTGACCTGTGCTATCGAATCAGTGGCACGCAAGGTAGAAGAAAATTCCCCACAGGATGGGTTTGTGGAATCCCACCCTAACCTCCACAGAACGCGACATTAGAGCCTGGGGAAGAGGTCTCGGCGCGCCGAAAGCCGAGGAACAACCGAGCGGTCTACCAAGCATCGGCGCCGGGCGCGCGGCGCGTATGGCTAGCGTCTGCTGCCGCGCGCGGGGAATTGGTCGAAAGCAGCTTTTCGCATTGCTACGACACTGGCGGTATGTGGCGCTATGAGTTGATCCACCTCGGAGCCTTCACCGGAGTCCGGTCTTGCGCCCGTCGATCGGAGCCGGCGTAAATACCGAAGCAAAAAATATTCGTTCACGGGCCGATCATCCTGGAGGGCCGGAGTCGCTGCTGCGGGACTGATCAAACTATCCATCGACACCTCTTCCTTCAGCACGCGCGCAAACTCATCCTCCGCGTCTTGCGCCGGCCCCCACTCGATCAGATCGGCCGCGGCACGGGCTGGCAGACGGCTGGCCAAATCCGCCGCACTTATCGAAGGCAGCGGAGACATGCTCGCCAGAAAGTGAAATCCGCCCTCACCCTCCCCGAATGCCCGCACATAAGGAAAAGATTCGCGCAAAGCTTTAGCCACGGACGCAACAATGGCGGAGTCGGGACTTCCCGGATACCACTGTTGCAGAATACCTCCCCGGCGCAAGTGCTGCCGCGCGACCGCATAAAACTCCCTCGAATAAAGCAAGCTTGAAGCCGCAGCCTGCACCGGCGGAGGCGGATCGAGAACGATCACATCGAAATCTTTAGTCGTCCGCTCCAGATAAAACCGTCCATCGTCGATCACCACATGCGACCGCGGCGAACGCAACAGTCCCTGTTCGCCAGGGTAAAAGTAGGGAAACATCGCGACCACGCTGGGCACCAACTCGACCGCCGTAGAATCTATTCCCCACGAAAGCATCGAGCGTTGCGTCGTTCCCATGCCAAAACAAATCACCAGCGCGTCTTTCGGAGGTCGCGGCAAAAACGCCAGAGGAAGATGCGCGATCATCTTGGTGATGGGCGTCATCAGCGTCATGCCCACGCCATTGACCAATAGTCGCTTATTCCCGCGCTCCGATCCAACCGCCGTTACCGTCGCCGTGCTGTCCCGGCGAACTTCTCTGGGGACAAACTGACTGGCATAATCCCGCATGCCCGCCAGGAGAAGCAGCGAGAGCAGGCCAATTGCCGGCGGTTTCCATCCCGAGCCCACACAAAAGCTTTGATCTGCCGTCGCTGGCGAACCCCGAAAGCTCACCACAAACCAGGGTACGGCGTACACCAGCAGCGTAAGCCGTTCCCCCATCAACGGCAGCAACACGAACCCGGACAGCAGCGGGCCCAAAACGCAGCCCGTGATATTCACAGCGTATCCCTGGCCCGCGCGATCCGGATTGCCCTGCGAAAAACGGTCCAGCACCATCGGCGTTACATAGCCGACGACAAAAGAAAACGGAAGAATACGCAACACGCGCAGCGACCCAGAAATCGGCAGGCGCGGATCGCAAATCAAAAATGGCAGCACAACGAAAAATCCGAGCAAGGCCAGCAGCAAGCCATTCGGAGCATTCTCGGCAGGACCGTGTCGGCGATAAAAGCGCGAGCCAAGAAAAGTGGCTCCGAGATAAGGGCAGAGAATCGCGGCGAAGGCATAAACCAGCGTGCCCAGAATCGGCGTGAACAGGCGAATCCACACCAACTCCACTCCCATGCTGGTCAGACCTGTGGCGAAGAGTAGAAAAGTCGCCCAGGCGTTTGATATTTTATGCCGCCCCGAAATCTCTCCAGTCTCGCGTACCGCCGGTCGGGCATCTGTTTGCGAGCGGCGCAGCGAAAGCAACCACGCACAGGCGGCCAGACAAACATTAAGCCCTGAGCCAATGCGCAACGTCCCGCGAAAGCCCCAGGCCTCAATGAACAGCAGCGGCACTACTGCCCCGGTCATCGCTCCCAGAACGTTGGCCAGGTAAAGATAACTAAACGATGAAGTTGATTCGGCAAAGTTGTTTTGCCTGATCGCGGCCATGGCGAAGGGAAACGTCGCTCCCATACAAGCGCACCACGGCACCAGGATCATGCCAAGCAAAACTCCCGCCGCGCCATAATAGCCCGGCATCGAAAGCGAATCGCTGCTGTTCCACTTCTCCAGCAAAAACCTCCCCCATGACAACTCATGCCGCACCAGCACTGCGGAAACGCCAATCAGCAATTCCGTCAGCGCATACAGCCGCAATGCCGCGGCGGCCGAAGCATCCGCTCGCGACCGCATATAGCGACCCGCTCCCCAGGAGCCAAGACCAAGACCGATCATGAACGCCGAGAGTACGATCGAGACCAGAGCCGTGGTGACAGCGAATTCGGCCATGGCCAGGCGCAGCCACACCAGCTCATACAAAATGCTGCAAAAGCCGGATACGAAAAAGAACGCGAAAAACGGACGCATTATGCTCTTCTTTTGTCTCGTGAAAGGGATTGTCAAGGGCGCTTCAACCTACCCGAAGATGGTACATACATAAAAGACGGCGGGATCTTTCGTGATCAGATTCTTTTTTGCTCATTGATTTGCTAATTACAGATTTGCCAACCACACGCCCGGAAAGACGAGCGGCTGCACCAGACACTAACTGCTCGATCCCGTACGAATAACTTCGTGGCGACTGAGCCGAACCTGCCGTTGGACGTGCCGAAAATCTGATACTTACACCTCGGTCGGTTAGGATCGGGCTCGCCGGTGATGGCGCGAGCCGGTTTTTGCCGCCAATTTTTTCAGTGCTTCCACATTGCCGAGATCGTCTCCCGGATCATCAATCGGCGTTTCCGCGATGAAGGCTGCATGTTTCAGGCGACGGTCGTTTAAGAGTGCCCGGAATACTTCCAATCCCAATTTACCGCGACCAATATGCTCATGCCGATCCAATCCTGAACCACGTTCTGCTTTCGCGTCATTGCAGTGCCAGACGCGCACATTCTTGAAGCCCACGGTTTCGTCGAGATGCTGCAGCGTGAGTTGCCTGCCTTCGTTGCCGACGATGTCATATCCTGCGACATGGGTGTGACAGGTATCGATGCAGGCGGCCACGGGAACGCGTTTTTTCAGAAGCTCCAATAACTCCGCCACCTGTTCGAATGTGCCGCCCAGCGAAAACTCAGCGCCGGCGGTGTTTTCTATCAGAATCGTGAGTTCACCTTTGGCCAGGTCCAGTCCCTCGCTTGCGTCGGCAATGGAATTGGCCGTCCGCTCCAGACCTTCGTCGCGGCTGGCTCCGCGAAACGATCCCGGATGGAGCACCAGATATTCGGCGCACAATGCCAACGCGCGTTCCAGTTCTCCTCGAAACGCCTCGATGGATTTCTTCAGAAAATGCGGATTTGTTCCCGCCAGATTGATCAGATAGTTGGAGTGGATCACCAGCGGCTTCAGATCATATTTCTGGCGCAAACGGTTCATCGTCACGCATTGCGGTTGGCCCAAGGAATATGGCTGCCACTGCCGAGGACTCGTCGAGAAAATTTGAAACGTGTTGCAACCGAGGCGGTGGGCCCGCTCGGCGGCGTTCTCCACTCCCCCGGCGATTGAGGTGTGGATGCCGATGCGACGCGAGGTGGTCAGAGGCCCGGTCTTTGGCGGCGGCCACTTCAGAGGATCCTTTTCGGATGGGCGGAACTTTAACGGGGAAAATGCAGCCATAGCGAGATTCTAGAGCACTCCTCCGAGTACTCCGTGTCCAGAATAGTTCAGTGGCAGAGGCTTCCGAGACACGGCGACAAAAGTTCATGGGGACACGGAGGTGGGATTCCACCCTGACGTCGAAGAGCGCGATGCTTGAGGGGGTATCGTTCAATCGTTCCGTCGATTGTCATCTATTGTCAGTCTATCGTTTGCCCTGTTTCACAGCTGAGGCTAGACTTAGGGGCCGAGGTATTTATGCTGGTCGTTATGCAGGCGCAGGCTACTGAAGAGCAGATTCGCGCCGTCTGCCAGAAGATTGAAGTGCTCGGATACAGGGCACATTCGATGCCCGGGGCGCAACGGACGGCGATTGGCATCACCGGCAACAAGGGCGAGGTCGAGTCGGGGACGCTCGAAGAAATGCCGGGTGTGCAGGAGGTGATCCGCGTCTCCAAGCCTTACAAGCTGGTGAGTCGCGACACCAAGCCTGACAACACGGTGATCAAGTTTCCGAATTCCCCGGCCACTATCGGAGGTCGCGACCTGGCGGTTATCGCCGGGCCTTGCGGGATCGAAAGCCGCGAGCAGGCGTTTACGATTGCCGAGCGCGTGGCCCGCTCCGGAGCTCAGTTCTTTCGCGGAGGAGCTTACAAACCCCGCACCTCTCCTTATTCTTTTCAGGGAATGGGCGAAGAGGGTTTGAAGATCATGGCTGAAGTACGCGAGCGATTTGGGCTGCTCGTGGTGACTGAGGCGGTCGACTATGAATCGCTCGATCTTGTCGATCACTATGCCGACGTAATCCAGATCGGCGCGCGGAATATGCAGAATTTCTCCTTGCTCAAGCGGGCTGGGCGGGCTCAAAAGCCCGTGCTCTTGAAGCGCGGGATTTCCGCCACGCTCGAAGAATTTCTTATGGCTGCGGAATACATCATGAGCGAGGGGAACTACAGGATAGTTCTCTGCGAGCGCGGAGTGCGGACTTTTGCCGACCATACTCGCAACACGCTCGATCTCAGCATTGTGCCGGCGGTGCAGCGGCTCAGCCATCTGCCTATCATTGTTGATCCCAGCCACGGTACGGGTAAGCGCAACAAAGTGACGCCTCTATCGCGCGCTGCGGTTGCGGTTGGAGCGGATGGATTGATTGTGGAAGTGCATCATGATCCTGACCGGGCGCTTTCGGACGGCATGCAGTCGCTGTTTCCCGATCAGTTCGATACGCTGATGGCGCAGGTGGGGCAGATTGCGGCAGTGGTGGGACGGAGCGTTCCACGCCCGAGCGAGATCCTTGCTCTGGCGGACGAATCAAGATTGTCCAGCCGATAGCTGAAGGAAATGCAGAATGAAGCGCATGGCATTGTGGCTTTCAGTTGCGACTTTGGCAGGAGTGGTCACAGTGCAAGGCCAGACTTCGCCGCAGCCCTCGGAATCCTCGCCAAACGCTTCGAACGCCGGCTTTGGGGTCGGCAGGATCAGTGGTTGTCGGTCGGTTCCGTGTGAACTATATGCTCCCGGGCCCAAGGTTCGGCCTGAGGCCCTCAAAGGCTTAAAAAAGCCGGTGGTGGTGGTCAGATTGGTCGTCGGTGAAGATGGCCGTCCACGTGACGTCGAGGTTGTAAAGGGAGTCAGTCCTGAGTTGGATCAGGCGGCTCTGGACGGGGTGAAACGGTGGCGGTTTACTCCTGCCAAGAAGGATGGGAAGCCCGTCGCCGTCAAAGTTAATATCGAAGTTAGTCTCGCACCCAGCTAGGCCTCATCTTCCTTGAGAAAACTTCTTCTAATCGTCGTTCTCCTTCCGCTGTTAGCCGCAAGCGGGTGGTACTACTTTCACGAGCGCACTCTTCCTGGCTACAGCCCGCTTTATCGCGAATACGCTTACATCTCGAATGGCAAGAGCAACACGGTCACGGTCGTTGATCTCAGAAGTTTTGTTCCGGTTCGAACTCTGCAGGTGGGGGATGAGCCCACCGGCATCGCGGCCAACCCCAGGCGCAATGAGATTTATGTGGTGAATTCCGGCTCCTCTAACGTCAGCGTGATTGATGCCGAGCAGAAAAAGGTTGTGGCTACGATCGGCGTTTTTGGGCGGCCCTACTTTATTGACGTTTCTCCCGATGGGCGCCGCGCCTATGTTGCCAATTCGGGGTCTAACAACGTTTCTGTGATTGATCTTGACCGGCGCGCGGTTAGGGCTACGCTTCATGTGGGGGCCAGTCCGGGGTTTGCGCGGGTGTCGCCCGACGGAACTACGGTGGCGGTTTCCAACCGCGCTGACAATTCAGTCTCGATCATCGATACTGCGCGGCTGGCTGTGCGCTCGGCCATTAATATCTGCATTCATCCCGAGGACATTGTGATTCTGCCCGATTCCAGCAAGGCGTTCGTTTCGTGCTCGGGATCGGGACAGGTTGCCAGCGTTGCACTGAAGAATGAAACCCAGAACGACAAGTTGCTGGCACTGCTCGATGTGGGGAAAGCACCGGTCAGTCTGGCTTTGAAACCCGATGGTGGGGAGCTGGTTGCTTTCAATTTCGGCGCGGGCAGCATATCGATCATTGAGACCACGGGGAATGAAGTTTCGGGCAGTTATCTCATCGGGGATCAGCCTGCGCGCGGCGTGATCTCGCTTGATAACTCGCGGTTATATGTCTCCAACTACGGCTCGAATAACATCGCGGTTTACGATATCGATTTGGGCAAGGTGGTTGCTTATCTCCCGGTGGGAACGCATCCTGATGCACTGGCACTTTCGCAAAACCAGAACTATCTGTTGGTGCTTGATTCTGGTTCGGGGGACCTGGCGGTCATTCAGAAGCGGCAGCCCAACAAGAAATTTGAACCTTCCGAATATTCCCTGCTGACGATCATTCCGGTGGGGATGCAGCCTAATCAGATCGTGGTGAAGTCTTTTATGGCTACGAAATTGATGGACGGACGCTGAGGTTGGAGGTCCGGTGACACACCTCCGCAGCCGGCGAAATGGGTTGCGTTTTGAGAGGGGTCGGTGTAATTCTCGCTAGGGATCACCGGGAGGAGAGGAAGCATCGTGTGTTTTTCAGCGACAGCGAACTTCATTGGCAGCGGAGTTCTCGGCGCGGTCGGCGTGGTCACGCTGACGAAAGTGAAGCACAGGCGCGAACTGCTTTTTGCCTCGCTGCCTACGCTCTTTGCCATTCACCAGTTCATCGAGGGATTCGTTTGGCTGGGGCTGGATGGAATTCTCGCGCCTGCTGTCGCGCATGACATGGGTGCCGCGTTCATGTTGTATGCGCAGGGACTGTTGCCTTTTCTGCTGCCGCTCAGCGTCCTGCTGTTCGAGCCTGACCTGACGAGCCGCCGGCGCATGCTGCCTTTTGTGGTACTGGGTGGAGCAACGACGCTCTACATTCTGTGGGCCCTGACGGCCTTTCCCACCGAGGTGTATGTCCGAGACAATAGTATTGTTTATATTAATCAGGCGACCAACAATATTACGGTTGCACTGGTTTATGTGGTGGTAACGTGCGGTTCGCTGCTGGTCTCCAAAATAAGGAATATGGTTATCTTTGGCGCGGCAAACGTAGCG
>Ga0181537_10002489_pt1 | contig 16146 bp, 16 predicted proteins | sample PEATcosm2014_Bin_39_FD_119765 | JGI IMG/M metagenome (GOLD analysis project Ga0181537, IMG submission 119765) | Peatland microbial communities from MTU Mesocosm Facility, Houghton, MI, USA - PEATcosm2014_Bin23_10_metaG | ecosystem: Environmental > Terrestrial > Soil > Wetlands > Peat | place... | reverse complement strand
TGGGCTCGTCGCAGCATCCTTCGCACGGGATTGACAATGGCTGCGGGATCGAGATCGCTGGCTGCAACTTCGTGGAGCATGGGCGTAAACAATACGAAGTTGTCTCGGCTTACGAGGGTTATTATTACGTTGTCATCGTCTTGAAACCGCCGTTCGAGTTCCATCGCAACCTGAATTCCAGCAAAGCCTGCACCAAGAATCAAAACCTTTGTCGTTTCTGGCATGAACCCTCTGACAGCACTCAACAGTCATTGCCCATTGAGTGACTTCCGTCACTAGTTAAAACTGGATTGAGGCCCGCTTATTCCATTGCTTCGCCTCTTCAGAGGGTGACCTACCCTTTCGGTATCTGCATCCATCACTTCAGAGAACACTGACGGTGTTCCATCACTCGCCCTCCCTCTGGCGAAGGGCGAGATCGCTTGAACCCGATGCGGCGCGGGCACGGCAAGGTAAAACAATCACGTCTTCGGCCAATCCCGTTCGCCGGCCTTAAGGTGATCACCGAGCGCTCGCCAAGACCAGGACAGCCCGAGGGCACTGGATGAGAACCTGGCAGTGTTTCATCGTTTCACGTCGACAGGATTTGGCTGGGAGCCTTCGGGGAGACAGGGATCTCTTCGTGCGGAGGAAAGGCATAGCCGCGCACGAAACATGCGAGCCTTGAGAGCTGATACAGAGATGCCAAGGGATGCAGCTGTTTCTGCTTCCGACCGCCCCGCAATAATTCTCATTTCGGCAGCGGCTCTCAAATTCGCTGGCAGACATCGAATTGAGCGAAGAATCAGACGATAACGTTGGGTCTGGTCGTAGAATTCCTCAGGATTTGGCCTTGCGTCCTCAAACTCCCAAAAAGTGCATACATCGTCAGATGGCGAGGCGAATTCAAATGAGGATTCGCGTCGCGTACGCCGTTGGCGCAGGAGCATTAGTGACGAATTGATGGCGACTCGTGTAAGCCACGTATAGAATTTAGATCTCCCGTCAAACTGCTTCAAATATACGAAGACCCGGAGGAACGCATCCTGCATTGCGTCTTCGGCGTCCTGCATATTTCCTGTTATAGAGAGTGTCCGCTTAAGAATGTTTCTCGAATACAACGAGAACAGTTCAGAAAACGCTGCGGTTGAGCCCGTCTTGGCGGCCGAGACCAATCTTTCATCTCGTTGAGGCGTCTGCTCAGTTTGAGACGAAGCCGGAAGGACCTCGAATTCAAGAGATGGCTTTATCCAAGGCAAATCTGTTTCGTGGGGTAGGTGCGCCGTTCCAGCGCAAAGCTCAATCGATGACATTGGATGTTATCTCCTTTGGGAAAGATTGCTGCCCGATGTCCAGGTTCAGATGTGTAGAAGTCGGCTCAATCGACGCTCGCGGGAAGGCAGTTGTCCCACCTGCTAGCCGTCTACGCGCAAGCGAAAGGAGCCGATCGGCTTGCACGTCTGAGATTTCGAGCAACAGGGATACATCTCTCCGCGAATAGTCGAGAACGTCTCTCAGGAAAAGGACCACGCGTTCTTGCAATGGAAGAGCTTTGAATGAGAATCCGGCACCATGGTCAGTCTCCGGAGAACGGTCGCCTTCGCTGGTCATAGGGCACGATCGGAGATGGCGCAATGCGCCTTGTACGACGATTCGCAGAGCATATCCATACTTAAACCTCTCTGACACATAGCTGCCGCCAAGTTCTTCAAGAGCTTGCTTAACGATGTCTTCAGCGCAACAAGCGCACGAAAGCAACGAAGCTGCCGTCAGAAGGAATTGCGCACGATGGGTGCGGACAACCCGTGCCCAGTCCTTCGAATTCGTGGCTTGCGTCTGCAGTATAAAAGTCATGGTCAATATCCAGCGTCGGCCTCGCGCGCATTGAGGTAGATATTCGACACCGGCTATCAATCTGGCACAGATTGTTCATGAACCATCGGGCCAGACTGCCATGGCGAATATCTTCCCATCGCGGCTGAAATCGTTCCGAATGTCATCGATGTAAACCGCCAGACACTCGTTTTATTCCAAGCTAGTTCCGGCGGTGCGGTGTTGGCTTGACAGGGCTCGTTGAGGAGTTGTGAATGCCTGCGGGGTGTATTGTGCTCGTTCAAGCATCCATATAGCACGGCAATAAGGGCTGCCCTCTCGTTCTAAAAAATAGTTCAAAAGGTTCGAATAAAAACTGCTTCCTTGGGTTATCCATTACAGCACGCCAGTTGGGATCTGATTCACTCAGTCGTTTTTCCTGACTCGTTGGCGCAACAAGAGACAGCGATTGCCTCTTGACTGGAGACAAGAATGCGAAACAGTTTAGTGTTTGATGCATTAGAGCACATCAACAATCGTTATGAGCTCTGCCACGTCGCGGCGAAGGCGACTCGGAAGTTGCACAAGCCCCGCACCCGTTTGCAGGATACGACCAACGATGTCCTGGTCCTTCTCACATCTCCTCACAATTCAAAGCACCATCATAAGGATTCTCGTTTCGAGTAGGTTTGGTCTTTAAGGTTAATTGAACGACCAGTGAAAGGAACCCTTGGTTCTGCTCCTGTGCGCCTCATACTTCCGAGGGAATATCCGGCGTGAATTCAGGGCTATCCCGCGAAGGACAGCCCTTGGACAAATGGAAGATCATTTGGAGACATCCCGGACGCCTCGAGCTTTTAGTGTGAATGTCATGACGAGTCTCGTTAGAGGGAATGCGTTGGAGGATAGACAAATGAAGCCTTTCCATGAAGTTCAGGCGTCCGATCTCGGATCGTATTCACTGCAAGATGAAATTGCCTCAAGAGGCTACTTGCTGATTCGTGACTTATTGCCCCAACACACTCTGAGCCGGGTACTCGGCGACATAACGCGCATCCTTTACTCGGCGGGATGGCTCGTGCGCGACGATGACCCGCTCGAACGGATGGCCGATATCGGTGCAGCGTGCGGAGATCCAGACCCTTCCTTCAAGCGAATCTACCAGGCTGTATTCAATCTGGAATCGTTTCACTCCCTGCCACACCATCCAGACTTGCAACAAGTCATGAGCAAACTCGTTGGAGAGAATATCCTGATCCACCCAAAAGCCAATCGGCCGGTTGATTTTCCCGCGTTGCGAACGTCTCGTGAATCATGCGCATCAGGACTTCCGATTCATGAGTGGAGACCCCGAGTGCTTTACGGCTTGGATTCCCCTTCACGACTGCCCAACAAGAATGGGGCCATTGCAGATTCTGGAGGGCTCTCACTGCTTTGGCATCCAAAGCCATGACCATGAGAACTTCCACGTTCCGGAAATTCGTGAAGGCGCGGCGCTAGGCGGCGATTGGGTTGGCGGCCAGATGAACGCGGGGGATGTGCTGATTTTTCACAGCCTCACCGTGCATGCAGCCTCCCCAAACCTCTCCAACCAATTGCGCATTTCGCTGGACTGCCGATTTCAGGATTGCCGGCGCTTCGTCAATCCCGCCACCCTGGCATTTGCCGGCGAATCAGCAAAGTCATGGGAAAAGACTTACTCCGGGTGGCGCTCAGACGATTTGAAATACTATTGGAAGAAACTGCCGCTGAGATTCGATCCTTCCGTGACCGAGTTAAAGCGGCTCGCAAAGACAGCCGACTCGCCGCGCAAACAGGCAAGGTATGTCAGGATTTTGAGCCAATTGGAAGAGTTCGCCGAGTGCGCCAGTAGATAAGGTTATTTTTCTCCGGCTCGCCGTCTTGAAGTCATATGCTTATCCGTCGCTCAAGTGCTTCTGCAGTTGAACCCGGGGTTCAAAACTCCAGACTCAAGCCGTCGCAACTAAACTGGCCGCGCGGACCAGTCAAACCTCCGCGTCGTCGGCGTTCGTTCGCTTTAGGGCCGCCCGAATAAGCCCTCATTGGCATTGCTGAGCTTCATGCGCATAGAAATCCTCGGAGGTCGGCTTCACAAGGCGCCCGGTTGTGTTCTTGGCGGGCTTGGTTTCACCCGGACGGAGTGCCTCGCGAACCATCCTCCGGGCTCGTGCAAGCCGCGACATGACGGTCCCTATCGGAATCGAGAGAATCTCCGCAATCTCCCTGTACGTGGCATCTTCCACATCGCACAATAGAATCACTTCTCGGTAAATGGTCGGCAATTGTTGAATTGCGTCTCGAATTACAGCGATGCTCGAACTGTCGATCAACAATGATTCAGGAGTGGTGCAACTGGCGAATGTGGGAAAGACCTGCTCCTCCGATTCCTGTCCAACCATCAACTGGCGTTCCCGAACTGGACATGAACTGAGAAACGTGTTTCTCAGGATTCTAAAGATCCAGGCCCGGAAGTTTGTGCCGGGCTGAAACGATGCGAAACTTCGAAAGGCCTTGAGGTACGTTTCCTGTACCAAATCCTCAGCATCATGGTCGTTTCGCGCCAGCCAGCGCGCCAGATTGTAGGCAGAATTCACAATGGGCATGGCGAGGGCTTCGAATTCCGCGACTGCTTGGTTACCCTGTGAGGATGCCGGGCCGCCTCCGAACGTCTTCTCTGGGGCGAATGCATTTTGTCTCATTTGTTTTCTCCCGAATCAGGGCGTACTGTGTCTAGCATCGAATCTGAGCTGCCTCCACTCAGGAGTCAATTCACAGGACCTGTTTTCTACCTAGCCCCGCGCTTTCCCGGTAAGTATTTGATGAGTATCGGCTTAACGCGAAATATATTCTCGGCGGGCGGGACTAGAGATGCTAAACTTTGCCCGAGGTTCAGTTCCGTATGGAGCCGTTGCGGCCCAAGTCCGTCGTCCGGTTTGGAACATTTGAATTTTCGTGCCAATCGGGCGAGGTTCGTCGCGCCGGACTGAAGATCAGGGTGCAGCCGCAACCATTGAAGGTACTTCAGATACTGCTGGAGCATCCGGGGGACGTCGTCACGCGGGAGCAATTGCGCACCCGACTTGGAGCCCAGGAAACCTTTGGCGACTTCGATCAGGCCCTCAACATTGCAATCGGAAAACTCCGCAGCGCACTCGGTGATTCATCTGAAAGTCCGCGTTATATTGAGACCCTTCCAAAACGTGGTTACCGATTCATTGCAGACCTGACTGTGATCGATGCCGACACTGGAGCCGGCCGGCTGGAATCCGCTGGGGCGATCTCCCGGGTCCAGGAATCTCAGGCCAACCATCTGGGCACTTCACAGCTAAACTCTCCAATCCCGGTTCGATCGCCGGCAGGCGCGTTGAGGCACCGGAGGTGGGCAGCCCGTCGAACTGCAGTTGCTGCGGTGGTGACTCTGAGCCTCTTGATCCTGGCCTCGTATCTGGCTCTCTCCAGGGTCGGCAGATCCCCCCGGATTCGATCTCTGGCAGTTTTACCGCTTGACAACCTCTCAGGCGACGCCGGGCAGGATTACTTTGCCGACGGCATGACCGAAGAACTTATCAAAGACCTTGCCCAGATTCACGCTCTGCGCGTGGTCTCCCGCACATCGGTGATGATGTACAAAGGGACGCGAAAGCCCCTCCCTGAGATCGCGCGGGAGTTGAGCGTAGATGCGGTCGTGGAGGGATCTGTTCTTCGATTCGGCGACCAGGTGCGCATCACAGCGCAACTGATCCAGGTTCCGGCTGACAAACACTTGTGGGCAAATAGTTACCAGGGCAATGTGCGCGACACGCTGGCAGTCCAGAATCAGGTAGCGCGCGCCATTGCCGAACAGATCCGGATTGAAGTCACTCCCCAGGAAGAGGCCGCACTCAAAAAAGAAAGACCTATTGACCCCGAGGCCCAGGAAGCATATCTCAAGGGACGCTATTTCTGGAATCAACGAACCGCTGCGGGGTTCACAAATGCAGTGAACTATTTCAATCAGGCCGTCGCCCGGGATCCGGGCTATGCTGCGGCTTACAGCGGACTGGCCGACACCTACGCTCTACTGGGAGACTGGCAGTATTCAGTAATGACACCGAAAGAAGCTATGCCCAGAGCCAAGGCGGCGGCGATTAGAGCCTTGGAACTGGACGAAAGCCTCGGCGAGGCGCACGCTTCCCTTGCATTCTGCCTGGAAGGATTCGACTGGGATTTCGCAGCTGCGGATAAAGAATTTCAACGAGCACTTGAGCTTAGCCCCAGCTATGCAACCGCGCATCATTGGTACGCCTGGCACCTGAGCCTTGTTGGACGGGGCAAAGAGGCAATTGCCGAGATGGAAAAGGCCGAAAACCTCGATCCTATATCCCCAATCATTAATGCCGACTTGGCGGAACTGCTTCTCATCCAACACCTTCCCGATGAGTCGATTCAACAAAGTCTTACCTCCATCGAAATGAATCCCGGTTTCGCTTATGGACATGTTCAACTGGCTCAGGCGTATATCGAGAAACGCATGTTCAAGGGGGCGGTCCGTGAACTGCAGAAAGCAATCCAGATATCCGGTGAGAGCCCGGCATTGAACGCCAACTTGGCTCGTGCCTACGCTGGATTGGACAGAAAGGCAGAGGCGGTAGCGATTCTCAACAGGCTCAAGAGCAGCTCAGTTCCGGACGATGCGCATGCCACCCATATCGCAATGATTTACACGGCCCTCGGCAACAAGGACGAGGCTTTTATCTGGCTCAACCATGGTTATGAAGAACGATTCAATCCGGGCGTTCTCACCCGACCTTGCTTCGATCCGCTACGCTCGGACTCGCGTTTCCAGGATATTTTGCGCCGCGTCGGGCTTCCGGCGAAGACAGAGAGCGCGGAATCGATTTCCGTTCCGCCGGAGCGGTTGGGAAGTCACCCCATGCGAAACGCCGCTTTCCGCGTAAAACGATTGAGATAGCACAGGCGAACCCTCGAGAATCTCCCGGAATCCACAAGTCCCAGTGTCCTCGTCGCATGAAGTGCACTTCCCTGTCCAGCTTCTGGGAGGGCTCGATGGTGTTGGACGCACAGCGAATTCCTCCGGTCGAAGGCGTGATCCCGTGCGGGGCCGTGGCGATATGGACAGCTATTTTTTATCAGTCGGGAATAAACTTCGCGGGAATCGGTTTGCACATTTGGATGGTGCCCGCAAAACAGCTCTTCTGCGGGATTACTTCAACGCAATAACCGCGCCGTACGACAAAACTTTGATCATGGACAGGAGAACTGAATGTACGCATCCGTAATGAAGAATTCAGCCCGCGGAAAGATTCTCACTATCGGCCGGGATCAGCAATTCGAGAGCACTGAGCAAATGGATCGAACAGCCAGGATCAGCGAGGCTGAGAGGGTAGCATCCATAGGCAGGATGGCTTGCTTCATATCCCATGATCTGCGCCACCCACTCTCTGCAATCCACGCAAATCTCGAATTCCTCAGTTGCAAGGAAGTTCTCCCAGACGACCGGAGAGAAATACTCCTGGAGGTGCAGGAAGCTGTGGTGGTGATGACCGAAACCATCGATTCCCTCTTGCGATTCGCTCGTGGCGACGGACACAATCCAATGGCGCATCACCATGTTGGCCTGGCCGCCGAGAGAGCAGCCGCCGCAGTGAGGCGCCATCGAGCAGCGCGCGGTGTCTCGATCGATGTCGAAATACGCTCCAACGCTACTGCGAGGATCAACCCCCGGAGCATCGAGAGTGCAATCTACAATCTGCTGCTCAATGCCTGCCAGGCGGCGCAGAATTTCAACCCTGAACCCAATGTGACCATGGATGTTGAAGCGATCGGCCCAATCATTTGTATCATCGTTACCGATAATGGGCAGGGGGTGCCGTCGTCCATACGCGATACCCTCTTTGATCCATTTGTCACCTGCGGAAAGCACGACGGGCTTGGGCTTGGACTTGCCATGGTACGCGAAATAGCAGAGGAACACCTTGGTTCGATTCAACTGACGGAATCTGAACCAGGCAGGACTGTCTTTACTCTACTGATTCGGACGCAGACCGGTGCGGACCCTGATCCGAGAAACACTTGAAGCTTATCTATGGCAGCAACAACGAGGGCGGGATTCCGCTGGCAAGTTCGTCCGGTGTTTGGCCCGCCAATGTTCGAGTTCCAAAGGTCCACAAATAGGAGGAATGAATGGAAAGTTCAGCCCGTATCCGAGATCGCTTCCTGACACGATGCAGCAGGGAGGCTGTGTCCACGTCGCTGAATCTGCTCGGCGATTTCCCCAACATGCCTGCCGATCTCAGTAGTCTGGTCAGACGCCTGCGCTTTGAGGTTTCCGACAAGGTGCGTCGAACCAGAAAATTGGATTTTCTTGCAAGGAAATGCTCATGAGATACGGCATGCAGTTCGCGCAAATAGCCGTAATCATAACCGTCATGGCATTGGCCTCTGTGGGCGCTCGCGCTTCGGACCTGGACAGCAATGCAACGGCTCTCGCCACGCTTCAGGCCAAGGCGGATCAAGCTCCTCCCAGAGACAGATGCTATCTCTATGCTGAACTTGTCGGCCAATTGACGGATCGTGTAGGCCAACAGTTCAATTCCGGTGATTTCGGTCAGGCTTCGGAAAGCCTCGTGCTACTCAGGCGATATGCAGTACAGATTGATTCGGCCGTCACCGATGATAGCCGAAAGCTGAAGGATGCCGAGATGCTCACACGACGCGCCTCGTTTCGGCTCAGCAGCATGTTACGCGGCGCCTCCTATGAAGATCGGCCGGCATTGGATGCGACGCTGCAGCTCGTATACAAGGCCCAGAAGAACCTCATGATGCAGGTCTTCAAAAGATGACGCACGCATGAAACTTGTCTTGCTGCACATGCTCAAAAACGGAACGTTTTACCACGAACTGGGCGCAAACCATTTCGACAACCGCGCCAAGGGCAGGCAAGTCTTGCGTCTCGTCACCTGTCTGCAAGACCTCGGATTCACCGTCGAGATCGCTCCTGATGCGGCACGGGCGGCGACTTGCTTCTTCTTAGCAGAGAGGAGCCGAGGGGATGAATTGGAGACTCTTCGGCGCGCAACTGGACCAAATTCTGGACCACGTTTCTTAACGAAGCCCGGTTCTCACTTCCTGATCGCGGAGGAGCCGGAAGCATGTGAGAGTCGTTTGGTTTGCTACTAGACGGAACGCTGTGTTCGTCAGTGCCCTCAACCGGGATCAAGGGAGGATTCCAGTGGAAAACGTCTGCCGTACGGCGGCAAAGGTGCCCTCATAGCCTCATTTTCGGTGCGCGTGTGCCCAGACCTGTGCCGTGCTCAAAATTGGAGCGCTGAGCAAGGCGCTAAAGCACCCGTGACACATATTCACACTTGCCTTTCCAATTGCCAATTTCCGGGTTGCCGGCTAATCGCTCGCAATCCGCTGCTCGCTTCCCGTTAGTCGGTTTGGGGCTAACTCTCCACAATCTCCACAATGCATTGCGAGTCACGTCAGCTTGAACCGGGGAGATCCAGGCGGGATTGCAACTGCTTCCAATAACGACGGCTCAAGCGTAGTCTGATTCCATTGTGGAGCAACACGTCGTATTCCCCATTCTCGTTCAGCTTCAGACCGCGAACGCGATCGAGCTTAACGATGATCGAACGGTGAATTCTGCAAAAGACCGACTGATCCAGCTCCTCATCGAGTTCCGCCATGCTGCGGCGCAGGAGGTGTGACTTTGCACCCACATGCAAACAGGAGTAGTAATCCGCTGCCTCGATCCAGTCAATCTCCGACATCTTGAGGAACGTGAGCTCCCCGGCGCTTTTCACCGCGATATGCTCCACTGTTCGCTTCGATCTTCTACCTTGCGCGATTCTTTCCCTGGCGCGATCGAGTGCTCGCTCGAATCGAGGGTTATCGAACGGTTTCAAGAGATAATCGAGGGCTCCCGCCTCGAAGGCCCGCAACGCGTATTTGTCGTAAGCCGTGACGAAGACCACCGCCGGAGGCAGATCGCCGCCCAGCATCTCAAGCACATCGAACCCGTCGCACTCCGGCATCTCGACATCGAGAAAGAGAAGGTCTGGCTTCGACGCACGAATTTCGGCGAGCGCCTCCATGCCCGATGCGCATTCACGAATGATTTCAATCTCTGGATGAAGGCGCAGTAACAAGGCCACATTGCTGCGAGCGAGCGGCTCATCGTCCACAATCGTGGCGCGAATTCTTCCGGGCTGTTCTTCCTTGCTCATGCGTCATGCCTTTCCGGCGGGCGGGAGAACAGTGAAAGGCAGAGAAACCGAGACCACTACGCCGCCCGCATCCCGATTCCGCAGGCGGATGTCGCAGTCGTCTCCATAGAGCGTTTGCAGACGGGCACGCACATTGGAGATACCGATTCCCGGGCGCGTGGTCTCCCAATTGACGGGAAGACTCGGACCGTCGTTGAAGACGCTCAACGTGAGCATTCCGTTGGAACGGGATGCGGCGATTCGAATCGCTCCTCCCCGTGCGTGCTTGGCAATGCCATGCTTGATAGCATTTTCGACCATTGGTTGCAAAATCAGGCTAGGGACCTGAGCGAGATTGAGTTCCCCTGGAACATCCACGTCAACCTGAAGGCGATCCATGAATCGTACCTTTTGAATGTCCAAATACTTTTGCGCATATGCCATCTCCTCCTGTAAAGCCACTTGTTGCCGAGTCGAGTCATTCAGCATCCGGCGCAAAAGATCGCTCAACTCGGCGAGCATGCTGACTGCGGAGTCATTCCGTCCCTCACGCACGAGGCCGGCCACGGAGTTGAGCGTATTGAATAGGAAATGAGGCTCGATCTGCTGCCGCAAGGCGTGGAGTTGAGCAATCACGAGCTGCTCGGAGAGGCGCGCAGACTCAGCCTCGCGAAAGGCAACGCGTGCTCGGGAATCCAGGACATAGTTCAACATCAGGATACCGGCATACAAAACTACATAGGAGAGCAGCCCGTTGTAGAACTTGGCGAACCAGAGGAGCAGATAGGGCGGTGGAGTGGATTCAAGGTATGGGTTAAATCGGAAGTACAAGCAAGACGTCCATGCGGAAGAGACGATCCCCGTGGCGGCGCAGGCAAAGACATGCACGATCCAGGTCAAGATGGAGATTGGCTTCACAAGTGGAAACTTGCGGCTGAGGCGCAAGATAAGCGGGGTGGCCACAATCCATGGAAGCCAGGAAAACACGACCACGGCGAAGAGGATCAGCCAGGCGTGGTGCATGCCTTCGGAACGCATGACGAAAACCGTCTCGAGCCCATCGATCAGCCCGAAGCCGAACCAGATCGACGCTATCCCTATCCACCGGGGCGAGTCGGCGCGGATGTCTTCAATGCTCATATGAGAATCGTAGTCCTTGTCTGTGGCGGAATTCAGAAAAATGCAGCGAATTGCCGGAAGCATGCAGGGAACGGCCTATCGCAAAAACCAGGTTGGAGGAAGACTAGGTCTATGCTGCTCTCGATTGCAAGCCCTGGCCACGCTCGACGGAGCGCTACCGGAACGCGAGCGGGTTCACTACCAAACTGATGAAGGCAGCGTGAGGAAAAGATGAATAGAAGAAGCCTGCTCAAGAATTCAGCCGCACTCGGCTTTGCGGCTGCGCTCCCCACCATGGCAACTGCAAAGCTGTTTGCCAGCGCCGGCACAGGTCAAATGGAGAGCGGCAATCCAAACCCGACGGCCAAGCCCAACACGCTTACCCCTCCCGCCCAGGGCAGCATTCGTATTGCCTTCCCGATCTCCGAAGGAACGCAACTGATCGATTTCGCCGGTCCCTGGGAGGTATTTGATGGCGTCGTAAAACCAGGGACTACCGGTGAGGCGGCATTCGAACTCTATACCGTGGCTGAGACCTTGAAGCCAATTTCGGCCAGTGGAATGAAGATCATTCCCGACTACACATTTGAAACAGCTCCCGTACCCAAGCTGATTGTCATCCCGGCGCAGGGTGGAGCAACCAAGGCCATGCTCGATTGGATACGGATATCGAGCAAGAACACGGACGTAACTATGTCGGTATGCACCGGCGCATTCGTGCTGGCGAGAACCGGTCTGCTATCGGGTAAATCCGTCACCACTTTTCACCAGGCGTTCGATAGCTTTGAAAAGCTGTTTCCAGACATTAAGTTGATACGCGGAGCCCGGTTTGTTGAAGACGGCAATCTGGCCTCGTCGGGTGGTCTTACCGCGGGGATGGACCTGGCGTTCCGACTCGTGGAGCGTTACTTTGGCCGCGAAGTGACCGAAAGACTGGCCTTCCAACTCGAATACCAGGGAAAGGGCTGGATGAGTGCGAATTCAAACGAGGTCTATGCCAAGTACAAAAATCCAACGATGGCATCTAAAGGCCCAATTTGTCCCGTTTGCGGCATGGCGGCCCTCCCCTCAATCTCATCGACTTACAAGGGGAAGACTTACTACTTCTGCATGCAGGCTGACAAAGTGACATTCGAGGGCTCTCCCGAGGAATTCGTGAAGCCGGCTTAGTGAGAAGACACACCTGTGAGTCCCCCTCGGTCCCGAATCTCTTCATCAGGTGATTGGTCAGACGAGATCAGTTCCCGGCGGCAACATTGCTGGAACTGATCTGAGCACGAAACGTTACAATGCGGCACACGCTGCGCGAGGAGACGTAAAAGATGAACAGCACTGCACAGTTCGAGAGCCTGATCCGCAATGTGCGCTATGCGTGGCGAACGTTGAGGCGTAGCCCCGGCTATGCAATCCTCGCGATATTGACGCTCGGTGCTGGCATAGGGGCCAACACCGCAATTTTCACGGTGATCAACGGTGTGCTGTTGCGGCCATTGCCCTATACGCAAGCAGAACAGATCGTGCACCTCGATCAGACCGCGGCGAAGGTTGGGCCGGACCCTCTGGGCCTCTCGGTTCAGGAAGTGCGAGACTTCAGGGAACAGAACCACGTTTTTTTGGATGTAGCCGAATATCACTCCATGACTTTCACCATGCTTGGATCAAAGGATCCCGAGCGCGTGGTAACCGGCGTGGTATCGGGCAATTTCTTCAACATGCTCGGAGTCAAACCGCTCCTGGGGCGTCTGCTGACTCCTGCAGACGATAGTCTTACTGCGCCCCTGGTCTTACTGCTGAGTTATGCCTATTGGATGAGAGAATTCGGCGGCGACCGGAACATTCTCGGGCGCACATTCGAGATGAATGATCGAGTGCATACGGTCGTCGGTGTGCTCCCTCTCCTGCCTGACTATCCCGATGCAAACGATATCTGGATGCCCACGACGTCGTGCCCTTTTCGTTCGGCCCCGTCGATGATTGCGAACCGCGAGGGACGAATGCTGACCGGATACGCCAGGCTGAAGCCCGGCGTCACGCCTGCCGAGGCGAACATCGATCTTGCAGCGGTCAGCCAACGGCTTGCTCAGGACTATCCCAGGTTTTATCCGGCCTCGGCAGGGTTCCTTCCGCAAACCACCGCCATCGAGCAGGAACTTACGCACGGTGCACGATCAACCTTTCTGATTCTGCTCGGAGCGTCGGGACTGGTTCTGCTGCTCGCCTGCGCCAATCTCGCCAACATCGCTTTGTCACGGCAGCTGCAACGGTCGCGCGAAATGGCGATTCGCATGGCGACGGGAGCCGGCCGATGGAGCCTGTTTTCTCAGTTGTTCGCGGAAAGCATGATGATTGCCCTGGCTGGCGGCGTTGTCGGCATAGGCATTGCGGCAATCGGCTCGAAGCTAGTCATTGACTATGCCGCGAATATGACCCCGCTGGCCATCGGGGTTCATTTGGATGGAACCGTATTGTTGTTTGCCCTCGGCGTCTCTCTGCTGGCAGGCCTTCTGTTTGGATTGCTCCCTGGATATGTTGCGAGCCGGGTTCGTTTGACAAGCATGAGCGATGCCGGAGCACGCACAGCAGCCAGCGGGAGTGGGACGCGCATGCGCAGCGTCCTGGTCGTAACGCAGGTGGCCATCTCCTTCGTGCTGCTTGTTTGTGCAGGTCTGATGGTGCGCAGCCTTTATAACCTTCTTTCAGTCGATCCCGGATATAAGAGCGCGAATGTGCTCTCCATGCAGATTAGTCTGAACTGGACAAAATACCAAAAGAGCGAGGCCTCCAGAAACTTCTTCCATCAAACGCTTGAACGCGTGCAAGCGATGCCGGGAGTGCAGAGCGCTGCGCTGAGTATGGCCGTTCCGCTGAACAACGCTATGGGACCCGTCAGCGGGGGAGTTGCCATTGAAGGCCGGCCAGTTCGCTCCAATGAGCCTTTGCCTCAGATCAACTTTGGACTTGCCAGCCCGGACTACTTCAGCCTGCTTGGAATTCCTTTGCAAGTGGGACGTTCCTTTGTGCCCAGCGATGATTCGGGGGCGCCGCCGGTTGTGATTGTCAATGACCGGATGGCTCGGCATTTCTGGCCCAATGAGAAGCCGATCGGGCACCGTGTCGCAGTAGGCGGCAACAGTAATACAACATGGGCGACGGTGGTCGGCGTGGCAAGTAATGTCCATCAGGAAGGCTTGGACAAAGAGCCTGCCGATACAATGTACCTTCCCGTCGAACAAGCCGGACTAACGAGCGGGCATCTCCTGGTTCGCACCCGCGGAAATCCGATGCAGATGGCCAATCAGGTTGCAGCAATCATTCACCAGGTCGATCCACAGCAACCGGTTACGGAGGTTCGAACACTCGATCAGTTTCGCAGCGCACAACTCGGTACGCCGCGCGTGACCAGCATCCTTCTAAGCATCTTCGCCGCCGTCGCCTTCTTCATTGCTCTTGTCGGTGTAAGCGGGACGCTGGCTCTTTCGGTGGCGAGACGATCGAAGGAAATCGGCATACGCATTGCTCTGGGTGCAACGAAGCGGGACATTCTCGTCAACGTGGTGACGGGTGGCATGATTCCGGTTTTGGCAGGCCTGGTCCTGGGATCGCTGGCCGCGGTGTTCGCAACTCGCGCTTTGACGACGATGCTCTTTGGGATCAAGCCAGGTGACCCAGGAACATTTATCGCCATAGCGTTAGCATTCCTTGCCGTTGCTCTGGTGGGTTGCGTCCTTCCCGCCCGGCGCGCGGCGAAGGTTGATCCAATGATCGCTCTGCGCAACGAGTAGGGATTGAGGCTGCTGCACCGGTTACAACCGGACGAGTCTTCAGGGCAGTCAGTCGTCACAGGGCATCTTGGGGCAATGGTATTTCTGAGAACATCGTCTGGTATGTGGTTCGGAACGGTGCTTAGCCGATAGAGCTCGAACATTTAACGCCTCATGGCCTTCCGCAGACGTTTGCAAAAACTTTGTCACGTAAATGGAGGTGGGCTGGAGCAGATCCAATTTCTTCTGGGCCCGCCTCTGTCCTGCCCCCTTAGCGCTATCTCGGTTGCAAGCAGAATTTGGAGGAACCGTTGAATGACCGGTTTGGATGCCTGCTCTTGAAGAGTCTGGATTCACGATAAGGCCAGTTCCTGTCAGGTGATAATTGCTTTCGATTTGCTCGTCATCGGGGATCGTGCTTCGACTCGCAGCAATGCCGTGGTGCAGGTTTCGAAATCCAATAACTCTCTTCACGATAAGACGGTTCCAGGGAATAAACCCACCATGACTCAGTTACAAGTCTTAGCGCCATCAAGATTTGTTCCTTGGGGGAAATTCAACCATGCGTTTTCAGCAAGCGTCTCTTGGGAGCCGGGAGATGCCGGCCTTTTTGCGCCCAATTTGGTTTGTCCTTGCGGTGGTTTTCTCGATCCTGTGTGCAGGACCTCAACTGGCCTGGGCAGCGCCTGCAGCCACCACGACAACGTTATCCGTCACCTCTGGAAGCGCGGAGACGATGGTGACCGCTGGAAGCGTAGTGACGCTGACGGCGACGGTCAGCGCCGGCAGCTCGCCGGTAGCGCGTGGCCAGGTCAACTTCTGCGACGCGACGGCGGGGTATTGCACGGACATCCATTTGCTGGGAACTGCGCAGTTGACCAGCGCAGGGACGGCGACGCTGAAGCTTCGTCCGGGCGTCGGAAGCCACAGCTACAAAGCTGTCTTCGTTGGAACAACCGCCAACGCGGTAAGCGCATCGACGGCATCGGCGCTCGCGGTGACAGGGTTATACCAGACAATCTCGACCATCGCCGCGAGCGGCGACCCCGGCGACTACACGTTGACCGCGACGGTCTCAGGGAACGGAAGTGCTTCGCCCACCGGCACGGTTTCGTTTATGGATACCAGCAACTCAAACCAACCGCTGGCGATGGCTCCCCTGACGCCGGTGGCGGCTGGGCTGAACCTGCTCTCCACCTGTACCATCTGCTTTTTTGCGGGTGGGCCTGCAAACTTTGTCG
>Ga0181537_10002488_pt1 | contig 16151 bp, 11 predicted proteins | sample PEATcosm2014_Bin_39_FD_119765 | JGI IMG/M metagenome (GOLD analysis project Ga0181537, IMG submission 119765) | Peatland microbial communities from MTU Mesocosm Facility, Houghton, MI, USA - PEATcosm2014_Bin23_10_metaG | ecosystem: Environmental > Terrestrial > Soil > Wetlands > Peat | place... | reverse complement strand
GCCATCGGATCGCGCCGCATGGGCGGCGTGGCGAAGAATCTCGCCGCCATGCTCGATGACCGTTTTCACCGCGGCAAATTCGACGACATCACCGACCGCGCCGATGCGCCGATCGAGGACGCGCTCGCCATGCTGGTGCGCGAACGGCTCACCGGCCAAGCGCCGCCGGCCGCCGCGCGAAAACTGGTCGAACTGTGGCGCCCATTGATCGAAGAACGGGCCGGCCGCAATCTCGACCGGCTGGAGCGCGTGGTGCTCGATCAAAGGCGGTTCGGCGATGTCGTCCACGATCTGCTCGACAGTTTGGACATGGGCGAGGATCGTTCGAGCGACTCCGACGAGGACGAAGGCGAAGACGGCGAGGACCAGAACCAGAAAGACGAATCCGGTCAGGACGGCGAGGCGTCGGATACCGCCGAAAGCGAGAAAATGGCCGCCGAGGCCGAGGCTTCGGCTGATGAATTGCCCGACAGCACCTCGGAAGCGGTCGATGCGCCGGCCGCCGACATGGCTGACGACGCGGAGATGGGCGATTCGGAAACCGCCGCCGAGCCGTGGCGACCGCGCAACAACCGCAACGAGCCGCGCGGTCCGGACTATCGGCCCTTCACCGCGAAATTCGACGAAACGGTGGGTGCCGAGGACCTTTGCGAGCCCGAGGAACTCGACCGGTTGCGCGGCTATCTCGACAAGCAGCTTTCGCATTTGCAAGGCGTGGTGGCGCGGCTGGCCAATCGTCTGCAGCGTCTGTTGCTGGCGCAGCAAAATCGCTCCTGGGAGTTCGACCTCGAAGAGGGCTTGCTCGATCCGGCACGGCTGTCGCGCGTCATCGTCGATCCGATGCACCCGCTGTCGTTCAAGCGCGAAAAGGATACCGATTTCCGCGATACGGTGGTGACGCTGCTGCTCGACAATTCCGGCTCGATGCGCGGCCGCCCGATCACGGTTGCCGCCACCTGCGCCGATATTTTGGCGCGGACACTGGAACGTTGCGGCGTCAAGGTCGAAATCCTCGGCTTCACCACGCGAGCCTGGAAGGGCGGGCAATCCCGGGAATCCTGGCTGGCCCAAGGCAAGCCGGCCAATCCCGGGCGGCTCAACGATCTGCGCCACATCATCTACAAGTCGGCCGATGCGCCGTGGCGGCGGGCGCGCAAAAATCTCGGCTTGATGATGCGCGAGGGCCTGCTCAAGGAGAACATCGACGGCGAGGCCCTCGATTGGGCGCACAAGCGGCTGCTCGGGCGCACCGAATCGCGCAAGATTTTGATGATGATTTCCGACGGCGCGCCGGTCGACGACTCCACTCTCTCGGTCAATCCCGGCAATTATCTGGAACGCCACTTGCGCTGGGTAATCGAAGAAATCGAAACCCGCTCGCCGGTCGAGTTGATCGCCATCGGCATCGGCCACGATGTGACGCGCTACTATCGCCGCGCCGTGACCATCGTCGATGCCGAGGAACTCGGCGGTGTCATGACGGAGAAACTCGCCGAGTTGTTCGACGAGAAACCGGGCGAGGAACGGCCGCCCCCCGGTCGGCGACGCCGCTTGAAGGCTTAGCTCGGCGCTTGGCCGCGCCACAGCGGGCCCGCGCTCAAAATGCGTGTCGCGAGCGTCTTCAGTGCGGGGCGGTTCGCGCCAGAAAAAACAGCGCCGAGATCAGAAGTAGCGCGAGCACCGCGGCAGCGACTTTCCAAAACAACAGCGGATTTTGCTGATAAAGCGGCTGCCGCCGGACGTCGACGGGTGAAGCCCGGTCGGCTCCGTGTTCCAGTTCGAACATGAATTCCAGGATGTCCGCATAACGATTTTCGGGATCGACCGCGATCGCGCGTCCGATCGTTCGGTCCAACCACGCCGGCAGATCCGGACGGTTGGAAAACAGCGGTGTCGGCCGACCAAATCTGGGGTGGCTAAACGGCTCGATCTCGCCGTAAGGATATTGTCTTGTGAACAGCCGGTAGATCGTGACGCCGAGCGCGAACTGATCGCTCTTCTCATCCGCGGGCCGTCCGTCGAACAGTTCCGGCGCCATGTAGCTTGGCGTGCCGGGTTCCGGCGCCTCGGCTTCGGTCTGGGCTGGCGTTAGTCGAGCGACGCCAAAGTCGATCAGTTTGACGCTGCTGCCCGCCGGCGGCGACGGCGGCCGCACAATGATGTTGTCGGGCTTGATGTCGCGGTGAATCACGAAGGCCCGGTGCACGGCCGCGAGACCCTTGGCGAGCTTTAGCGCGATGTCGATCCCGGCGGTCAGTGTCAGGCGGGGTTCACGCTGCAAACGAGATTCCAACGTCTCTCCTTCATAGAACGGCAGCGCGAGATAAAGCTGTGTTTGCCGATCGCCGAGTTGCAGCACTTCGCCGACGAACGGGCTTTCGACCCGGGCGGCGATCCAGGTCTCGCGTGTAAACGCCTCCAGAATCGCCCGGTCCGCTCCGGCCAAGGGTTTTGGAAACTTAAGCACGACCTGCCGGTCGACGACATTGTCGGTCGCTTTGAAGACGCGGGTGTAACGGCCGTCGCTCAGGACCGCGTCGAGCCGAAAATTGTCGATCACCGCACCGATAGCGGGCAACGGCAAGATCGATCTGTTGCCAAGCGCTCCCTCGATCTCGCCATAGTCGGCGTCGGGAAGTTCGAGAATATCGAGGACGAGCGCTGTGGCGTTATCGCCGAGATGGCTTGCGATCGCCAACTCGACCAGTTCCTGCGCCGCCTGTTGCGGGGCGGCCCGTCTTGCGAGAACTTCGCGTAGCATGCCATCGCTCGTGCCGCCGTGCACGCCGTCTGTGCAGAACAGGTAGCGGTCGTGCGGTTCGTTTTGCAGGAGCAGGAAATCGATGACCACGTCGGCCTCCGCGCCGATGGCGCGCGTCAGCATGTGGGTGGCGCCGGGGCCGACGACGTGATCCGTGGTCAATAGTTCGAGCCGGTCGCCGCGCAACCGGTAAAGTCTTGAGTCGCCCACGTGAACAAGGTGGCTAAGCCGTCCGCGGCACACGAGACCGGTAAAAGTGCACGCCATACCGGCAGCGGCGGGGTCTCGGCGCCCCATCGCGTGGATCCATCGATTGATGGATTCCAAGCTGTGTAATGCCGCCTCTTTCGGCGATTTTTGTGCGATCAGGCCGACGCAGCCTTCGATAAAACCGCGCACGGCGGTTTCGGCAGCCACTCGCCCGCCGGCGGCGCCCCCAACGCCGTCCGCGATGGCAGCAATGACTATGGAATCGGCACCGCTGCGAATTAGCGCTCCGGCATAATCTTGATTATCGGGTCTCGCTCCGCGCTCCGAACAGAAGCCGGATCGTGCCACAAGGCCCGATCGACCTGATCCAACTGACTTTTTTTCGACGGCGGTTCGCGTCACGGAGCTGTTCCACATGCGCCGGGCCTTGCATTTCGCGCTGATCAATCGCCGGCCATGACTGAGAATTATATGGGCAATTCGACTTTGCCCGATGCGCTACTATCACATGAGCGGCAAACAACCGACGATACGAAGGCAGGTCACCCGATGACACCGGCGGCACGACAAGCGATTGCGGCGCGATGATCGACCGAACCTTTTTCAAGGCTGGAAACAATAAAACGCTTGCCGCGGCTTTTTTCTATTTCGACATGAGTTTTATGGCCTGGGTCATTTTGGGTCCTCTGGGCGTACAGATCTCCAAGGATTTGGGATTGGATGCCGGTCAAAAGGGACTCATGGTCGCGGTGCCGCTACTCGCCGGAGCGCTGTTACGGGTCGTAAACGGCGTCGGAGTCGACCGCATCGGACCGAAGGCGACTGGATTGGTCGGTCAGATCGTCGTCATTATTGGGCTCGTCTTCGCCTGGTATTTTGGCGTCCATTCGTTCGGCGAGGTGCTCGCGCTGGGCGTGGTGCTCGGCGTTGCCGGGTCTTCGTTCGCGGTGGCGCTGCCGCTCGCCTCGCGCTGGTACCCGCCGGAGTATCAAGGAATCGCGCTAGGCATCGCCGGCGCCGGAAATTCCGGCACCGTTTTCGCCGCGCTGTTCGCTCCCGGTCTGGCGGTGGCGTTCGGATGGGTCAATGTGCTGGGGCTGGTCGCGATCGCGCTTGGCGTCGCTTTGGCGTTTTACATCATCTGCGCCAAGGACGCGCCGAACCCGCCGCCGGCCAAGGGGCTGCTGGAATATCTCTCGGTCCTGCGCATCGGCGATACCTGGTGGTTCATGTTATTTTACGCCGTGACGTTTGGCGGCTTCAGCGGGCTGGCTTCGTCGCTGACCATCTACTTTAATGCCGATTACGGCTTAAGCCCGGTGGTCGCCGGCTACTTTACCGCCGCCGCTGTCTTTGCGGGTTCGCTGGTGCGGCCCGTCGGCGGCGCACTGGCCGACCGCATCGGCGGCATCCGCGCGCTCTCGATCATGTATGTTGTCGCGGCGGCTTCACTCGCCATTGCAAGTTTTCATCTGCCCCAGGCTTGGATGGCTCTGGTCTTCTTTATCGCCGGAATGCTGGCGCTCGGCATAGGCAATGGTTCCGTATTCCAGCTCGTGCCGCAGCGTTTCCGCAACGAGATCGGAGTCATGACCGGCATCGTTGGCATGACCGGCGGTATCGGCGGATTTTATCTTGCCTCAAGCCTTGGCTATTCGAAACAGTTCACCGGATCCTACCAGTTCGGCCTGTTGATCTTCGCCGTCCTGGCGATGGTTGCACTGATCGGCCTCACCAGCATTAAACGTCGCTGGCGAACAACCTGGGGCGCTGTTGGAGCAACGACAGCGAGAATCTGAGAAAGAGCCGCGCGATGACGGACTCGGCGCCGCGCACGACCGACACCCATTGCCCGTACTGCGCCATGCAGTGCGGCATGACATTGATCGAAGACGACGGCCGCTGGACCGTCACCGCGCGCGACTTCCCGACTAATCGCGGCGGTCTTTGCCGTAAGGGCTGGTCGGCGGCGGAATTGCTCCACGCCCCCGATCGGCTGCAGACCCCGCTGATGCGGGACCGTAAGGATACGCCGCTGCGCCCGGTGAGTTGGCAAACGGCGCTCGATCGCATTGCGGCGCGATTCAAGGCGATCGCTTCCGAGTCGGGACCGAACGCGGTCGCCGTGTTCGGCGGCGGTGGGCTGACCAACGAGACCGCTTACTTGTTGGGCAAGTTCGCGCGGGTCGCGCTGGGCACCGCCAATATCGACTACAACGGCCGGTTTTGCATGGCGTCGGCGGCCGCTGCCGGCCTTCGCGCCTTCGGCGTCGATCGCGGCATGCCATTTCCGATGCAGGACATCGCCCAAACCGATGCGGTCTTGCTGATCGGCGGCAATCCGGCGGAGACGATGCCTCCGATCATGCAATATTTCGATGCGCAGCGCTCTCGCGGCGGCCAGATGATCGTCGCCGATCCGCGGCGTACCGCGACTGCGAAGCTGGCGACGCTGCACCTGCCATTGTCTCCCGGCACTGACGCGGCGCTCGCCAACGGGCTCCTGCACATCGCGATCAAGGACGGCCTGATCGACCGCGACTTTATCGGGGCACGAACCACGGGATTCGATCGCGTGCAGCGGATTGTCGCGACCTATTGGCCCGATCGAGTCGAGCGCATCACCGGCGTGCCCGCGGCCCTCCTCGAAAAAGCGGCCCACATCCTCGGCGAAGCGCCGACCGCGATGCTGATGACCGGACGCGGTCCGGAGCAGCAGAGTCAAGGCGTCAACAATGTGCTCGCGTTCATCAATCTGATGCTTGCCCTTGGCAAAGCCGGGAAGCCGCTTTGCGGTTACGCCTGCATGACTGGCCAAGGCAACGGACAGGGCGGCCGCGAGCACGGTCAAAAGGCCGATCAGTTGCCGGGCTATCGAAAGATCGACAACCCGAAACACCGCGAAGAAATCGCCGCCGTATGGGGCATCGCCGCGGCGGAATTGCCGCAACCGGGCTTGTCGGCTTGGGAAATGTTGACGACACTCGGAGCCGCGGGCGGCATCCGTTGTCTGCTGGTGATGGCCTCCAACATCGCCGTGTGCGCCCCCGAGGCAACGCAGCTCATTGAACGGCTAAAATCGCTCGATCTCTTGATCGTGTCCGACATTTTCCTGTCCGAGACCGCGGCCCTTGCCGATGTCGTGTTGCCGATCACGCAATGGGCCGAGGACGAAGGCACCATGACCAATCTGGAAGGCCGCGTGCTGTGGCGCCGGCGCGCGAAAGCGCCGCCGGACGGCGTGTGGACCGATGCCCAGATATTGAAAGCGCTGGCCGATCGCCTCGGCCGGGGCCGTTTTTTCAGTGCCGACCTTGAAGAAACAAGCAGTGAATTTCGTCGGGCGACGGCGGGCGGCGCCGCGGATTATGCCGGGGTAACGACCGCGCGCATCGCGGCGGAGGGCGGCGTTTTTTGGCCCTGTCCTGCGCCGGAGCATCCGGGCACGCCGCGGATGTTCCTCGACCGCTTCGGAACCGAGGACGGCCGTGCCCGCTTCCATCCGACCGAATATCGATCGACGGCGGAATTGCCCGATGAAAATTATCCCTACGTCCTGACCACCGGCCGGAGCCTGCTGCAATACCAATCCGGCACGCAAACGCACCGCGTTGCCGAACTCAACGACGCGGAGCCCGAGCCGTTCGTCGAGATTCACCCGGAAACCGCGCGAACATTGCGGATCGCGGCGGGCGACACGGTCGTGCTGACGACGCGGCGCGGTCGCGCGGTCATGAAGGCGCGGCTGTCGCGCGACATTCGCTTCGATACGCTGTTCGCGCCGTTTCACTGGGGCGGCGCCGGCAGCGCCAACGCCCTGACCAACGGTGCGCTCGATCCGATTTCGCGCATGCCCGAGTTCAAGGTCTGCGCGGTCAAAATAGAGAAAACCACCGCGTCGGCCCAGCCGAAGCCGGCGCCGGCGGCCGCGGCCAATTTTCACTAAAGGGGTAAAGTATGATCGATGCCAAACCGCAATTCCTCAACGGCGTTTATGCGTTTGTCGGTTCGGGTTATGACAAGCCCGTGCCGCTAAGCGACAAGCTCGTCTATGCGGTCCCAGCCGACAAGCGCACCCAGCTCATTTATATGCGGGCGGGTAATTCCTGCGCCGAGATGATCTATCTGGTTCTCATGCGCGGCGGTGTCGCCATGCGTTACTTCCCGATCGGCGCCAAGGGTTCCGAGCATGTTCAGCTCGCCGTCGTCGAAGACATTTTTCCGGAGACGAAACTCGAAGTGTTCATCGCGGCGCCAAGCGGCGCGCAGGGATGGATCGTCATCGATATTGGGCTCTTGGAGGTCTGATGCCAACGGCCGGAGACAGAACATGAGCAAAGAGAAGCTTGTCGTCGTCGGCAACGGTATGGCCGGCGCACGCGCGGTCGAGGAGATCATCGCCCGCGGCGGTGGCGACCGGTTTGACATCGTTATGTTCGGCGATGAACGTTACGGCAACTATAACCGCATCCTCTTGTCCAACGTTCTCAATGGCTCGCAGAACGCCGACGAGATCCTGATCAATCCCTTGGACTGGTATGCCGAGAATGGCGTGAAGCTGCATCTCGGCGAATTCGTCAGCGATATCGATCGGGCTTCCAAGATCGTGCAATCGAAGAACGGTGTTCGCGAGCACTATGACAGGCTTCTGATCGCGACCGGTAGCCGCGCTTTTATTCCGCCGATGGCGGGCGCCTACGCCGCGGATGGCAAACTCAAGACCGGCGTGTTCGGCTACCGGACGCTCGACGATTGCAGCGACATTCTCGATTATGTGAAGAAATGCAAGAAAGTGGCGACCATCGGCGGCGGGCTGTTGGGACTGGAAGCGGCCCGCGCGATGATGGTGCTTGGCGCGCAATCGCACATCGTTCATCTCGCCGGGCATCTGCTGGAAATGCAGCTCGATATCGCCGGCGGCGGCTTGTTGCGCAAGGCGATCGAGGACATGGGCATTCATGTTCATGTCAAGAAGTCGACCACCGAGGTGCTTGGCGGCGACAGCGTTGAAGGCTTGGTCTTCAAGGACGGCGAAAAGCTCGATTGCGACATGGTCATCGTCGCGGCTGGAATTAAGCCGAATGCCGAGCTCGGTGTGCGCGCCGGACTGCGCGTCGAGCGCGCGATCGTCGTCGACGACCACATGCGCTCGGTCGATGACCCCAATGTTTATGTCGTCGGCGAATGCGCCCAGCATCGCGGCCGCGTTTACGGGCTGGTCGCGCCATTATGGGATCAGGCCAAGGTCCTGGCCGACCACATTACCGGCAAAAACGCGTCTGCCGCGTACCACGGTTCGAAACTCGCCACCAAGCTCAAGGTCATGGGCATCGAACTCGCCTCGATGGGTATTAATGAGCCGGCCGAAGATCGCGACGAAGTCGTCCAATTCTCCGAGCCCAAAAAAGGCACTTACAAGAAGCTGATCGTGCGCGACGGGCGCCTGGTCGGCGGCATTCTCATGGGCGATATCAGCAAGGCGGCCTATTTGATGCAGGCATTCGACCGCGACTCGCCGCTGCCGGAAGAGCGGCTGTCGCTGTTGTTCGATCTCGGTACCCCTAGTCAGAAGATCACCTTCGACGAGATGCCGGCCGAGGCGCAGGTTTGTAATTGCAACGGCGTCACCAAAGGCGCCATCGGGGCTTGCGTCGCCCAGGGTAAGCGCAGCGCTCCCGCCGTGATGGACGCGACCCGCGCCGGCAAAGGTTGCGGCTCGTGCAAGCAAACTGTCGGCGAACTGGTCGCCTGGTTTTGCGGCGGGGAAATCGAAGACGATCCGTCGATTCATTATTACGTGCCGGGAATTCCGTTGCGGAAGCCGGATCTTATCAAGGTGATTAAAGAGCAGGGTCTCAAATCCGTCTCTGCCGTCTTCACGGCACTCGCGGGCGGCGAAGAGGACGCGATGAGCAAGCCCGCTCTCGCATCCCTTTTGATTACGATCTGGAACAAGGATTACGAGGATGAGCGCGACGCGCGATTCATTAACGATCGCGTGCACGCCAACATTCAAAAGGACGGTACATTTTCCGTCGTTCCCGAAATGCCCGGCGGCGTCTGCACGCCCGACGAGTTGCGGCGCATCGCCGATGTCGCGGTAAAGTACAATGTGCCGCTAGTTAAGCTGACAGGCGGCCAGCGTATCGACTTGGTGGGCGTTGCCAAGGAAGAATTGCCGAATATCTGGCGCGACCTAGGGATGCCGGCGGGCCACGCCTGGGGAAAAAGCTATCGCACCTGCAAGAGCTGCATCGGCAATGAGTTTTGCCGCTTCGGTCTCGGCGACAGCATGGGACTGGCACTGAAAATCGAGCGGCGATTTCGCGGCATCGATAGTCCGGGCAAGCTGAAGCTCGCGACCGCCGGCTGTCCCCGCAACTGTTCGGAGGCCTTGATCAAGGATGTCGGCGCCGTGGCCATCGGCGACGGCAAGTGGGAAATATATATCGGTGGGGCCGGCGGATCCCACGTGCGTAAGGGCGACTTGCTCTGCATCGTCGATAGCGAAGACGATGTCCTGCTCTATACCGGCCGCTTCATCCAATTCTATCGTGAGAACGCTAAATTCAAGGAGCGCACCTACACTTTTGTCGAGCGGCTCGGCATCGAAAGGGTCCGCGCCGTCGTGGTGGACGATAGCGACGGCTTGGCCGTGCAACTCGACACTGCAATGCAGGAATCGATCGCGGCGGCTTACGATCCGTGGCGTGAAGCAATCGCGCCAAAAACGGCAAACCAATTCAATTCGATTGTCGATGCTAAGGGCACCTGACATGACGACTGGGGTCATGGTCGGCGATGTCACCCAAATCCCACCGGGGGAAGGACGGGTGTTCTTGGTGGCCGGACGCCAAATCGCAGTTTTCCATACCCATGCCGGCGAGGTTTTCGCCACGCAGGCCGAATGTCCGCATTTGCGTGGGCCGCTCGCGGACGGTTTGACGGGGGGCACAACGGTGATCTGCCCGCTCCACGATCGTGCTTACGATCTTCGCACCGGGCAGGGATTGAAGGGCGAACCCACCAGCATCACGGTCTATCCGGCGTCGCTCGATGACGCCGGCAAAATCTGGCTTTCAATAACGGACTAGAAGCCGCCGGCGCTGGCCAAAAACTGCTGCGCCCGGATTTGCCGCGACAACCGTTACGCCGCGGCTTTGCGCTTCTTGACGACTTGGCGCTTAAGTTCGAGCGCGCGCGCGGACAATTCGTCGTCCTTGGCCTTGAGCAGGAAGGAATCGAAGCCGCCGCGATGATCGACGGTCTTCAGCGCATTGGCCGAAATCCGCAACCGCACCGAGCGGCCAAGCGCATCCGACATCAGCGTGACGTTGAGCAGGTTGGGCAGAAACCGCCGTTTGGTCTTGCGGTTGGAATGGCTGACCCGGTTCCCGATCTGGCGCGTCTTTCCGGTCAACTCGCAACGCCATGCCATGGTTGAATATCCTCGACGAAATTTCGCGGAATCCCCGTATGCCCGGCGTCGTCTGACGAAGGACGGGGGAATTAACCGCGGACCTATAGCAGGGCCTTATCGAGCGTCAAGCACAGGCCTTAAGGCCGGTAGCGTCACGGGAATCCTTTCCCCGTTGGATAGTAGCGCAAAACCACAGAAACGACGTATTCTCCGACAAAACCTAGACCGGTTCCCCGTTCGGTGCCTGAGAAAACAATTGCCCGTCTTCGCGTTGCCGAAACCGATGGTTCACCGTGCCGCAACCGCCGCGTTTGCTGCGGCCTTTTTCGTCATCGGGACATTGGCCGCGCTCGCCGCCGACGCCGGCCATCAGGCCGCGGCGCAGGGTCGGCTTGAGGCCGAATACACCGCCAGCATTGCCGGCATTCCGATCGGTCGCGGCAATTGGATCATCGAGATTTTCGACGACCAATACACCGCCGCGGCCAGCGGCACGACGACGGGAATCCTGCGCTTCTTCACCGGCGCCCGCGGCACCGGCGCCGCGCACGGCACCGTCACTGGCGGCCAGCCGGTGCCGACCAGCTACGGCGCGACCATCACCTATGACCGCAGGGTCGACGATGTGCGCATGGCGCTGACCGGCGGCAATGTCACGGACTATGCGGTGGAGCCGCCGCTACCGCCGATCCCCGACCGGATCCCGGTAAGCGATGCCGACCGCCGTGGTGTGACCGATCCGATGACGTCGATGCTCAATCGTGTCGCCGGCAACGGCGATCCGGTCGCGCCGGAGGCCTGCAATCGCAAGGTCGCGGTGTTCGATGGCCGCGTACGCTACGATCTGCATAGCGAATTTAAACGCATGGAGAACGTCAAGGCGGAGCGCGGCTATCAGGGCCCGGCGGTGGTGTGCACTGTCTATTTCACGCCGATTTCCGGCTTTGTGCCCGACCGTCCCGCCATCAAATACCTGGTCGAGCTACGCGACGCCGAAGTTTGGCTGGCGCCGATCGCGGGCACCCGCGTGCTGGTGCCGTTCCGCTTTTCGATGCCGACGCCGCTCGGGGTCGGCCTGCTGCAGGCAACGCAATTCGTCTCGATCGCGCAACCACCGCGTCCCGTGGCGAAGACGGAGTGATCCCGGTTTCTCACCGTTTCGCGCCGGCCAACCGCGGTCGGCTTTCCCCGTTATCCACAGGAGTGCTGCTCTTGACTCGCCGCGGAATCGTGATTGTGCACGGCGTTAACCTTTGGGGCGCCAACGCGGCGGTCTAAAACCTCTGATTCCACCTGATGTGGTATTCAACCGCGGCAAGCATCCCATATATCGCAGTGAACGAATTCGAACAGGCGAAGAGTCGCCGATTCGGCCGCGATTCGTTCCAGACTCGTTCCACATCTTAAGCACAGGTCTTTCCAGCGTTACGTTGTGATACAGATGTCTCTGCCCCACCCACCTTCCTCCGGCGTCCGCGGAGGCGAGGGAGGGGCGCCATGCCGGGCCCTTAATGCCGATTTCGTTCTCGCCTCCCGCCGACCGTAACCTGCGCGCCCGTGGCGCCGGCGTCACTGCCGTATTGGGGCCGACCAATACCGGGAAAACACATCTCGCGATCGAGCGCATGCTGGCGCACTCGTCCGGGATCATCGGCCTGCCGCTGCGGCTGTTGGCGCGCGAGGTCTATAACCGCGCGGTGGAGCGGGTCGGCGCCGACGCCGTGGCGCTGGTCACCGGCGAGGAGAAGATCAAACCGCCGAATCCGAGATTCTGGGTGGCTACCGTCGAGGCCATGCCGCGCGACCTCGATGTTGCGTTCCTCGCGATCGACGAAATCCAGCTTGCCGCCGATTTCGAACGCGGCCACGTCTTCACCGACCGGATGTTGAACCGGCGGGGGCGCGAGGAAACGCTTGTGCTCGGCGCCGCCACGATGCGGCCGATCGTCGAACGGCTATTGCCCGGCGCCAGCATCGTCAGCCGGCCGCGGCTATCGCAGCTTACCTTTGCCGGCGAGAAGAAGCTGACGCGTCTGCCGCGGCGATCCGCCATCGTCGCGTTCTCCGCCGACGAGGTTTATGCCATCGCGGAGTTGATCCGGCGCCAACGCGGCGGCGCGGCGGTGGTGCTCGGCGCCTTGTCGCCGCGCACGCGCAACGCCCAGGTCGAGCTCTATCAATCGGGCGAAGTCGAATATCTGGTGGCGACCGACGCCATTGGCATGGGTCTTAATCTCGACGTCGATCACATCGCGTTTGCCTCCGACCGTAAATTCGACGGCTATCAGTTTCGCAAACTCAGCCCCTCCGAACTCGCCCAGATCGCGGGGCGCGCCGGGCGCGCCACCCGCGACGGCACATTCGGCACCAGCGGGCGCTGTCCGCCATTCGATACCGAACTGGTCCAGGCGCTCGAATCGCATAGCTTCGAGCCGGTGAAGCTGGTGCAGTGGCGCAACACCGACCTAGACTTTTCCTCGATCGGCGCCCTGCAGGCGACGCTTGCCGCGGCGCCGACTGAAAGCGCGCTGGGGCGCGCGCCAGTCGCCGAAGACATTCTCGTCCTCGACCATGCGGCGCGCGACGAGGACGTGCGCGGCATGATCGGAACGCGTGCCGACGTCGAACGGCTGTGGGACGCTTGCCAGCTGCCTGACTATCGCAAGATCGCCCCGGCGAACCATGCGGAACTCGTGGTCACGCTCTTTGGGTTCTTGATGCGCGAGGGCGCCATTCCGAACGATTGGTTCGCCCGCCAGATCGCGTTGGCCGATCGCGTCGATGGCGATATCGATACGTTGTCGACGCGCATCGCCCATATCCGGACCTGGACTTTTGCCGCTAACCGGCCGGATTGGCTCGTCGATCCCGAACACTGGCAAGGCGTGACGCGCGGCATCGAGGACAGACTCTCCGACGCGCTGCACGAACGGCTGACAGATCGTTTCGTCGATCGGCGCACCAGCGTCTTGATGCGGCGGCTGCGCGAGAACGCGACGCTTGACCCGCAGTTCAATCAGTCCGGCGAGGTCGTGGTCGAGGGTCACGTCATTGGCCGGCTCGATGGTTTTGCCTTCGTCGCCGATGCGGCGTCGGGCGGTTCGGAAGCCAAGGCGCTGCAGAACGCGGCGCAGAAAGCGCTGGTCGGCGAGATCGCCGCGCGCGCCGCGCGCCTGGCCGAGGCGCCTGGCGAGCAATTCGTGCTCGCGGCCGACGGCGCAATCCGTTGGACCGGAGCCGCCGTCGGCAAGATCTATGCGGGCGACGAAGTGTTGCGCCCGCGGGTGCGGGTTATCGCCGACGAACATCTCACCGGCGCGCCGCGCGACGCCGTGGAGGCGCGGCTCGAGGCTTTTGTCAAATCCCATATCGAAAAGCTGCTCGGTCCTTTGGCGGAGTTGGCCGCGGCGGCCGATGTAATCGGCATCGCGCGCGGCATCGCGTTTCAATTGGTCGAGGCGCTCGGTGTGCTCGATCGCCAGCGCGTCGCTGAGGAAGTGAAGGGTTTGCCGCAACCGGATCGCGCCGGTTTGCGCAAATACGGCGTGCGCTTCGGCGCCTACCACATTTACCTGCCCGGTCTGCTCAAGCCGGCGCCGCGAGCGCTGGCGGCGCAGCTGTGGGCCCTCACCCATGAGGGACCGCAAAGCAACGGGCTCGATGACTTGTTGCATCTCGCCGGCAGCGGTCGCACATCGATCCCGGTCAATCGCGAGATCGATGCTGCTCTGTATCGTACGGCCGGCTATCGGGTGTGCGGTGAGCGTGCCGTGCGCGTCGATATCTTGGAACGTCTTGCCGATCTGATCCGCCCGGCGCTGGCCTGGCGCGAAGGCGCCGCTGGATCGAAGCCGCCGGGGGCTGTCGCCGGCGGTGGATTCACGGTGGTCAACGGCATGACGTCGCTGACCGGTGCTTCGGGCGAGGATTTTGCTTCGATCCTGCGTTCGCTGGGCTACCGCATGGAGCGACGGCCGAAGCCGCCCGAGCGCGAGCCCGTCGGGGATGCGCCGCCCCCCGCAGTCGCAGAGACGCAGCCGACAGCGGCGGGCGCCGAGGGCGAATCGGTCGCGGACGCCATACCGATACCGCCTGATTCGGCGCCGCCGAATGTCGTTTCGGATTTGGCCACAGATGAGGAAGATGGCGGTGCGACCGTCGAGGCGGCCCAAGAGGTAGCGCGAGAGGCGGGTCCCGGAGCCGGTCTTGAAGCAGGTCATGCCGCCGAGCATGAAGCGGTCCAGGATGCCATTCCTGCGGCGGCGGATTTTGTCGCGGCGAACGCAACTGCCGGCGCAAGCGAGGAAGTCGAAGCTTCCAGTGCTGTAGAACCGGGGCGTGCCGCGGAAGAACCGGTCTTCATCGAAGTGTGGCGTCCAGGGCGGCCAGAAAGCCGGCGTCGTCCCGGCGGCCAGCGTCGTGAGGCCGGCCCAGAAAGGCCTGGGCGCCGCCAGCGGGCGCCGGAGCGGGCGGAACATGGTGGGGCCCCGCAAATGGCCGCGGGAGAGCCGGTGGCCGTGTTAACCGCGGGCGAGACCGCGGCGGCACCGTCGCCGTCGGCAAGTGCAAAGCCCTCGGCTGGGGCAGTTGTCCATGGCAAATCGGCAAGACCGCCGCGGCACCGTCGCCGATACGAAGGCGAACGCGAGCACCGCCATGATCGTCCACAGCGCGAACGTGAACAGCCGCCGGTCAAACGCTTCGAACGGCGCGACAAGCCGCCCGATCCGAATTCCCCTTTCGCCAAACTCGCAGCCCTAAAGGCCCAGCTCGAAGCCGACGCCAAGGAGCGCCGTTGAGTGCCGGCTGGGCTTGATCGCCAGCGCATCGACAAGTGGTTGTGGCACGCCCGCCTGGTCCGTACGCGCGGCGCCGCGGCGGCGTTGGCGGGCGCCGGATATGTTCGCATCAATGGCGCCCGTGTCGCCGCGCCGGGCCGGACAGTGCGAACCGGCGATGTCGTCACGGTCGCCCTCGACCGCAGCGTCCGCGTGCTGAGGGTGACGGGATTTGTCGAGCGCCGGGGTGCGGCCGGCAGCGGGCCACTGCTATATGAGGACATTGGCTGAGCGCGGTGCCGGCCGCCGCTAGGTAAAGCCGGCAAGCCTTGCGTGCACGTGACCCATGCGATAGGAGCAAGGCTCGAGAAAAGCCCGTTCAGAGTGTGCAGATGACCTATATCGTCAACGACAATTGCATCAAATGCAAGTACATGGACTGCGTCGAAGTCTGCCCCGTGGATTGCTTTTACGAGGGCGAGAACATGCTCGTCATCCATCCGGATGAGTGCATCGACTGCGGCGTCTGCGAGCCGGAATGTCCCGTGGATGCGATCAAGCCCGACACCGAGCCGGGAGTCGAGAAATGGCTGGGGATCAACGCTGAATACGCCAAAGCATGGCCCAATATCACGGCCAAGAAGCCGCCCCCGCCCGACGCCAAGGAATGGGAAGGCGTGGCCAATAAGTTTGAAGAACACTTTTCTGCCAATCCGGGCGAAGGCGACTGAATACTATCTCAGGTTGTTAACGTTAACCATTGCCGAGGGTGGCGGACCGCGCTGGGCCGCTACAATGCTTTCGCATCGCCTTAAGGCTTTGATTTTGGCCGAAAATGTGATACAACTCGTTTCACAATGAAGAACACCCCCGATTGGCTGCTCCCATCGACTGGGAGCATATTTTTTCGGGTTTCCGAGGAACCGTCAAAAGAGGCGTGATTTTCCACGCGAGAGCAGTGGCAGCGAAAACTCGTCATCGT
>Ga0181537_10002487_pt1 | contig 16152 bp, 10 predicted proteins | sample PEATcosm2014_Bin_39_FD_119765 | JGI IMG/M metagenome (GOLD analysis project Ga0181537, IMG submission 119765) | Peatland microbial communities from MTU Mesocosm Facility, Houghton, MI, USA - PEATcosm2014_Bin23_10_metaG | ecosystem: Environmental > Terrestrial > Soil > Wetlands > Peat | place... | reverse complement strand
TGGCGTTCGCCTCCAGCGCGTAGAGCGTGCCGTCGGGCCGCAGCCTGAAGTCCATGCGCGCATAGCCGGTGAGGTGCAGCGCGCGAAAGATGCGCCGTGACATCTGCTCGAGACGTGCGATCGTCTCGGGGGTGAGCTCCGCGGCCGCCGCGGTGGTGATGCCGTACTTTTGTTGATACTTGCGGTCCCACTTGACCTTGCGCGTCGCGATCGGCGGGCAGTTCTCGGGAAGTGAGCCGAAGGTCATCTCCCAGATCGGCATCACCTTGAGCCGTTCGTTGCCGATCACGCCCACGTAAAGCTCACGCCCTTCGATGTACTCCTCGACCAGCGCATCGGAGTGCGTCTGCTCGTGAATGAACTGCACGCGCTCCTTCAGCTGCCGCTCATCGGTCACCACCGAGGCGTGCGCGATGCCGAGCGAGGCATCGTCGGTGGAGGACTTGACGAACAGCGGGAACTGCACGCGCTTCGGAATCCGGGGCGTCTTGCCGCGCGCGAACACCATGAAGCGCGGCGTCGGCACGCGGTGGTAGGTGAGCAACTGCTTCGAGAGCACCTTGTCGCGCGACAGCAGCATGCCGCGCGGGTTGCAACCGGTATACGGCTGGCGCATGAGCTCGAGAAAAGCGACGACGTGCTGATCGTAGGTGACGATGCCGTCGAACTCCTCGAGCAAATTGAAGACGATGTCAGGCTTCCAATCCATGATGGCCCGACGCAGCTCCGAGAGGCTGTCGGACAGGCCGAGCGGCAACACCTCGTGGCCCGCGGACTTCAAGTGCGAGATGACGTCCCATTCGGTGCGCCACTCGTCGATCTCCTTCTCCGCAAGTCCACGGATCGAATCCGGCGGCACGAGCGTCGCGTGCACGAGCACGAGTGTGCGCAGCTTCTTCGCGACCCGCTCCCTCGCGCCCGCTCCCACCTCACGGCCCGCCGCGGCCCGGCTCATCGCACCGCCGGCTTCACAGGGCGACGTGCGGCAGCTGCCGCTCCTCGTAGGATTCGGCCACGCGTCCGATCACCCACCGCAGATGGGCCCTGAGCTCGCGGCGCGGGCCGCGCAGGTACAGGTTGAGCGCCTCGGAGCGGGCAATCATGAGCCGCAACACCTGATGCACCAGGTACTCGCTGAACGCACCGGAGCGCACGATCTCGTTGCGCAGCGGTGCGCGCAGCTCGCGCAGCACCTGCGCGGCGCGCGGCGCCGTGCGGCGCCGGGGGACCGGCGTGAAGATCTTGAGCAGCAGCTCGTCCACACCCGAGCGGCGCGGCGTGCGATAGCGCGCGAGCTTGCGCTCGTAGTGCTCGCGCAGGGTGCTCGTCTCCTCGGCGATGTCCTCGATGCGGCTGCGCTCGAGCACGGGCGGACGGGCGCTGCCGATCTCCCGGGCGAGCGCGTCGATGTATTCGAGCTTGGCGAAGGCGGGCCAGCCGCGATACTCGCGTCGCCACGCAGAACGCGGCTTGAGCCAGACCGCGAAAGTCTCGGCAAAGTCCTCGGTGGGATGCGCCTGGGCATACCAGGCGCCCAGGTGCTGCACGAAGCGCCGGCTGCCCGGGCGCGGCCGGTAGGTGTCCGGGTACGGCAGCGAGGCCGGCCCGAAGACCTCGCGCCAGTGGCGCCGGCGGCGCACGCGATAGGCCGAGTCGAGCGCATGGCCGGCCTCGTGCCGCAAGATCCGCATCAGCCAGTTGCGATTGCCGCCCTCGACCTCGCGCATGAAGCGCCGCTCGAGTGCGGCGAGGCGGGGATGCGCGAGATAGAACGGAATGGCGATGCCCGGCACGCCGTCGGGTGAGAACCACTCCTGGGCCAGCCAGCAGTGTGGACGGAAGCGGATGCCGCGCCGCTCGAGCTCGGCGTAGAGGCGCCTGATCGCCGGCTCGAGCAAAGTCCCCTCGATGGTGAGCTTCAAGTCGCAGAAGCGCAGCGACAACAGCTGATCATCGGTGAGCCGCTCCCAGGCCAAGCGCGCAGCGGGGCTGGCGCGCCGCGAGCGCTGCCTCCTCCCCTTGCTTGATCCCCGGCGCATGGCTCACACATCCACGAGCGGGGCACCCGCGAGGCGGCGCGCCTCGAGCGCGGCGAAGTCGAACAGCGCAGGATCGCAGAGCTGGGAGGGGGCGACCTGCCTGAGGCTCGAAAAGATCGCCTCGGTGCGCCCCGGATTGTCTCGTTCCCATTCCGCGAGCATGGCCCGCACCGCAACGCGCTTCAGGTGCGGCTGCGAGCCGCAGAGTGTGCAGGGAATGATCGGGAAGTCGCGTGCCGCCGCGTAGCGCGCGATGTCGCGCTCGGCGATATAGGCGAGCGGGCGGATCACGATGTGACGGCGATCCTCGGAGAGGAGCTTCGGCGGCATCGCCTTCATGCGTCCACCGAAAAACATGTTGAGAAAGAGCGTCTCAACGATGTCATCGCGATGGTGGCCGAGTGCGATCTTGGTGACGCCGTTCTCGGCCGCGTAGCGGTAGAGCGCGCCGCGACGCAGGCGTGAGCACAGGCCGCACAGGGTCTTGCCATCCGGGATCACCCGCTTCACCACGGCGTAGGTGTTCTGCTCGATGATGTGGAATGGCACCCCGCGCCCGGTCAAGTACCCGGGCAGCACGTGCGCCGGAAATCCGGGCTGCTTTTGGTCGAGATTCACCGCGAGGAGATCGAAACGCACGGGAGCGCTGCGCTTGAGGCTCAGCAGCATGTCGAGCAGCGTGTAGGAGTCCTTGCCGCCCGACAGGCACACCATCACACGATCGCCGTCCGCAATCATGCGGTAATCACCGATCGCCTTGCCGACGGCACTGCGCAGCCGCGCCTCGAGACGCTTGAAGTTGTTCGATGCGCGCGCTCGGGCGGCGAGCGGTGTCGCGACCGAAGCAGGTGTTGCGCCCAGATCCGTCGGCGCGTCCAAATACGGTGTCGCGTCCAAAGGCGGTGTAGCGCGCCGTGCGCTGCGCGTGGTGCCGGTCACGGCGCTTCCAGGTACTTCGCTTCGAGATAGCGAAGATACGCTGCGGCAGTCAGCGGCTTGCCGGTCGACTGCTTGACGAGCTCCTGCACGGGAAGGCGCGCGCCGACGCCGTGCACGTTGTCGCGCAGCCAGTCCATCACGCCGCCGAACTGGCCCGCGGCGACCTCCGAATCGAGCGAGGGCCGCTCGACGCGCAGCGCCTCGTAGAGCTGTCCGGCAATCACGGCGCCGAGCGCGTAGGAGGGAAAATAGCCAAAGTGGCCAACCGCCCAGTGGATATCCTGCAGGCATCCCTCGACATCGTTGCTGGGTCGGATGTTCAAGCGCTGCTCGAGATTTTCGTTCCACGCATCCGGCAGCTCGCTCACGCGCAATCCGCCTTCCAGGATCTTTCTCTCGAGGTCATAGCGCAACATGATGTGCACGGGATAGGTGAGCTCGTCCGCATCCATGCGGATGAGGCTGCGCCGCACACGAGTCAGGTGCCGGTAGAGGTTCTCCTCGCCCCACTCCTCGCCGCTCACTTGCAGATACTTCTCCATCAACGGCTTCAGGTACTGCACGAACGGACGGCTTCGGCACAGATTCATCTCGAACAGCAGTGACTGGCTTTCCTCCAGAGCGAGACCGCGGTCGCGTCCGACGGGCTGATCGCGCCAGGGCTGGGGCAGCCCCAAATCGTACATGGCATGGCCGGTCTCGTGTACCGCCCCGAGGAGGCCGGAGAACGGATCGGTGGCGTCGAAGCGCGTGGTGACGCGCAGATCGCCGGGCACGCCCTCGGTGAAGGGATGCTCGCTCTCGTCGAGCCGGCCGCGGTCGAAGGGAAATCCGAGCGCCTTCAAGACCTCGACCGCGAGCTGGCGCTGGCGGGTGGGAGTGAACTTGCCCGGGAGCGGCAGCGGCGGGCGCGCGGCCTGCACCTCGATCGCCTGATTGATGAGGCCCGGCAGGCGACGCGAGAGCGCCTTGAAAATCGTGTCGATGTCGGCCGTCGAAATGCCCGGAGTGAAGGCGTCCACGAGCGCATCGTAGGGCGCGAGGCTGCGCGCCTGGCCGAGCAGCGCCGCCTTGTCGCGCACCAGCTTCACGACCTCCTCGAGGTGCGGCGCAAACAGCTTGAAGTCGTTGGCCTTGCGTGCCTCGACCCAGTACACCTCCGCTCGCGAGGTCGCCTTCGCTAGGCGCGCAATCAGCGAGGGAGGCGTTGCGATGGCGTGATCGCGCTGGCGGCGCATCTCGCGCAGGTTTGCGAGCGGCCAGTCATCGAGCTGCGAGGCGCCCGCCTCGGCGCGCTCCAGGAGCCGCGCCACCTTCGGTGTCGTCAGCAAGGCGTGATGCTCGGTTTCGAGCGCGGCAAGCTGCTCGCCCCGCACATCGGCGCTGCCGCGCGGCATCATCACCGCAGCGTCCCAGCGCAGCAGCGAGAGCGCGCCGCGAAAGGCGTGCAGCCGCCGAAATTCCTGTTCCAGTTGTTGGTAGGGGGTCAGTGCCATGGTCGATTCAACTTTGAGCCCGGGCGATCGGCTGCGGCACCTGCACTGCGCGCCGGGGCCTAAAGGCCCCGTGAGGTTTCTGTTCGAGTTCGCGCAAGCGGTGCAGCGCTCGACGGTATCGCTTCGAGCCCTCGACACGCACTTTACCAGAGGCCGCCGTCAACGGCCCCGCGGTCGCGCAATAAAGACATGCAATTCAGTCGTTTACTGCGACCCCCGGAGAGAAAACGAGCCGCTCTCGTGAAACGGCAGGTTGTGCATGAAGGGCAGATCGAGTTCAGCCGCACCCGTGACGTCGTAAGCGATCGAGTCGGCATGCGGGTTGTTCGCAAGCTTGAGGATCGCGAGGGCCATGTTGGCGGTGATGGTCATATCGAACGTGCTCTGGCCGTTCGGTGGCACGACGAAGGCGCGATTGGTCACCCCACTCGCGAGCCGATCGGCCCCCACCGTGAGATCGGCGTGTACGGCCGTCACGGGCAGCGGGCGATTGTTCGGGTTCTGGATCTGGAATCGCACGAGGAAGCTCTGCTGTAGAAAATTCGAGCCCTTCTCGAGCTCAATCGAGGCGACGGTGAGCACCGGGCGCTCGAAATGCGGCGTGCAGCCAGCCAGGCACGATATTCCACCGCTCAAGCACAGCAGCAGCCCTAATCCAGGAGCCTGTCTCCTAGGCATCGAACCTCTTCCGCGCACATGGCACCATGCGCAGATGATAGCGACTTCCTGGCGCCGAAAGGCCCAAGAACCTCTGCCCGGGTCGCGAATCCCCGTGGGGCTCGGACCTGCCGCATGGCTGCTCATCGTGCTGTGCTGCCAGACCGCGGGTGCGAACGTACCGCTCTACGGCTATGAAGTCGTGCACACCTACCCCCACGATCGCGGCGCGTTCACCGAGGGCCTCTTTTACCTCAACGGCTACCTGTACGAGAGCACGGGACTCGTCGGGCAATCCTCGATCCGCAAAGTGCGGCTCGAGACGGGAGAGATCCTCAAGAAGATCGACGTGCCTGCGCCTTACTTCGGTGAGGGCATCGTCAACTGGAAGAACCGCATCGTGAGCCTCACCTGGCAATCGCATGTCGGGTTCGTGTACGACCTTGCAACCTTGCACCGCGATCGCGAGTTCGGCTATCCCGGCGAGGGCTGGGCGCTCACGCAAAACGGCGAGCAGATCCTCATGAGCGATGGCACCGCATCGATACGCCTCATCAACCCGACGACGCTGCTGCAGACCGCCGCGCTGCGGGTGACGCTCGATGGCCGCGAGGTCACGCGCATCAACGAGCTCGAATGGGTCAAGGGCGAGATCTACGCGAACGTGTGGCAGACGAACCTCATGCTGCGCATCGATCCCCGGGACGGGCATGTCGTCGGCGTAGCGGATCTCTCCGGCCTGCTCGCCCCAGCGGACATCATTCCCGGTCAGACTGACGTACTGAATGGCATTGCCTACGACCCGCAGCATGATCGGCTGTTCGTCACGGGCAAGAACTGGCCGAAGCTCTTCGAGATTCGCCTGATGCGAAAGGGCGATTTCCCACCTTGAGCGTGCTCGCCTCCTGCCTCGCGTCGCGCATATCCCGATCACCGCCGAAGCGCGCCAAAGCGCGGCGAAGGGGGCCCGCAGAGCAGTGCGCACTCGCCGTTGGATAAATGCAACAACACAGAGGGCTATCCAAACTCCGCGGCATTTCTCCCGGTATTTTGCTTCCGCGCGTGCGAAAACTAGCTACGTTAGCCCTGTAGTCTTTTTGCTACGCAGTTTTGGCAAGAACGGATGACGGCGTCAGGGTTACGACGGGTCGGGCTTCGTGCGCCGAGCCTCGACCGAAGCGGGAGTTCTCGACAACCGCCGGGTGGTCCTGCGTGTCGAGGGGGCTGCGGAGAGATCACGGCATAGCCCTGGCTGATCGCGGTGCGGGATTTCTCCGGAGGCCCGAGCCGGAGCCTGCGCCGCGCGAGCGTCAGCGGCTTTTTTCGGCGTCGCATGCGGGAAAACGAGCCTCGCCTTACTCCCGGCGCGCGCCTTTCGGCGGCGATCCCACAGAACCGCCGGTGTTGTATATCAGCCACTTCATTGAAATGTGTAAAAAGGTGTAGTTATACTCAGATTCATAAGGGATGCAGACGGTCCGCCACACAACCCGACAAGGGCGCGCGACGGTCTGTATTTGTTTTAACCGTTACAAGAAGTCAACGAGCGCGATCGATCGACGGCAACACGTCGACAGGCGTTTTCGTTGGGAGGACGATACATGCTCAGTTCACCGTCTCTTTCAGAGCGGGTACCCAATGCTCTCGTGAGATCCGCTGTCCGCACCGCGCTGATGTCGGGCGCAGTCGCCGCCACCTTTGGTGCGACCTCCGCACAGGCGCAGCAGCCCGCCCCTGCCGAAGCCAGCGGCGAGACGCAGCTCACCGAGGTGGTCGTCACAGGCTCTCGCATCAAACAACCGGCGCTCGAAGCCGTGAGCCCGGTCACCGTGGTGAGCGTCGCAGACATCCAGCAATCCGGCGCCTCACGCATCGAGGACTTGCTCAACACATTGCCCCAGGTCACGGCCGACCAGGGCAGTGCGCTGGCCAACGGCGCCACAGGCGTCGCGAATTTGGCCCTGCGCGGACTGGGTCCGCAGCGCACCTTGGTGCTGATCGACGGCCGGCGCCTCATGCCCGGCGATCCAACCTCCGGCGGCAACGCAGCGCCCGACGTCAACCAGGTCCCGACGGCGCTGGTTGAAAGAGTCGAGGTGCTGACCGGCGGTGCATCGGCGGTGTACGGCGCCGACGCGGTCGCGGGTGTGGTCAACTTCATCATGAACGACCACTTCGAGGGTGTGCGCATCGACGCGAACGCGAGCATGTACAACCACTCGAACCACGACGCCGACGCCATCGACCCCGACCTCACCGCGGCCGGGTTCGGCGTCCCGACGGGCTCGGTCAACGACGGTGCCAACAAGGACATCACCGCGATCTTGGGCAGCAATTTTGCCGACGGCAAAGGCAATGCCGAGGTCTACATGGGTTTTCAAAGGACCACGGGCGTGCTCGAGGGCACCCGCGACTTCAGCGCGTGCTCGCTCACCTCGTCGGGGCCGCATCGGGTCTGCGGCGGCTCGCACACCGCGGCGCCGGCGCTCTTTCTGCTTGGCGGGAATTTCTACGGCATCGGGGCCGGCAACACGATTGTCCCCGCCTCGTCGCTTCCGGCCGGAGGTCTTTACAACTACGCGCCGGCGAACTATTTCCAGCGCCCCGATGACCGCTACACGGGCGGCGCATTCGCCCACTACGACGTCACCGACCACGCGCGCGTCTACATGGAATTTCAGTTCATGGACGATCGCACCTCGGCGCAGATCGCGCCGAGCGGCGCCTTTTTCGGCGCCGGCACCGGCGTGACAGCGGGCATTCCGGACGCGAGCTGGGTCGTCAATTGCTCCAATCCGTTTCTATCGGCTTCCGAGCTCACGGCGTTCTGCGGGGGCAGCACGGCGGGAGAGGCGCACTTGCTGTTCGGGCGGCGTGACGTTGAGGGCGGGAATCGCATCGATGATCTCGGCCATACGTCCTTTCGCACCGTGCTCGGCGTCAAAGGCGAGATCAACGATGCCTGGAGCTACGACACCTACTTCCAGAACGGCATCACCCGCTTCTCCGAGGAGTATCTCAACGACGTCTCGAAGAGCGCCATCTCGAACGCGCTGCAGGTCACGACCGTCGGGGGCAAGCCGGTGTGCATCAGCGGCGGCAACTGCGTGCCGTGGAACATCTTCCAGCTGGGTGGCGTGACCCCGGCGGCCGTGGCGTATATCTCGGTCCCTGGCGAAGAGAAGGGCGACACTCAAGAGGACGTCTGGGAAGCGTCGATCACCGGCGATCTCGGCAAGATGGGCGTGAAATCGCCCTGGGCAACGAGCGGCATCGGGGTTGCGTTCGGCGCCGACTGGCGGCAGGAGAAGACCGAGTTGGAGCCCGATGAGGAGTTCATCACCAATGATCTCGCCGGGCAGGGATCTCCGACGCTTCCGACCGTCGGCTCATTCGATGTCTGGGAGGGCTACCTCGAAGCGAACGTGCCCATCATGGAGGATCAGCCGTTCGCAAAATCCCTCACTGCCAATGCGGGCTATCGGTATTCTGACTACAACCTGTCGTTTGGCTCGACGAATACCTGGAAGATCGGCCTGGAGTGGGCGCCCGTCAGCGATGTCCGGGTGCGGGGAGCGTACAACGTCGCGGTTCGTGCACCGAACCTGCAGGAGCTCTATCTGCAGCAACGCGTGCAGCTCGACGGCACCGAGGACCCCTGCGCCGGAGCGACCCCGGGCCCGTCCCTGGCGCAATGCGCGAGGAGCGGCGTGACTGCGAGCGAATACGGCAACATCACGCCGAACTCCTCGAGCCAGTACAACGGCTTGGTCGGCGGCAATACTCACTTGCGGCCGGAAACGGCAGACACCGTGACGTTCGGATTCGTGATCACGCCGACGTTCCTGCCGCAGTTCGATGCGACTATCGACTACTACGACATCCGCATTAAGAACGTGATCAGCAGCTACGGCGCCAACTTGATCGTGAACACCTGCGTCGATACGGGAAATCCCCAGTACTGCGACCTGGTGCATCGCTCACCGGACACGGGCGCCGGGGCCTCGGGATCGCTGTGGATCGGCACCCTCGGCTACATCACGGACGGGACTTTGAACCTCGGCGAGCAAACCGCGCAGGGCATCGACCTCAACATGGATTACCGGCTCGACGTGGGGTTCCTCGGCAAGCTCACCTTCGCGCTCAACTCCAATTACGATCTGCACAGCAAGACGACGCCCGTGCCGGGCGGCGGTACTTATGACTGCGCGGGATACTATGGACCGGCGTGCGCCTCGAACGGCGGCGAGGGACCGGTGCCCCACATCAAATCGAAGTTCCACCTCAACTGGAACACCCCGCTTCCGGGGCTCGATGCCTGGCTGAATTGGCGCTTCATTGGGCCCGTCAAAGTGCAGAACCTGAGCCAGAACCCGCTTCTGCAGAACCCTGTGCTGGTCAGCGGGACCAGCACGGTCCCGGCGCTCAATGGTATTGGCAACCAGATCCCCGGCTACAGCTACCTCGATCTGGGCGTCTCGTATCAAGTGCTGAAACAGACCAGCGTCCGGATCGGCGTCAACAATGTGCTCGACAAGGACCCGCCGATCATTCAGGAGTACTACGAAGGGCCGCCGTTCGTGAACGGCAATACCTTCCCCCAGGTGTATGACTGGGGCGGCCGCTACCTGTTCGTGAACGTGACCGTGGATTTCTAAGAACAAGAATCATCGCCGATACGAAGGCGGGCTTCGGCCCGCCTTTTTTTTGCGCGCGCGGGCTGCGCGGCGGAAGGTTGCGCGGGGAGCTCGGCCTCCCAGGCTTTCTCGTTGCGAGTGCGCTCCCGGACAGGCATATTGCGCGCACCATGGTTGCCGTCCCCCCCGTTGACAATCCCCTCATCGGCCATCTGATCGACGGAGCGGATAAAGCCGCTGCGGCCGGGCGGCACGGCGAAGCACAGCGCTTGCTTGCGGAAGCTAAGGCCGCGGCACCGGAGCATCCGCGGGTATTGAGCGCGCTCGGCTTGTACGCCTTGAAGAGCGGCGATTTCCCCGCCGCGCGGCGCTACCTCGACGAGGCGGTCGCTGCGGATCCGCGCTCCGCCTCACTCTGGTTTCATCTTGCGCTGGCATGCCGCGCGCAAGGCGATGCGGGTGCGGAGCTCATGGCACTCGACAAGTCGCTGGCCCTCGATGCCGAGTCTTATCTGGCGCTCCTACAGAAGGCCTCGCTGCTTGAACGGCAGGGCAAGCCCAAGCAAGCCGCTCAGGTGTACGTCTATTTTCTGCATTGCGTACCGCCACCCGCGCAGCGCCCGCCCGCCCTGCAGAAGGCGGTCCAACAGGCCCAAGAGGCCGTGGCTGCGGACAAGGCCGCATTGGGTGAGTTCATCCGCGAGCGGATCGCTCATGCACGGACGCAGCACGCGGGAGCGCGGCAAGATCGATTCGAGCATTGCCTGGAGGTGCTCCTCGGGCGCCGCCGGGTATTCACGCCCCAGCCCACTTTTATGCATTTTCCGCATCTGCCGGCGATCGAGTTCTACGACCGAGAGGATTTCCCCTGGCTCGATGAGTTCGAGGCGGCCACGGACGCGATTCGCGACGAGCTTCTGCAGGTGCTCGCGCAGGGCTCGGAAGCACAAGAGATCGTACCTTATGTCGATTATCCGGACGGCGTTCCGCCCGAGCAATGGCGAGAGCTGAATCGATCGCTCCAGTGGGGCGCGTACTATTTGATCAAGGACGGCGTTCGGCTCAACAGTCACCTGGCGTGTTGCCCGAAGACGGCGGCGCTTCTCGATGCGGCGCCGCTCGCCGATGTTCCGGACCAGGCGCCCACGGCGTTCTTTTCGCTCCTCAAGCCGCGGACGCGGATACCGCCGCATACCGGCGTGACCAACACGCGCCTGGTCGTTCACGTGCCGCTGGTGATCCCGCCCGGCTGCGGATTTCGCGTCGGTGCGGAGACTCGCGAATGGCAGCCGGGGCGTGCGTGGGTCTTCGACGACACCATCGAGCACGAAGCCTGGAACGAGAGCGACGCGCCGCGTGCCATCCTCATCATCGATATCTGGAACCCGTTCCTCACGGAAGCGGAACGCGCTCTGGTGAGAGCCGCCACCGTCGCGGCGGCCGATTTCAAACGTGAATAGCGCAGCCCGTCGCATCCTCCCGACGCTGGCGATCGGCCTCGCTTCGGTGCAAATCACCGCAGGCGCGGAGGATCCCTCCGTGGCGGATCAAGTGCGACGCTGCGCCGCCGAGGCCGACAGCGTGCATCGGCTGGCCTGCTACGACCGGGTGGCGACTGGATTGTCGCTCTCGGCGGCTCCGCACGCACAGCCCGGCGCCACCCCGGGAAGCGTCGGCACGCCCACCGCAAGCACGATGGAAGGATCGAGCTCGGCGAACGCAGCGAAGACGGCGGCGCCAGGCGCCGCGCCGATCGATAGCACGGCGCCCCAGGCGGCGGAGTTCGGAGTGAGCAATGGGCCGCTCGAGGCGAAGCGGCAAGTGGGCAAGCCTCAGATGATGACGGCGGTGGTGGCGCAGGTCACGGTGCGGCCACACGGAGAACTCGTCGTGAAGCTCGACAATGGGCAGGTCTGGCAGCAAAACGAAGCGGTTGCCTATTTTCCGTTGAAGGCGGGCGACAAGGTCGAGATCAGCGTGGGCGCGTTGGGCTCATACGTGCTGTGGGCGCCGTTCAGGCGCGCGACCAAAGTCACGCGCGTGTATTGATGACCCCCGACAGCAATCCCGAATTACTCGTGCGACTCGCGGGCCAGGACCTTGAAAAAGAGGACCTGGCCGCGGCGGAAGCCAAATGTCTTCGCGCGCTCGACATCGATCGGGAGTACGCGGGCGGTTGGATCGTTCTCGGCATGATATTGCAAGCCAGGGGGCGGCATGACGAGGCCGTCCGGGTGTTCAACTCGCTCGCCCTGAAGGATCCCGGGTCGGCGGAGCACTGGTCGAACCTCGGGGTCGCGTTGCGCAGCGCAAAGCGAGTCGATGAGGCGCTCGCGGCGTTCGAACGCGCGATCGCACTCTCGCCTCCACCGGCGCGCACGCTGTTGAACCTGGGTCTCGTCCACAGTGCGCGGCTCAACTACGCCGCCGCCCGCGCGGTGTTGAGTCGTGCAGCGGAGATGGCGCCCACCGATGCATGGATTCGTTGTGCGCTCGCGCAGTGCTGCTACGATCTCGGCGACTTCGACCAAGCGCTGCGCACCCTCGAGCATTGGCCGAGATTCGACGGTCTCACCGCCGCGAGCCTGGCAGAGATCGCCTATTTGCTGATCATGATGGGCGAGCGCGAGCGCGCCGAGCCCGCCATCGAGTGGCTGCGCGCGAATCCGCCCACCGGCGGGCGGCCCGCGCTCACGTTGGTGAACGTGTTGGAGCGCATCAATCAGCTCGACGCAGCACGCTCGGGCCTTGGGCGGCTGAAGGGCGTGATGACGGCCGCGGAGCAAGCCGATCCGGACTTTCTGCTGGCCCAGGTCGTGCTCGCACAACGCGACGATCGCCACGAGGAGGCGCGCCGTCTGCTGTCGTCGGCTCTCGAAAGCCAGGCGGACTTCGTGCGCAGTCACGCCCTGCTCTTCCCGCTGGCGCAGTCGCTCGATGCCCTGGGGCTCTACGATGAGGCGATTGCGACCTTGGCGGAGGCGCATCGCTCACAGGCCGCGTACCTCGAGGCGGCCCTCGGCAAAACGCCGGCGGATGCATCGCCCACGCTCTCGCTCACCCAGCGCGGCATCGACCCCGAGGAGCGCGGCTCGTGGGACGACAGCGGCGCGCCGGCGCGAGCGGACAGCCCGATCTTCGTGGTGGGTTTTCCGCGCTCCGGCACGACGCTGCTCGAGCAGACGCTCGATGCGCATCCCTCGCTTGTTTCCATGGACGAGCAGCCCGCTCTGCGCAAAGCCGTGGATCAGGTCGCCTCGTTCGATATCGCCTATCCGGCGCAGCTGGGCAAATTGAGCGCCGCCCAGCTGCAAAGGATCCGCGCCCAGTACTGGAAGCAGGTAGACCAGAAGATCAGGCTGCACCCGGGACAGCGACTGGTCGACAAGAACCCGTTCAACATGCTGCGCCTGCCCTTGATACGGCGCCTTTTTCCCAATGCTCAGACGGTGCTCATCGTTCGGCACCCGTGCGACGTGCTGCTCAGCTGCTACATGCAATATTTTCGCGCACCTGATCTCGCCATGCTGTGCCGCGATCTGCCCACGCTGGCCGACGCTCACCGGCGGTCCTTCGATTTCTGGTATGCGCAGTTACCGCTTGCGGGTGCGGCGACGTACGAGCTCAGGTACGAGAGCTTCGTCGCCGACTTTCCGGCCGAGGTGACGAAGCTCGCGCAGTTCCTCGAGCTCTCGTGGAGCGATGCCATGCTGGCCCCGGCGGAGCACGCACGGGCCAAGGGCTTCATCAGCACACCCAGTTACACCCAGGTCATCGAGCCGGTGAGCCCCAAGCCGATCGGCCGCTGGAGGCATTACGAGCGCCATTTCCGGGACGTGCTGGCGACCCTCGAGCCTTATCTCGGCCGCTGGGGTTATGCGTGCGAAGGTGCTGAGGGTTCCTAAGCCTAGCCAACGGGCAGCGCATCGAAGGCGACGGTGGTGCGGACCTCGGTGCCGTGAATGGCGTGGGTACCGTGCCACATATAGGACGGAAACAGCACCAGGAGACCCTCTTCTGGCTGTACCACATGCTCCGGCGTGGCGCCCGGCACCGGATAGCGAGGCTCACCGAACTTGAGCCAACCAGACTTCAAGTTCGTATCGCGGACTTCCTGGGGAACCGCCACGTAGTACGCGGAACTGATCCAGCCGTGCGGATGCAGGTGGTTGACGTGAAAGCCGTCTCGCCGCAGCTGCACCGACCAGCTGTCCGATATACCCACCGATCCATGATTGCGCGCGGTGAAGGGGTGGGCGGGGTCGTTGCCGATCTCCTCGAGGTACATCCGCAGGGGCTCCTGGAAGCTGCGCAACAGCGCCCTGATCGCCGGATCCGGATCGGCGGTGAGATTGCGGGTGGTCTGGCTGCCGTTGCGCAAGCTCTGATCGAGCGGATGCGACGTCAAGCGGTGCCGCGCTTGCAAAGCCGTCGCCGCCGCCTCATTCAGCTCGCGCATCGTGGCCCAGCCGGGCGGGGGATCGGGCCGAAACACTCGCACGAAACGCTCGTAGTTGAAAAGCTCCCGATGGATCGGTCGACCCAAAAGCCGGGCCGCGATCGCTTCATGGGCCAGCCAGTTCTGACGGTGGGGCTCGCGCGCGCGCTGCGCGCAAATGAATGGCCAAGCGTCATCGGGGCGTCCCCTCGACAACAACACCGACACGACGAGATCGAGTACTTCCGAGTCTCGCGGCAGCGCCGCAGCCGCTTCGAGCGCCTCGGTCTCGGCCTCCTTGAGCTGACCGAGCTCGAGCAGCACCCACGCGAGCGCAGCCCGGAATTGCGGCAGCGGGCCCCGGCTCGCCAACACCTCGCGAAGCCCGGCCTCCGCGAGATCGTAGCGGCCGGCACGCAACAGCACGACGCACAACAGATGCTGAAGCGGCAAATTGTCGGGATCGGCGCGGATCGCCCCGGTGAGCCCGCGCGCGAAATGCTGATCCGAGCGCATATATCGCAGGCGCGCCAGATTCGCCTGGGCATCCAGGTGGCCCGGGCGCATGGCGACCGCCCGAGCGAACTCATGCTCGGCTTCTTCCAGCCGATAAAGCAGCGCCAGCGCGCGGCCGCGCGCGAACCGCGTTTCAAACTCCTGAATCCCCAATGAGCTGGCGCGCTCAACCGCGTTCAAAGCCTCCTCCGCCCGATCCAGACGAATGAGCACCGAGCCCAGATTGTGATGCGCGAGTCCGGATTTAGGCGTCAAGTCGAGCGCCCTGCGGTAGGCAACCTCCGCCTCGAACAGGCGGTTCTGTTCGTTCATGACCAGACCCAGGAGCGACCAGGCATCGGCATCACGATCATCCTCCACCAGAAGCCGCCGGCATTCGGCCTCGGCTTCGGAGTGGCGCTTGAGCTCGGAGAGCGTCAGCGCGAGGTCGTATCGGGCCTTGCGCGCAGCGGGCACCGACTGCAATACCCGGCGAAACTCCGCCTCCGCCTCCTCCAATCGGCCGCGTCGACGCAGGAAATTGCCGATATTGACCTGAAAAAGATGGTTCGCGGGCTCGAGGCTGACACTGCGCCGCAGTAGCTGCTCGGCGAGATCGGTCTGTCCCATGCGGGCGCGCGCCAACCCCAACAAGTGGGTTGCGGTGGGATGCTCGGGCGAGGACGAAAGAACCGACAAGCAGGCCGCTGCAGCCCGATCCGGCTCATCTCGGTTCAATAGGTCACCCGCCTGAGACAGCAGGCCGGCGAGATGGGAGGCTGAATCGATCACGGCGTATTCCAAGTCTACCACGGCCGTGGCAAGCCCCCGCCCCCACGCGTTACGCTTCGCCCGCCGTGGGCAGCAATCTACAACTCGCCGAAGCGATTATGTTGGACCGCCAGGGTCGTTTCGCTGAAGCGGCCACGGCTTACCGCAGGGTGCTCGCCGTCGAGCCCCGCAATGCCGATGTCCTGCACTCTTTGGGCGTTGCGCTGGCGAAGATGGGCCTCCCCCAAGATGCGGTCGGATGCCTGGCGGCCGCCGTGCAGATCCAGCCGCGCAACTTCGCGTGGCAAATCAACCTCGGCAGCGCGCTGAGCGCGCTCGGGCGGCATCCCGAAGCCGTGGCGTGTTACGAGCGCGCGTCGGCCTTGAAGCCGGACCTCGCGGCGGCTCATCGCGGCCGCGGTCTCGCGCTGCTGCGCATCGGTCGGTTCGAAGATGCCGCATCGAGTCTCGAGCGGGCGCTACGGCTTGCGCCTGACGATGCCAACGCCCACGCTGACCTCGGCGTCGCGTTCGAGCGCGTCGGACGCAGGCAGGAGGCGTTGCGCTGCTTGCGGCGGGCGACACAGCTCAACGCCCACCATGCCGATGCTCATCATAATCTTGGGCTCATCGAAGCGAGTCTCGGCAATTTCACCGCGGCGCTCGCAAGCCTCGATCGA
>Ga0181537_10002486_pt1 | contig 16153 bp, 13 predicted proteins | sample PEATcosm2014_Bin_39_FD_119765 | JGI IMG/M metagenome (GOLD analysis project Ga0181537, IMG submission 119765) | Peatland microbial communities from MTU Mesocosm Facility, Houghton, MI, USA - PEATcosm2014_Bin23_10_metaG | ecosystem: Environmental > Terrestrial > Soil > Wetlands > Peat | place... | reverse complement strand
TTCCTGCTCCTGCCGCATGCGCTCGGAAATGTCGCGCGAGACCACTACCATCTTGGTGACCTGGCCCTCGGTGTCGCGGATCGGACTGCCCTGGGACTCGACGAACCGCGAGTGGCCCGTGGCGTCGACAAAACGGAACTGGGCGCGGTGTCCGACGCCGCGCTCTACCGAATCGAGAAAAGTCTGGCGGATGCGCGCCTGGTCCTCGGGGTGGATTTCGAGGAAAGAGTCGGAGCCGATCTCGGGAAGCACGTCGCCGAACAGGCTGCGATAGGAGGGGCTGTTATAAAGCCGCCGGCCTTCGGTGTCGAGCACCGCAACCATGTCGCCGATGTTCTCCGTGATGAGCCGGAACTTGGCTTCGCTTTCGCGAATCTGCTGCTCGATGCGCTTGCGCTCGGCGATCTCGTCGTGCAGGCGTACATTGGTGTCGGTCAATTCCAGGGTGCGCTCGCGCACCTGCACTTCGAGCTGATCATGCGCCTGCCGCAAGGCAGCCTGGGCCTGGTCGCGTTCGACCACCGCCTGCGCCAGGCGCATCAGGTTGCGCCGGTGCTCGAGCTGGGTCATCACGTGGTGCGACAGGATCTTGAGCGCCTGCCCCTGGGCGGCTGTAAGCTCGCGCGGCACGCGGTCCAGCACGCACAGTGCACCCAGCCCCACGCCGTCGGCGGTCAAGAGCGGGACCCCGGCATAAAAACGCACGTCGAGCGTACCGGGGACGTCTTTGCGCCGGGAAAAGCGCGGGTCGGCGTGCACATCGTTGACCACCATCAAATCGCCGGTCTTGATGGTTTCCTCGCAAAACGCGCCTTCGCGCGGACTGCTTTCGCGCTCGACGCCGAAGCGGGCTTTGTACCAGATGCGATTAGCGTCGATAAGGCTGAGGAGGGCGAAGGGAGTCCCGCACAGGTTCGCGGCCAACGCGACGAGATCGTCGAGCGCCGGCTCCGGCGGTGTATCGAGAATGTCAAACTGGCGCAACGCCTGGATGCGCGTCGCCTCGTTCAGGACGGTTTCAGTCTTCAGTTACGCCCCCTGCCCTGCCAAGCGTTATTGTTGCGACGCGCCGAGGCGCTTGTGGTTGCGGCGCGCTGAGGCGCTTGTGGCCGCGTAGTATAGACCGATTCCGGGCACCGGAAAACCACATGAAATCGGCATATTCAACCGATAGAAGATATTGATTTTAAAGACTTATTCATCTGACATAAGCAGCCGTCGCAGACCCCGCAGAATTCCTGCACAACCCTCCGGCAATTCTCTCTAGAATTGGCCGATGAGCATGACCTTATCGCCATTCCGCGGAATCAAGAGTTTTGTGCTGCGCCAGGGCCGGGTGTCGCACGCCCAGCGCCGCGCGCTCGACACCTTGCTGCCGGTGCTGGGCCTGCCCTATCGGGCGGGCCTGCTCGACCTCGATCAGGTATTCGGCCGCAACGCGCCCTGCGTGCTCGAGATCGGCTGCGGCATGGGCGAGACCACAGTCGCCATTGCCGCCGCGCATAAGGATGCCAACTACCTCGGCATCGAAGTACATAGTCCCGGTGTCGGCAGCCTGCTGAAGCTGGCGGACGAAGCGGGACTCACCAACCTGCGCGTAATCCAGCACGACGCGGTCGAGGTGCTGCGCGACATGCTGGCGCCGGCTTCGCTCGCCGGCTGCAATATTTATTTCCCCGACCCCTGGCCCAAGAAACGGCATCACAAGCGCCGCCTGTTGCAGGCGCCTTTTGTGGCGCTGCTGGCGAGCCGCCTACGGGCCGGTGCGCAATTGCACGTGGCGACCGACTGGGAAGACTACGCTGCGCACATCCTGGGAGTGCTCACCGCAAGCCCCGACTTTCGCAATACGGCCGAAGGCTTTGCCGCGCGGCCGGCGACACGGCCGCTAACCAAGTTCGAGCAGCGCGGGTTGAAGCTCGGCCACCAGGTGTGGGACCTGGTGTTTGAAAGAACCGGCGGAAAAATCTAAGGCGCGCGCGGCGCGGCGCCGTCTTCGAGAAATATCTGCAGCAGGTCGTTGAGGAAACGCTGACCCCTCAGAGTCGGCCTGGTTGTAACGTGATCGCGTTCGAGCAAGCCCCGCTCTTCGGCAACTGCGAGTTCGCGGGCGATCGCGGTAATCGGCAACCCCGTGCGTTCGGCAAACAGCGCCGTCGGAAAACCGCCGGTTAAACGCAGGGCGTTCATCATGAATTCGAAAGGCCGCGATGCGTCGTCCACTTCATGGCGTTCGATGATATGGGCGCCGGCGGCGACGCTTTCCATATAGGCGCGCGGCTGCTTGTGGCGGAGTTCGCGCACGATGCGGTCGGGGAAGCTGATTTTCGAGTGCGCGCCGGCGCCGATTCCGAGATAGTCGCCGAACTCCCAGTAATTGACGTTATGCCGCGCTTCCCGCCCCGGCCGGGCGAAGGCCGAGGTTTCGTAGTGCCCATAACCCGCGGCGGAGAGTTTCTCCTCGATCGCTTCCTGCATGTCGGCCGCGAGGTCGTCGTCGGGTAACGGCGGCGGATAGCGGTGAAACAGGGTATTGGGCTCGAGCGTCAGGTGATAGGCCGAAAGGTGCGGCGGTGTGTATCCAAGCGCGGTGTCGATATCCGCGAGTGCCTGCGCCAGCGTTTGCCGCGGCAGGGCATACATCAGGTCGAGGTTGAAATTGTCGAAGTTTTTTGCGGCAAACTCGATCGCCCGCTTTGCTTCGTCGCTGGTGTGCACCCGCCCGAGCGCCGCCAGGTGCTCGGGATTGAAGCTCTGCACGCCGAGCGACAAACGGTTGATTCCAAGATCGCGAAACACACGAAATTTATCCGCTTCGAAAGTACCGGGGTTTGCCTCCAGCGTGACCTCGGTGTAGGGATTGAGCGGCAGTGCCGCGCGAATTCCCGACAACAGGCGCTCGATGGCGGCGGGCGAGAACAGGCTGGGCGTGCCGCCGCCGATAAAGACGCTGGCGAGCCGTCTGCCCCATACCGCGGGCAGCGCCTGCTCGAGGTCGCCGAGCACGGCATCGATGTACGCGGCCTCGGGTAATTCATCCTTCAGTTCGTGCGAATTGAAATCGCAGTAAGGGCACTTCTTGAGGCACCATGGAATATGCACGTAGAGTGCCAGCGGGGGTAGTTCGGTCAGGTGTGAGGCGTGAGGCGATAGGCGTGAGGCGATAGGCGTGAGGCGTGGAGCGATCGGCGTGAGGCGGGTTACGCCTCGCGGCGTTTCCCCAATGACTTTCTCTTTCATGACTTGGGAAATTCGCTGCGCAGCTTGTCGAGCAGGCAGGCTAGCGCCTGGCCGCGATGGCTGATGCGGTTTTTTTTCGCCGGGTCGAGTTCGGCCGCGGTGACGCCGAGCGCGGGCAGAAAAAAATGCGGGTCGTAGCCAAAACCATTGCTGCCGCGCGGAACATCGACGATTTCGCCCGCCCAGCTGCCTTCGGCGACCAGGGGTTGCGGGTCATCCGCATGCCTGAGCACGACGATAACGCAGTAATAATGTGCGCACCGGTCGGCTTTGCCTTGCAGCTCCGCGATGAGTTTGGCGTTGTTGCGGCTATCCGACCTGGGTTCGCCCGCGTAACGCGCCGAATGGATGCCGGGCGCGCCTTGTAGCGCGTCGGCACAAACGCCGGAATCGTCCGCCAGCGCGGGAAGCCCGGATTGCTGGCTGGCGTGGCGCGCCTTGGCGATGGCGTTTTCGACAAACGTCGCGTACGGCTCCTCGGCTTCAGCGACGCCGAGTCTGGCCTGCGGCACGACCTCGATTGCCAGCGGCGCGAGAATGTCGCCGATTTCGCTGATCTTGCCCGCGTTATTCGATGCGATGACCAGCCGTTTCATCACACCGCAGGGAGCGGCTGCGCCAGCGCCGCGCGCTGCAGCTCGAAAAGTTGGGCTATGCCTTGTTGTGCGAATTCGAGCAGCCGGTCCATTTCCGCGCGCGAAAACGGCGCGCCTTCGGCCGTGCCCTGCACTTCGACGAAACCGCCGCTGCCTGTCATCACCACGTTCATGTCGGTGTCGCAGGCCGAGTCTTCCGCGTAGTCGAGGTCTAGCACCGGCACTCCTTGGTATACGCCGACCGATATCGCGGCGACCAGGTCGGTGAGCGGTTCGGTCTCGATGAGTTTCCTGGCCTTGAGCCAGGCAACCGCGTCGGCGAGCGCGACGTAGGCGCCGGTGATGCTGGCGGTACGAGTGCCTCCGTCAGCCTGGATCACGTCGCAATCGATCTGGATGCTGCGCTCACCGAGTTTCTTCAGGTCGCAGATCGCGCGCAGGCTGCGGCCGATCAGGCGCTGGATTTCCTGCGTGCGCCCGGATTGCTTGCCGCGCGCCGCTTCGCGGTCGGTGCGGGTGTTGGTCGCGCGCGGCAGCATGCCGTATTCCGCGGTGACCCAGCCTTGGTTCATGCCCTTCAAAAACCCCGGCACTTTTTCCTGCACGCTGGCAGTGCAGATCACTTTGGTTTCGCCGAATTCGACCAGCACCGAACCCTCGGCATGCCGGGTATAACCGCGGGTGATGCGTACCGCGCGCAGGGCATCCGGCGCTCGGCCGGAGGGCCGCGTAGCGCCGCTCATTTGGATACCTTGCGGATCGCGTCGCGGATTTCCTTGATGGCTTTTTCGATTTCGTCGTCGGACAGGTGCGCGTCCGAAGGATTGGTCGAGGGCGTGCCGAAGTCCCTAAGCTGGCTGATAAAACTGTTAAGCGGCATGGTCTCGGTCTCGGTCGCGAGCTCTTCGGGCTTCTGCTTGCGCGCTTCGCGCCAAGTGACCGCGACCGCCGACAGATTGTCCTGGTGCTCGCCGCCGCGGCGCTCGGCGAGGTCGAGCAATTCGGGAATGGCCTTCATCACGTTGCCGGACAACAGCGTGGTCGCGATGAGGGTGCCTGTCAGCGGGCCCCATACACCGTCGGTGCACAGCAACAGCGTGTCCCCCGGCGCCAGCGGCGTTTTCTGCCCCAGCGCAATTTGCGGCGCGCGGGTGCCTCCCAGGCAACTGTAGATGGTGTTGCGCTCGGGGTGGGAGGCCACGGCCTCTTCGCGGATGCGGCCCTGGTTGACGAGTTTCTGCACGTGCGAATGATCCTTGGTCTGCGCCAGGATGCGGCCCGCGCGGAAATGATAAAGCCGCGAATCGCCGGTATGCGCCCAGTGCGCCACGCCGTCCTGCACCACGCAGGCGACGCAGGTGGTGCGCGGCGATTCCAGCATGTCCTCGCGCGAGGCGTAGTCCAGGATCGCGGCGTGCGCTTTCTCGAAACTCTCGAGCAGAAACAGCACCGGGTCGCGCAGCTTGGGCAACGCCTGACGCTGGAACGATTCGGTGAGGTACTGCACCGCGATCTGCGCCGCCGCTTCGCCGCGCAAATGCCCGCCCATGCCGTCGGCCACGATCAACAACAGAGCGTCGCGGCTGTAGCAATGCGCAATGCGGTCCTGGTTGTACTTGCGCTTGCCGGTGCGGCTTTCCTGGAAGATGGCGAATCTCATTTTTTAAACAGTCTCCCGAAGGCGTCGGTGACTTTGGATATCGCGGGATTGGGTTTCGGCGGCGGCGTCAGGTTCTCGCCCAGGGCTTTTTGCAGCTGGAAACCTGTTTGCGGCCGCGACAGGTAGTCGAGTTTCAGGCACCAATCGATGGTTTCGAGGAAGTGTTCCGAAAATTTTCCGTGCCCGAGCACCTTGGCCGGCACCAGCAGGTCGCGCGTGAGCCTGGCGTCGGCGGGCTGGGGTGCTAGCGAGCTCACGCAGGAGTAAAGCGTGGCGCCCACGCTGTAAATGTCGCTCCAGGGGCCCAGGCGCTCACGATTGCGGTATTGCTCGGGCGAGGCAAAACCTGGCGTGTACATTGGCTTCAAACGGGTCGTGCCTTCGGTCAGGGTTTGGCGCGCGGCGCCGAAGTCCAGCAGCACCGGCGTGCCGTCTTTGCGAATGTAGGTGTTGGCAGGCTTGATGTCGAGGTGCAACAACTTGTGCGTATGCACCTCGCGCAGACCGTTCAGCAGCTGCACGAAGGTGTAGCGGATGAAATCCTCCCGCAAGCCCTTGTCGAGGATCAATTCCTGCAGGGTCTTGCCCTGCTCGTATTTCATCACCATGTACACGGTATCGTTGGCACGGAAAAAATTCAGCACGCGCACCACGTTCGGATGGGTCAGACGGGCGAGCGCCCGGCCCTCTTCGAAGAAGCACTTCATGCCGTAGCGGAAGGTGGTAAGGTTCTCCTCCCCGATGGTAGGTTTGACCTGACCCTCTTTACGCATTGCGAGGCTGGCGGGCAGATATTCCTTGATCGCGACTTCATCGCCGTACTCGTCGTAACCCAGATAGACGAGGCTGAATCCACCGCTGCTCAATTGCCTTCCGATCCGGTAGTTTTCGAGAATGAAATCCTCGGGCAGCGGCGCGTTAGCTTGTTGAGGCATCGCGTAGACTTTGATTCCAGAATCGGCTTGGGTATTATCGCATATTCGTTTGTTCCCACTAGGTTTTCAGGCGCGGTCCGCACATGACCAATTTGATTCAAAGCATGACCGGCTATGCCGCGCTGTCGGGTGAATTCGCGCGCGGCGCCATTCACATCGAATTGCGCAGCGTAAATTCGCGCTTTCTCGACGTGCAATTCCGGGTCGCCGAAGAGCTGCGCCAGGTCGAACCGGCGCTGCGCGAGGCCATTGGCGCCGCGGTCAATCGCGGCAAGGTCGAGTGCCGGATCTCGTGGACGCCAAGCTTCAACACCCGCCGCGAGCCGGCATTGAACGCCGAACTCCTGGGCCAGATACTCACCCTGCAGGGCAAGGTGAAGGAAGCGGCCTCGCACGCCGATCCTTTGAGCGTGGAACAAATCCTGCACTGGCCCGGCATGTTGGGCGACGACGCTCTGCCCGTCGATGACATGCGCGCGCTGTGCCTGGACCTGATGAAGACGACGCTGGGGGAATTCGTCGCCACCCGCCTGCGCGAAGGGGCCAAGCTCGCCGCCACGCTGGACGAGAGGATTGCCGCAATGCGCACCCTGGTCGCCGAGGTCGCCCCGCGCATTCCGGAGCTGGTTGCGGCGCAGCAGGAGAAGCTCAAGACCCGTCTGCTGGAAGCGCTGGGGGCCGGCGCGGAACAGTTCAACGAGCGCATTGCGCAGGAAGCCGCGCTGTTCGGCACCCGCATCGATGTGGCGGAAGAGCTGCAGCGCCTGCTCACCCATCTGGACGAAGTCACGCGGGTGCTCGCCAAGGGCGGCGCGGCCGGCAAAAGGCTCGATTTCCTGATGCAGGAACTCAACCGCGAAGCCAATACCCTCGGCTCCAAATCGCTGTCGTCCGAAACCTCGGCAGCGGCGATCGAGCTTAAACTTCTGATCGAGCAGATGCGCGAGCAGGTGCAGAATATAGAATGAGCGGCAACCTCTACATCGTTGCCGCGCCCTCCGGCGCGGGCAAGACCAGCCTGGTCAACGCATTGCTTGCGAACGATCCTGACATCGCGCTGTCGATCTCGTATACGACGAGGCAGCCGCGGCCGGGTGAGCAAGACCATCGCGAATACCATTTCGTCCAGCAAGCGGAATTTCGCGCCATGATTGCGCGCGGCGAGTTTCTCGAGCACGCCGAGGTTTTCGGCAATCTCTACGGCACTTCGGCAACCTGGATTGGCGAGCAGACGCAGCACGGCCGCGACATCGTGCTCGAAATCGACTGGCAGGGCGCGCAACAGGTAAAACGCCTGAAACCAGATGCCATCGGCATATTCGTGCTGCCGCCGTCGATGCAGGAACTGGAGAACCGGCTGAGGAAGCGCGGCCAGGACAGCGACGCTGTGATCCAGCGCCGGCTCGCCGACGCCAAGTCCGAGATCGCGCACGTGGGTGACTTCGAATATGTTATAATAAACAAAGATTTCGATATCGCGCTGGCGGACCTTGCGGCAATTGTTCGCGCATCGCGCCTGCGGCTTGCCCGGCAGCGGCAACGCCATCCGGAATGGTTCGACTCACCGTAACACCCGTTTAAGGATTGCCATGGCCCGTATTACCGTTGACGATTGCCTGAAACTCATCCCGAACCGCTTCCAGCTCACGCTGGCGGCAACCTACCGCGCGCGCCAGCTGGCGCAGGGCGCGACGCCGATGGTGGATGCGGACAAGGACAAGTCCACCGTGATCGCCCTGCGCGAAATGGCGCAAGGGAAATACGGCGTGGAAATCCTGGTCAAGCCGGTGACCTGATGCTGGATTCGCGCACTTCGATGTCCCGGGCGCCGGCTGTCGGCGCCACCATCTTTATGGAGAGCGTGCACCGCTGTTGAGCGGAACGCGCGACACTCCCATGCCGGAACTCGCCGAACTCACGAGCGCGGTTTCCGGTTACCTCAAGTCGCAGGACCTCACGCGCATCGCGGAGGCGTATCACTTTTCGCAGGCGGCCCACGACGGGCAGTTCCGCCAAAGCGGCGACCCGTACATTTCGCACCCGCTGGCGGTCGCCGAAATCCTCGCTGACTGGCATCTCGACTCGCAGGCTTTGCAGGCGGCGCTGTTGCACGACGTGATGGAGGACACCGCCGTCACCAAGGCGGAGCTGTCCGCGAAGTTCGGCAAGCCGGTGGCAGATCTGGTCGACGGGGTGTCGAAACTCGACAAGATCGAGTTCCAGTCGCAACAGGACGCGCAGGCGGAGAACTTCCGCAAAATGCTGCTGGCGATGGCGCGCGATGTGCGCGTCATCCTGATCAAACTCGCCGACCGCCTGCACAACATGCGGACGCTGGACGCGGTGCCCGCGGACAAGCGCCGGCGGGTAGCGAAGGAAACGCTGGAAATCTACGCGCCGATTGCCAACCGCCTGGGTCTCAACAGCCTGTACCAGGAGTTGCAGGAACTCTCTTTCCGCTACATCCACCCGCTGCGCTACGCAGTGCTGGCGCGGGCCACCAAGTCGGCGCGCGGCAACCGGCGTGAAGTGGTCGGCAAGATTCTCGATGCGCTGAAAAAACGCCTGAAGGAAGCCGGCATCAAGGCCCAGGTCAGCGGGCGCGAAAAGCACCTGTTCAGCATTTACAACAAGATGATCGAGAAGTCTCTGAGCTTCTCCCAGGTGCTCGACATTTATGGTTTTCGCGTGGTGGTGGACGATACGCCCGACTGCTACCTGGCGCTGGGCGCGCTGCACAGCCTGTATAAGCCGGTACCGGGCAAGTTCAAGGACTACATCGCGATCCCGAAAGTCAACGGTTACCAGTCGCTGCACACCATGCTGATCGGGCCGTTCGGCACGCCGGTCGAAGTGCAGATCCGCACGTCCGACATGCACCGCATCGCCGAAATCGGCGTCGCCTCGCATTGGCTGTACAAGGACGAGGAAGGCACGTTGAACGTGCTGCAGCAGCGCACCCACCAGTGGCTGCAATCGCTGCTCGACATCCAGCGTTCCAGCGGCGACTCGGCGGAATTCCTCGAGCACATCAAAGTGGACCTGTTTCCCGACGAGGTCTACGTGTTCACCCCCAAGGGCAAGATCATGGCACTGCCGCGCGGCGCCACCGCGGTCGATTTCGCTTACGCCGTGCATACCGACATCGGCGACCGCTGCGTCGCGGTGCGCATCAACTACGAGTTGATGCCGCTCAGGACCGAGCTCAAGAACGGCGATCGCGTCGAGATCATCACCGCGAGCCACGCCAAGCCCAATCCCTCGTGGCTGTCGTACGTGAGGACCGGCAAGGCGCGCGCCCATATCCGCCATTTCCTGAAAACCATGCAGTACGACGAGTCCACCCAGCTCGGCGAACGCCTGCTGGGACAGGCTTTGCGCATACTCGACGTGGGGCTCGCCGGCATCGACCCCGCGCGCTGGGAAAAAGTGGTGCGCGACCTCGGCGCGAAATCGAAGCAGGAGTTACTCGCCGACATCGGCCTTGGCAAGCGCCACGCGGCGGTGGTGGCAAGGCGCCTCGCCACCCAGGGCGGCGAGCACCTGACGACGGATGCCAAGCTTGCCGGCGCGGTGGTGATCCGCGGCTCGGAAGGCATGGCGGTGCAGTTTGCCAAATGCTGCCGGCCGATACCCGGCGACCCCATCGTGGGCTCGATCAAGAAAGGCCAGGGCCTGGTGATCCACACCCACGACTGCCGCGTGATCCGCAAATCCCACGCCGACCCGGAGAAGTGGATCGACGTCGAATGGGGCGCCGAGCCCGAGCGCATGTTCGACGTGGCGATCCGCGTCGAAGGCGTGAACGAGCGCGGGGTGCTGGCGAAAGTCGCAGCCGAGATCGGCAATGCCGGCTCCAACATCGACAACGTGAGCATCGACGAAGACCGCGCCATGTACACCACCATGCATTTCACCATCGAGGTGGCAAGCCGCATGCACCTCGCCCGCGTAATGCGGGCGTTGCGCCGCATTCCGGAAGTGGTGCGGGTGCATCGCGTGAAGGACGTGCTCAAGTAACCAGCGCCGGCGGCCGCCCGGCCCAACTTTCAGGGAGTAGTCATGCGTGATTCAGTCGCAGGAAAAACTTTTGTTGCAATGTTGCGAATCCTGCTGGCCGCAGCCGCGATGGCTGCGGGAATGAGCGGGGCGATGGCCCAGACGCCGGAGGATAAGCGCTTCGAAGCGCTGGCCAACGATTTTATCGAGCGCTACCTGGCCTCGCACCCGGAGTCCGCGACCGAGCTTGGCGATCATCGTTACGATAAAAAGAGCGGCGATTACAGCCTGCGCGGCGACGCCGCCGACCGCGCCCTGTTTCACAAGACCCTGGGCGCGCTGGAAGCGATTCCTGCAGACAGGCTGTCGCCCGACAACCGCGTCGATCGAAGCATCCTCGAAAACAACCTGCGCGGGTCGCTGTTCGACCTCGAGGTGATGAACGAGACTGCGCATAATCCGCTCAATTACAACCCCGCGCGCGGAATCTACGCGCTGGTGGCGCGCGATTTCGCGCCGCTCAAGGACCGTCTCAAATCGGTCAAGGCGCGGCTCGACGCCGTGCCCGGCATCCTGGCGTCGGCGAAACACAATCTTAAGAATCCGCCGCGTGTTTTCACCGAAACCGCGATCGTGCAAAACAAGGGCGCGATTTCGCTGGTGCAGGAGGGCTTGGACGAGTTCGTCGGCCAGGAACCGGAAATGAAAGCGGCGCTGGCGCCTGCGCGCAAAAAAGCGGCGGCCGCGCTCATCGCTTACGGCAAATGGCTGGAAACCGACCTGCTGCCGCGATCGAACGGCGACTTTCGCATCGGCGCGGAAAAATTCCGCGCCAAACTCCGCCTGGCGCTCGATTCGGACCTGACGCCGGCGAGCATCCTGCAAAGCGCGGAGACCGACCTGGCCGCAACCAACGCAGCGATGTATGAAACCGCGCTGCCCTTGTACCAGCGCTACTACCCCGACCGGCCGACCGCGGGCGTGGAGCCCAAAATAATCATTCGCGCCGTGCTGGACAAGCTTGCCGAATCGCGGCCCGACAATGCCACCATCGTGCCACAAGCCAAGCAAGTGCTGGCCGCCGCCACCGCCTGGGTGCGCGATCACAATCTGGTGACGATTCCCGCCGACCCGGTGCAGGTCATCGTGATGCCGGAATTCCAGCGCGGCTTTGCAGTCACGTTCTGCAATCCGGCGGGCGCGCTGGAGAAAAACGGCGCCACCTTTTTCGCCATTGCGCCGACCCCGGCCGACTGGACAGCGGAGCGCACGGCTTCGTTTTTCAAGGAATACAACAACGCGATGCTGAACGACCTTACGGTGCACGAGGCGATGCCTGGGCATTATTTGCAGTTGACCACGGCCAACAAGGCCAAGGCGCCGACCAGGATACGCGCCTTGTTTTTCAGCGGCACCTTTGTTGAAGGCTGGGGCACCTACGCCGAGCAAATCATGGCGGACAGTGGATTCGGCGGCCCGGAAACCCGCATGGAACAACTTAAAATGCGCCTGCGCCTCGTCATTAACGCCATCCTCGACCAGAAAATCCACGCCGGCAACATGAGCGAAAAGGAAGCGATGGATCTCATGATGAACCAGGGCTTCCAGGAGGAAGGCGAAGCCGCGGGCAAATGGCGGCGCGCGCGGTTAAGCTCGACCCAGCTTTCGACTTATTTCGTCGGCAACCTCGAAATCAACGCGCTGGCGCGCGACCTCAAGGCCAAGACCGGGGGCAGCGCGCAGGCGGTGCACGACCAGATGCTTTCCTACGGATCGATTGCGACCAAATACGTGAGGCAACTCGCCGGGCTTTAATTCACGGCGCCGCGGGGCAAGAACCGGCGGGCGCGAACTACTAGCGGGAAGAGGCTTTTAAGCGGTAGAGTTTGCTCTCGCCCGCGCCGATATAAATGGCTAAAAATGTGGGTTAGAGTGGTAACGTGGCCACGCCAATCTGGCCCCGGCACGGATCGACAATATGCTTGGCCGAGGTCAATCGGACCATCTTTGATTTGAGGTAACGTGCTCCTCCTCCTGAGGCTAACCCTTAGAAACGCCCGGTACTTAAGAAAGTCGCCACGCGCACGCGAAAGAGAAAGGCATGGCTGATCACAGCGAATCGCGTGTAAAACGAACCAGAGTCACTGAAATCGACCTGCTGCGATTCCTCGCGGCGGTGTCCGTATTGTTGTTCCATTACACATTCAGTGGATACGCGGCCGAGAATTTATCGCCCATGCCGTACACGCCGTTGGCACCGATCTCCAAATATGGATGGCTCGGCATCGAGCTTTTCTTTGTTATCAGCGGATTTGTGATCCTTATGACGGCAGTTGGGCGAAGTTTGCGCAGCTTTGTTGTGTCAAGGCTCATTAGACTTTATCCGGCCTTCTGGGCCTGCTGCACTATTACCTTCGCACTCATTCTCGCGTTCGGCGCGCCGCGCATCACGGCAACGGTGGGTCAATATTTTATTAACATGACTATGTTGGCCGGCTTCGTTGGTGAACCGGACATCGACGGAGCCTATTGGAGTTTATATGTCGAAATGCGATTTTACTTTCTCGTCGCTGTCGTGTTGGCCACCGGTAGAATTCAGCAAGTGCAGACTCTCCTGCTGGCTTGGCTGGCCGCGGTCATAGTTCTCGAATTTATTCCTTTCGGCCCTCTACGGTACTTGTTGATCGTCGAATGGGCGACGTACTTTATTGCGGGTGCGACATTCTATCTGGTGTGGGCTCAAGGAATTTCGCCGATGCGCGTATGCATGATTGTCGTTTCATGGGGATTGGCACTCTATCAGACTATCAAGGCCCTACCCGTTTTGGAGAATCACTATAACGCGAGCATGAGCGGTGTTATTGTGGCCGCGATCATCAGCGCATTTTATCTCGCCATGTTCTTGATTGCGCTAAATCGTACAGGTCATTTCGGGCGTATCAATTGGATTTTGGTAGGGGCGCTAACGTATCCGCTGTACCTCCTCCATGGAAATATCGGCTATATATTCTTCAATATCGGGTATCCGGAGATCAATCCGCATTTGCTTCTGTGGAGCACAATATTTGTTGTTCTGTGCCTAGCATATGCGGTACACATCGGCATCGAGAGGAAGTTTGCGAGACCGATGAAGATTGCGCTCAACAGGCTTCTTGATTTCCTTGCGCGTTGCATGAACCGAAGGAAAACGCATCCAGCCGAATGACTGGGTCCACGCATGTGGCGCGTTTCGGCTTCGATTTCATGCGTGACATGGGGTAATTACTCAGCGGTACCCGTTTGGAAGCAATTCCGCTCACGACACATAACAAGGACCTGCACGGCCACAGGATTTTTGGACTGGCCGAACCGCATGATGAGCCCAAGTACCCGCTCAGGTAACGTCAGTCTTGCTTTTTCACATCCCGCCTGGATCTCTTCCGTTCCAACACCGGCGTGGAACGCTTCCCGAATCTGTAAAGCTTGGATTTTCTGCACATTAACCGATGATTTGAGTTGGCGATTTCCGTTTCGTTGGCAAAAAACGCCAAGCGTTGTAGGAGCGCGAGAGCCAAGGAAAAATGCGATTTTTCTATATGTGAGACAGCGCACAGACCGTTATTTGACGGGAAGTCTACTGTCCCCTGACGCTCCTAACAGGAGTTGGTTTAGGTCAAGGTACATTTTGCTAGTTTCTCTTGTCAGGGGAATAAAATGAAATCCAAACTCGCAACCCGATTGATTCAATTGACGTATTTCCTCGTGCTAGGCGGCAGCAACATCTTGTGCGCCACTGCGCAGACCACCGCAGGCAACGTTGATGGCGTTACCAATAACGTCTTAACCGGCTGGACATGTCGGGTCGGCGACACGGCCGATACTCAAGACGACGTCGCGGTATATGCCGGCAGTTCCACAGGCACGCTAGTCGGCTACGGCTGGGCCAACAATCCGGGTTTAACCAGTGCAGATCACACTGCAATTGCATGGGCATGCGGCGGTAACCCGACCACCAATCCTGTTACGTCGCCAACCGGCTTTCACCGGTTCGAGATTGCGCTTTTGGAAGGTTCGGCGACATACACCGGAACAAATTTCGGACTATATGTCTATAACAATAAAACCCATGTCCAATTGCCTAACGGGAATGGCCAGAGACTGCTCCCTACCCCCGCACCGCCGGTGCCCGGTACTTCGGGTGCCACTTTTCCATTTACGCCGATCACGAATCTGCTAACAGCCGGGATTCAGTCGACGATTGAAATACTTTTTGTCGGCGACAGCCATACCTCCTCGTATGGGAACAACTTTCCGTTGGGAGGAGTAGATACTCAGGCATGGATTTATCAGCTGGGGCTTATGCTGGGAACGAAATTTACAAACTATCAAGTCATAATTTACCAAAGATCAGTGCACGCAAATATCTCGACATCGTCGTCGGGTGCGACGGACTGGTCAGGAAAATCAAGCTGCGGCGCTGGTGACTCGGATGTGGGCCCGGTTGTGATCGCAAACTCCGGTGCGACAAATAAGTTGATTCTCATTCAGGATGGAATCGGAGGAAGCAATATCGAGAAGTACTTGGCCCGTTTAAGCACGACTGCTCCTTCAACCGGCATTTTTCCGCCATCACAATCCGTCACGCGGAATTTACCGAATGGTGGTGGTGTTCCCAACGTTGATGCAGTAATAATGATGTTCGGAGTGAATGACTCGCTTGAAAGATACACGGAGAGCCTCGATAGCTCACAAACATGCTATCCCAGTGGACTAACCGCGCTTGGCGGTGGCTATGGCAACGCCAAACTCGACGTGCGGGGTACCAATGGCCAACTGAACAAGCAGACTGGTGATCCAGTCGCCGGTGCGGGACAGTCCTTCTATGCTGCCTATGGAATTGCGATAACCAACACCATCAGTGCCTTTCAGCTTCTACCAAGCGGCAAAACCCCGTTCATCGGCCTTATGACGCCGTTGAATGCGCCCGGTTTGTTCTATAACGACGGGCAGCATTCCTCTACTGCAGATACAGGGAACGTGGGTTACGGTTCGACAATATGCACTATAGGGTGCCCTTTTCCATATAACGATCAGATGAAAAACGCCGCGGATGATCCTTCTTGGACGCTGGGCTTCAAGTCCTATCAAGACGCTGTTTGGCTTGTTGCTGGACATGCTGGCATTTCTACCCACGTTCTGGATCTTTACAGCTGGGTCGGTTTGGCAGTATCCATACCTACCCCCGACCCATACATGTACCATGAGGACTCGTCGCAAGGAGTGAATCAAGGGGCCGACTGGGACTTTCACCTGAACGCGGCCGGAAATCAGGGCCTTGCTGGTTGGGTATATTCAAGGGGTTTCGGCCTGAACTGAGCAAGCTATACAAGCCGACGGCGCTGCCGGGCAACAACCGCCGGCGGAAGAACTACTGGCGGGAAGCGGCCTTGATGCCGTCGAGCTTGGCCGCGTACAGGTCGTAATCGTGGCGGGTCAGGCTGTTTTCCATTGCCACCGACAAATGCTGCTGGGCGAGCTTGGTCTCACCCAGGCCGACATAGGCGATCGCCAGCCAGAAGTGAAATTCCGGGTTGCCTCCCTCGCGCGCGACTTCTTTGGCAAACAATTCGCGCGCGCGCTTGTAATCCTTTGCGCGTAACGCCGCCTGGCCGAGATTGAAGAAATAGTAAGGCGGAGTCGGCTCCAGTTGCGCGACCTGGCGGTTCAGGTCGGCCGCCTCGGCC
>Ga0181537_10002485_pt1 | contig 16157 bp, 15 predicted proteins | sample PEATcosm2014_Bin_39_FD_119765 | JGI IMG/M metagenome (GOLD analysis project Ga0181537, IMG submission 119765) | Peatland microbial communities from MTU Mesocosm Facility, Houghton, MI, USA - PEATcosm2014_Bin23_10_metaG | ecosystem: Environmental > Terrestrial > Soil > Wetlands > Peat | place... | reverse complement strand
CTCGAACCGTACTTGAACGCGGCGGCGTTATTGGCCGTGCTCATCCTCGTGGGCGCGGTCGTCTACGGCCTGTTGATCAGGTGGCTGCTGCCGGCGGAGACGGCCGCCCTCGCCGCCCGATTTCGGCGCAAGTCCGCGGCGTGAACGTGGGTCCCGACTACGCGGGCGGCGTCCACACGGCATAGGGTCGAGCGCTGTCCGGGCGCTTCGCGACCGACCGGACCGCCGCCAACCCCGTGGCCACGCCAAGTTTTATCCGGTCCCGAAAGGGCGAGCGGCCGGGGGGCGTGGGATTCACGCCCATTCTGCGCAGGCGCCGGTTGAATCGATGCAGCTGCAACAATCGGCCCACCGAACGCAGCTCATAGTTCACGCTCAAGGCCACGGACACGTTGTTCTTGTTCTGCACCCAGTGCGGCGCCGTCACCGGCAGATGCACTCCGTAACCGGCGCAGAGCTCGTAGGCCGCGGCCTCGCGCTGCCGTTCCGGCCGGTACACGGCGGAGGCATTGCTCACCGCGTAGAAATTCTCCAACTCCAGATCCGTGACGAGGCTGCGATCGGTCTGATCGAAGATGTAGAACGACTTGTCGCCCCTCACCTGCAACAGGAAATTGACCTCGGCGTCCATGTGGTAGGGCGTGATGCGGCCCGGCGAACTGACCAGAATGAGCACCTCGCCGATCGTGACATCGCGGCGCATGCGCTCTCCCGACAGCTCGATCATGCAGGCGAGCACCTGCTGCAAGAGCGGACCGAAAATCGGGTCCTGTTCGGTATGCTTGAGGATGACGATGGAATTATTGTGTTCGATATCGGCGATGGTCTCCTGCAGCGACCGCCGGCCGGCGGTTCCGGCTTCCCAGGAATTACCGACCGCGACATTGCCGTTGGACCAATAGTTTTCGTTGTGATCGGGCATGCGCCGCGAGAGCTCGACCAGACTCGGCAACTCAAACAACGGGTGGCCGGCGAGCCGGTGCGCAAACATGAAATTCTTGCGGTTGTAATTGCGCGCAAAGAGCCCGTCCGGATCGCACACCGGCGCCGGATCGTTCGCGGCCATCGAGGCCTCAGGAACGGTGGTGGAGGTGGGCGCGTCGAGGAGCGAGGCGTTCATGCCCGGTCAACCGTGCCGCAGCTTCTTGAGCAGCTGCCCGGCGCGCCGGCGAATCGGAATGAGCGCGCGCATGGAGCCCGCTTTGAACGCATCGCGCGCGGGATGAGCGCCTGGGTGTTGCGGCTCGAGTCCGACCTTGCGCAAATAATAGTTGAACGCCCGCGTGCGCCCGGCGGCGCGGGTGGCGTCGGTCTCGAACACGAATGAATAGGAGATCGAGCGCTCCGCGCGCGTCTCGACCCAGTGCGGCGAATTCTGCGGCTGATGCATGCCCTTTCCGGGGCGCAGTGCAAACACGTGCTCATGGCGCGGATCACGGCCGTGGAGCGGCACTTGACCGATGCTCACCAGCCCTTGCAGATAAAATTTCTCGAGCTCCGGTTCGCCGAGAACGGCCGGCGCATACATGTGATAGATCTTCTCGCCCTCGATCTGCGAGAAGAATGCGATCTCCGGATCGAAATGAAACGGTGTCGTCGCGCTCGCGGAGGTGATGAAGACGGCGGACTCCAGACGCACCAGCTTCTCGCCGCGCAGGCCGCCGCGCAGGTCGAGCACCTGGGCGAACAATCGGTCGAGGATGGCGCGGAAGCGTGGATCGTGATCCTCGGGGCGCTTCAGCAGCACCCGGACAGCAGAGGAATCGAGCCGCGCCATGGCCTCCTCGAGCGGATGGTGCCCATGCGGCACCGAGAAGAAATCGCTGTCGGCGGCCGGCGCGCTCGCCGAGACAAAGAAGTCCCGCGGGTGGCCGGCATATTTTCTGGCGAGCGCGGTCAGGGAGTCGAACCCGAACGCGTCGAGCGCGTGCAGGTTGTGCGTAAAGGCGAAAGGTTCCCGATCGAAGTGGCGCTCGAATTCGGCGCGCTCGATATTGAGGTGAGCGCTCGTGAGTTCGCGAGCACTCTGCGGGCGCGCGCGGTCGGAGTGAGTGCCGCCCTGGCCGGCGATGGCCGGACGGTCGCCGAATGCGGTGTGTTGGCCGGTATTCATAGCCTCTAATACTCTAGCGCATACGCGTGTTTCCTGCCGCTCGCCATTGCGATGCAATATTTACAATATGTCCTGCGGGGCGCACCAACGCCGGTGCCGCGGCACTATCGACCTGCGTTAACCCCAAAGCCCCGCCACCGTCGCTTCAGTCTGGGAGTGTTTCAAATCTGGAGCTCGCGATGAATGTCATAGCCTCCTTGGTAGTGTTTCTCGGATTGGCGACGGCAGCCCAGGCGCAGGTCATCGGCAACCTGGCCGACGTCACCCTCATCGACCGCGACAGCGGCAGAACTTTGACCCCGAATTATTACCGCGGCGAGTACTGGGTGGCGGGAAGACCCGGCGCCCGCTATTCCATCGAGATTCGCAATCGGCTGGGGGAGCGATTACTGGCGGTGACCTCGGTCGATGGCGTCAACGTCATCTCCGGCGCGACCGCCGGCTGGGATCAAACCGGCTATGTGTTTGGTCCCGGCGAACGCTACCAAATCACGGGCTGGCGTAAATCCGACGTCGAAGTCGCCGCGTTCACTTTCACCGACCCCGCGAATTCCTACGCCGAACGCACCGGCCGGCCCGCGAATGTCGGGGTCATCGGCGTGGCGATCTTCCGCGAGCGTCAGCCGGAGGCCGCGTACGTGGCGCCGGCAGTGCCGAGCGCCGCGGATCCCGCCGCCGCGCCGGGCCCTTTGGATTCAGCCACGCGCAACGCGGCGGATTTGGCAGCGCGCAGCGAATCGGTGGCGAAGTTGGGGGCGGCGGCGGGAGCAGGGGCTCGGGCGGCGGCGCCCGCCGCGCGAGAAGCCAATTCGGCGCCCCGGTCGGCCCTGCTGACACCGATCACCCCGCTCGCGCCCAAACTCGGCACCGGCCATGGCGAGCGCGAGTACTCGTACGTCAACCGCACGGAGTTCTCGAGGATGCAGGCCCAGCCGAACGAAGTCATTCGCATCCACTACGACAGCCTGGACAACCTGTTGGCCATGGGCATCATCAAGCGGCCGCGGCCTGTGCCGCCGACGGTCAACCCGTTTCCCGCATCGCCTGCGGAGCAATACGTACCCGATCCCCCGGGATGAGGCGCCGCGGTGGTGCCATACTAGGAGCCTGTCTGAGTCTTCCGCGTGGTCTGAATGACGCTCACGGAACCGAGTGACGAGACGCTGTTGGCGCGCTACGGTCGCGGCGATGCCGCGGCCTTCGAGCAGTTGTATCGGCGTCACGAGATGCGCATCTGGCACTATCTCAAGCGCAATGTGGGCAACCGTGCGACCGCGGATGAGTTGATGCAGGAGGTTTGGTTCGCGGTCGCCCGCGACGCCGCGCGCTACGCGCCGTCGGCGCGCTTCACCACCTGGCTCTTTACCATTGCGCACAACCGGATGATCGACTCGATTCGCAAGAACCGCCGGCAGTCGAGCATGGAGACGGTGAGTTATGAGACCGACTCCGCGGCCGCGCAAGTCATCGCCGATCCCGGAATGGGTCCGCTGGCCGCCGCGGTGGCGCAGGATCAAACGGAGGCAATCCTGAAGGCGGTCGAGACATTGCCCGACGAACAGCGCAGCGCGTTTCTGCTGCAAGTCGAGGGCGAACTCAGCGTCGAGGAGATTGCCGAGATCACGCAAACCAGCTTTGAGACCACCAAGAGCCGACTGCGCTATGCGCGCGCGAAGCTTCGCGACCTGCTCGAGGAGTACGCTTGAACGGAACCCCGCCGCATCCCGAAGTGCCGGACGACGTCGACGATCGCTATCGACGCGCAGCCGCGCTTGACCCAAGCCGGCCGAGCGAGGCGGTGCGCAACGCGATACTGCGGCACGCCGAGAATCTGGCCGCGCGGCGCGCCGGCAATGCCGGCGAGGATGCCGACGAGAACGTCGGCGCGACAATCGAACCTGGGCGGCCGGCGCAGGTTCGACCCTGGCGGCGGCCGGCGATTTTCGGAACTCTTGCCGCGGCCGCTCTTGCGGGCCTGCTGATCACGCCGCGTTGGTTGCCGCCGCACGAGGATGCGCGGCAAAAGGCGGCCGTCAGCCCGACGAGTCGAGCACCGGTGGCCGAACAGCCGAGCAGCGAACCTGAGCCCCCGAGCTTCGTGCCGGATGAACTGCGATCGCCGGGAGCACCAGCGGCATCGCCCCCATCGCCAGTTTCGGAGAGTTCTTCGGAAGTGCAGGCCACTCGAGCCGACGCGGCGGGACTCGCCAAGCAAGACGCGTTAGCGCGAAAATTCGCCACTGACTCCGGAGCGATGGCGCCACGTGCGAGCGCAGACCGCAGCGCGCAAGAAGGTATCGCGGCGAACGCGCCGTCGGCAAAGACCCAGGACACCGCCGGCGCGCGGCCGGCATTCGTGGCGCCCTCTCCGCCCGCAGCACCTGCGTCTGCCGCACCGCCAGCGCCGGCCGCGTCTCTCGCGCGCCAGGCGTCACAGGTGCAATCACTTACAGCCGCCGTAGGCCGCCGGACGGATGCCGCCGCGGCGTTGCGGCAAGCCGCGGGAGCCGGCGACATGGCTGCGCTGCAAACGCTGCTCTCTCGAACGACCGACATCGACCGGCCCTCCGGTATCGATGCACGCGACGGCAACGGGCGTACCGCGCTGATGCTGGCGACGCTGCATGGCCGGCGCGCGGCGGTCGATGCCTTGCTGGCGGCGGGTGCGGATCCGAATGCGGCGGATGCGAAAGGCACGACGCCGCTGCAAGCGGCTGTTGCGGGCGGTCAACCGGAAATCATTGCGGCGCTGCAGCGGGCCGGCGGACGCTAGCCAGAAAACGCGCGTTGCTTTGTAGGCCGTAGGCGGGTGTAAAATCCCTGCCGTGTAAACCGGCGCCGACCGGAACATTCAAAATAATACGGGAGTGGACAATGAAAATATTGATTTTACCGGCTCTGCTGATTCCGACGCTGGCGATGGCGCAGAGTCCGTTCGACGGTACCTGGAAAACGCGGCTCGATTCGATGCAGTTTTCCGGCAAACCGGACGTTTATAACATCAGCGACGGCATGTATGAGTGCGCGAGCTGCGCTCCGCCCTACAAGATCAAGGCCGACGGCACAGATCAGAAGGTGACGGACCATGCCTACTTGGATACGGAAGCGGTGACCATCGTGAGTCCTACGTCGATCGAGATCACCGACAAGAAGGGCGGCAAGGTGATCTTCACGACGACGATCACTGCATCGAAGGACGGCTCGAAGATCGCCGGCAAGTTCACGAGCAATGTAGGCGAAAAACCGGTCAGCGGATCATTCACCGAAAAGCGGGTGGCCCCCGGTGCGGCGGGCTCGCACGTGCTCTCCGGATCCTGGATGCAGGACAGCGTCGCCGACATGTCGGATGTTGCACGCACGGTCATGCTGCAATCGACCCCCAACGGCATCAAGATCATGTGGAACGGGCAGACGACCGATGCCAAATTCGACGGTAAGGAATATCCAGCCGTCGGCGATCCCGGCAAGACGATGGTCACGCTGAAAAAGATCAGCGACAACGAATTCGAAGAAACCGATCGCCGTCTGGGGAAGGTCTTCGACATCATCGACTGGAAGGTGTCGGCCGACGGAAAGATCATGAAACAGGTGGACACCGATCCCGTGCACGGCACGAAGACGAGTTCGGTCCTCGAAAAGCAATCGTAGTGCACGCGTAGCGCGCGTCGACGACCGCTCACTTTTATCGGGCGCGCTCGGGCCCCGAGGCGGAGGCGGAGGCTGATGCGGCGCGTCGCTACGCGGGTTCGGCCGCCGGCGCTGGCGCTTGGCGGCGGTTTCGGCGGAGCAGGACGGCGGTCGACCGCGGCCAGCCGATCGGGCCGAACCACGCTCCGCCCGCGACGGCGCCGGCGTTGATGAGCCCGTAGATCACGAGGGCGACGCCTTGCGCGAGAAACAGGTGCGCCAACCCGCCGCCCCACCACAATACCAAAGCGCCGCCCAAGCCGGCGACCGCCAGACGCGCCACGTTACCGAGAACCGGCCAGAGCAGACGACCGGCCCCCTGCGAGGCAAAATACAAAATCAGGCCGAGGCCGAAGAAACCGTACAGAGGGCCGACGGCGTGGAGGTACTGCGCACCTGCGGCCAGCATGGCGGGATCGCTGTCGAACAGCGTCAGCCACGCACCGGGAAACGCCGCCGCCACGAGACCGATCGTTTCGGTCATCGCCACCGCGATCGCGGCGCCGATCCACGTCGCATGCAATGCGCGCGCAGGCATGCCCGCACCCATACAGGTGCCGACGATCGCAACCAGCGGGCTGCCGAGACCGAAGACCAAGGGAATGAGCAAATATTCAATGCGCGACGCGGTGCCGTAGCCCGCGATCGCCGCGGTACCGAAACCGCCCACCAGCGCAGTGGCGATCCCGATGGTGAGGTTGGTGGCGGCCGCCGAGATCGCCCCCACCGAACCGAGCCTCAAGATGTCGCGAAACAACCGCCAGCGAAACCGAACCTTCGCGAAGGATGGCCGCAGCAGGCTGTTGCGAGACCATAGATATCCGGCGAGCGCAACGCTGCCGAAGAAATAATAGGCGAGCAGCGCGACCGCGCCGCCGGCAATGCCGAGTGCGGGCACCTTACCCCAGCCGAAGATCAGCAGCGGCGAGAGCGGAATCAGCACCACGGTGCCGACACAGGTGACCGTCGCCGGCAGCGCCATATTGCCGGTACCGCGGATCACGGCGGAGAGGCAATTGAAGATCCACACCAAAACGGCCCCGGCGAACACCAAGTTCGAATAAATCAGGGCGGCCGCCAGTGCGCCGCCGCGGCCTCCCATCCATCCATACAGCCAATGTCCGCCGGCCAACACCGTCACGGTGAACGACAGACCCAGGCACAGAGCGATGCCCACGGAATGCAGCACGAGTGCGTCCGCATCGTCGCGGCGCCCGGCGCCGAGCGCGCGTGCAATCGTCGCGGCGATGGCGCCGCCGAAGGCGCCCGCCGAGATCGTCTGCATCAGCATGACGACGGGGAACACCAGCGCCATGCCGGCCAAGGCGGCGGTGCCCAGTTTGCCGACGAAGAAGGTTTCGATCAGCCCGGCGGAGGATTGCGCGAGCATGATGAGCACGTTGGGCGCGCCGAGCCGCAGCAGCGTGGGCACGATCGGCGCCTCGAGCAGCTGGCGTGTGCGCGGATCCAAAGCATTTACGTGCGTCTCAGCCACCGGAAGCAGCCGAATCGAGCGCCGAAAAACGCTCCAGGGAACGATCGATGAGTGCGTGCAGCGCGATCACTGTATCGACCCCGAGCACGTCATTGAGAGAGGTTTGCGCCGCCTTCCAATATCGCTGCGCTTCCTGGCGCTTGTCCCGCCCGACCGGAGTGATCGCGACCGTGTGGCAGCGAGCGTCGGAACCGGCAGTCACCGTCACCCAGCCGGCCGCCGCCAGAGGCTTGAGATTGCGCGTCAAGGTCGACGCATCGATCGTCATGGCCTGGGCGAGCTCGCTCGGACGAATCGGCCCCAATCGAGCGACGTGGGAGAGCAGCGAGTACTGGGTGGTCTTGAGCCCGGTCTTGGCGAGTTGGGTGTCGTAGTGCTGCGAGACACGACGCATCAACTGCCGCAGTTTGAAGTTGCTGCAGCCGCTCGGTTTGGCGCGGGATTCGACCGGCGCGGATGGCGTGGCGCTTGTCGTGGCTGCCGGCGTGGATGGCGCTTTTGACATGGGCGGAGCTGTTTGCAGGGAGCGTGCTGGCGACATGGATTGTTCCGCGGTTTTGCGTATACAATGATTGTATATACAAAGAATTGGGTTCTCAAGAACCTTAGGTGAGGCCATGACACACGAACCAAGTCAGACGCAATGGGAAGAGGAGCGCGCGGCAATCGTCGAGCGGATACGCGCCGCCGGCGGCAGACCCGGAGTCATGCAAGGGGCCGCGCTCGTCGGAAAGAGCGGTCTCGAACTATTGAAGGGTATGCTCGCGGGGGAGTTGCCGTATCCGCATATCGCCGAGACGCTGGATTTCTCCATCATCGCCGTGGAGGCCGGCACCGCCACGTTCCAGGGAACACCGCAGCTCGAGCACTACAATCCCATGGGCACGGTGCACGGCGGATGGTATGCCACCCTGCTCGACTCGGCATTGGGGTGCGCGGTGCAATCGACGATGCCCGCCGGCCGTGCTTATACCACCGTCGAACTTTCGGTGAACATCGTGCGTGCGGCCTCGCATCGGACCGGGCCGCTGCGAGCGATCGCGACGGTACTGCACAGCGGGCGGCAATTGGCCACCGCCGAAGCGCGCATCGTGGGTCCGGACGGCAAGCTGTACGCCCATGGGACCACGACCTGTTTGGTCTTTGAACTGGCCGGGCCGCAAGCACCCGGCTGATACTTCGCATGCCCTCGCCAAGACATCAGGTATTACAGGCCGTCGGCAGATACTGCGGAGCGAGCGTGGTGGTGAGCGTGGCTGGGCTGGCGCCGCTCGCGATGGTGCCGGAGGGCGGCGCAGCCAGACCGCACTGCCACAGCACGTCGTCGTTGTCGTTGGTGTAGGGAACTATCGTCAGCACCTGACTGTTGAGGTTGGCGTTCGCCAGCGGACCACCGTAGGTGATCTGGATCACCCCGGTGTTGACCGTCACGTTGGTCACGTACTTACCGATCGATTGCTGCGTGCCGCTCAGATCGGTTTGCGAAGGCCATGCCCCGTTGGTCGCGTAATACTCGAGAATCGCAGCCTTCCAGCCATCGGCGAGAGAGAACCCTTCCGTCACCTGGCTGCGGATGGTGTAGTTCTGATACGCCGGCACCGCAATGGCGGCGAGGATTCCAATGATGGCGACGACGATCATGATCTCGATCAAGGTGAATCCGGTTTGCGATTGCTTCGACATGTCTTGGCTCCTGTGACTCCGCACCGCACCTGCGTTGCTTGAATCGCAGAATGTCCCGAACGGTCATCGACCGGCAATTCCATCTGTGAGGTCTGCGGGAGAAATCGAGGTCCGAAAAAAGATATGTAAAAAAAGCGGTGCCGTATGTATCACCCAAGTGTGTGTGACCGAGGCAGCGCGCGTCATATTTGACCCGCATGTCACGAGACTGTCACCAAACGTGCCTAGTTTCAGAGGCATCCATGAATCGACTCATCCTGCCGGCCTGGCTCGTGATGGCGATCGCGTCGGCGCCTTTCGCGGCAGGAATCAGCAGCCAGCTCGATGCCTCGGTACGCCTCGCCGGCAGCGATTCGGCGCACGTCGAAGCCGCTCTGCAACAGCGATTCAAATCGGCGTTTGCGAACATCGCCTTGTTGCGGATTGCCGGAGCACCGTCGCCGCGGAGCGCCGACGGACGAGCGCTGCTCGCAGAGGTCACCGATGGCATTCGGCGCACCGCCGGGGTGCGGGATGTGATGTCGTATTTGGACCGGGAAGATTCCTTGTTCATCGGCCAGGACGAGAGCCCGGTGCTCATCGTCGGGGTCAGCCTTCCGAAGGGCTCGACGGATGCCTTGATGGCCAATCTTCGCCGGACGACCGACGCGCTACGGGCGCAGCTCGGCGGCAAATATCCCGACTTGCAATTCGAATGGACCGGCGAGGCGGCCGTCAATGCGGACATGCGCCGCATGAGCGCAGAGGAGACGCGTACTGCCGAGTTGCGGGTGTTGCCGGTGACGCTGGCTCTGCTGCTGTTCGCGTTCCGCAGCGTGATCGCCGCGATGCTGCCGATCCTCTGCGGCGCGCTCACGATTTTGGTTTCGCTCGGCGTGATTGCTGCGCTGAACCGATTCTGGCCCGTCTCACTCGTCGTCTACAGCATCGTGAGCATGGTCGGACTCGGACTGAGCATCGATTACGCGCTGCTCATCGTCACCCGCTATCGGGACTTGGTCGCGCAGGGATCATCGCGGCCGGAGGCGGTGTTGCAAGCTGCGCGACAAGGCGGCCGCACCGTTCTCGTGTCCGGCTCGGCCGTCGCCATCGGCTTCGCCGCCATGCTCTTCGTCCGCGTGAGCGAAGTGAGGTCGATCGGTATGGCGGGCCTCGTCGTGACGACGCTCGCGGTGCTGGTCGCGCGCACCCTGCTGCCAGTGCTGTTGGCGTGGGTCGGCCGATGGATTGACATCGGCCATCTCGGACTCGGCCGACCGAACGAAGCTGCCGGGCATTGGCGCAGTTGGGCCCACTGGGTGGGGCGTCACCCGGCCGCCGTACTCCTCGCGGCGGGCGCCCCGCTGATGGTGCTGGCCGCACAAGCGGGACACCTGCGCACGGATCTTCCGCGTGGGCGGTGGCTGCCGGACAGCGCCGACTCGGTGCGGCAACTGCACGCACTCGAATCGGTGGGACGCGGCAACTTTGGCCAAATGATTCCGATCATCCTTTACCTGCCGGAGGGGACCACCATTGAACAAGAGCCGGGCTGGCGCGCCGAATCGCGGCTCGTGAGGCAATTCGCGCGCGATGCGCGGATTCAGCACGTGTGGGCCATCACCACCTTGAGCACCGTCCCGCTCGGCGGCCCTGAGACCTTGAGGCACATCCCCGAGCCGGTACGCCGCAGCCTGGTGAGCGACGATGGCCGGGCCGTGCTCTTGCAGCTATTGCCGCGCCCGGGATTGGCGGCGACCGATGCGGCGAGTTTGGTGCGCGAAGTCCGGGGCGCAGATCCGCAAACGCTCACGGGACTTGCCGGCACCCGCCTCGAGGTGGGCGGCGTGCCCGGATTCAACGTCGATTATAAAGATGCGATCACGCGCTCGATGGTGCCGATCGTCTCGAGCGTCATCGGCGCAACGCTGCTGGTCTTATCGCTGGCGTTTCGCAGCGTGCTCATTCCGGTGAAGGCGGTGGCCTTGAATTTGCTGTCGGTGGCTGCAGCGTTCGGGGCCGTTGCCGTGGTATTTCAAAGCCACTTTGGATCACGGCTGGTCGGCCTGCCGCAACCCTTGGACGGCGGTTTTCCGATCATCCCCATTCTCGTCTTTTGCATCGTGTTCGGATTGAGCATGGACTACGAAGTCTTCCTGGTCGCTCGAATTGCCGATGGCCGATCAGCCGGGCTCGGCGATCAAGCGGCGCTGGCGGACGCACTCGCCGGCACCGGACGAGTCATTACGTTCGCCGCGGCGATCATGGTCGCGATATTCGGCGGGTTCGTCTTCGGCAACTTTGTGTTGATCAAGATTTTGGGTTTCGCGCTGGGTGTGGCCGTTCTGCTCGATGCCACTGTGGTTCGATTGGCGGTGGGGCCGGCGCTCTTCCATCTCGCCGGCCGGTGGAATTGGTGGCCGGGCGATTGACAGCCACGCACCGGGCGGCGGCTGCTGCGGCTATTACCCATGCGCGATCACCCAGGGGCGATTACCCTCGGTGATTACCAAGGGACCTTTGCTTATGCGCGAAGGGCATCATGAGCGGGTCCGGCGTGCGGGTACACTCGCCGTCACATGTGGATCCCCCTCCTCTACGCTCTCTGCGGCTTGATCGTCGGAGCTCTCGTAGGTCTCACCGGCGTCGGCGGCGGTTCCGTGATGACGCCGATTCTGGTACTCGTCTTTGGACAACCTCCGGCCGTCGCCGTGGGCACCGATTTGCTGTTTTCCGCCAGCACGAAACTCGTGGCGACCGCTTCGTTCGGCTTCAGCCGACGAGTGGACTGGGGCATCGTCGGGCGGCTCGTCGCAGGCAGTGTCCCGGCGAGCGCCGCGGTCATTCTGTGGTTCTGGCTCGATCATCGGCCACCGGGAGTGCTCGATCAGCTGATCTCCCGGTGCCTGGCCGTCATCTTGGGCGCAGCCGCCGTGGCGCTGCTTTTACATAACTCCTTGAGACGCTGGGGCCTGAAGTTCACGGCCGCCTGGCTCTTAGGTGCCGAGCGCCACAAGGTCATGCTCACCGTCGCGGCCGGGATCTTGCTCGGCTTTGGCGTCACGATGACCTCGGTGGGCGCGGGCGCCCTGGGAGTCGCGGCGCTCGTGGCGCTGTATCCATTGAGGCTGCCATCCGATCGGCTGGTCGCCACCGACATCGCCCATGCGCTGCCGATCACGGCCATCGCCGCCGCGGGTCACGCCTTTCTCGGCCACGTCGACCTTCGCGCGCTTGCCTGTTTGCTCGTGGGCTCCATCCCCGGCGTGCTCCTTGCCACGCGAGCGGCGATCCGGTTGCCGGCGCAGCTGACGCGCACGCTCATTGCCATCATGCTTGCGCTCGTGAGCGCGCGCTTGTTCGCGACGTGAGGCGGGCCGGCCGGCACGCCTCACCCTTCGTGCAGCCCACACTCGCGCTTCAAGCCGAAGAATCGCAGCTCCTCCATGCTGTCCACTTCCGCCAGTGAGCGCGTCGTATGCCAATCGCCGATGGAGAGATACCCCTTCTCCCACAACGGATGGTAGGGAAGATCATGCTTTTTCAGGTACTGACCGACGTCACGATCGTTCCAGTCGAAGAGCGGATGCACCTTGTAGCGGCCGCGTTTGAACTCGATCGGCGCGATCTGAGCGCGAGTCGCGGCCTGCACTCTGCGCAGGCCGGAGAACCAGGTTTCGGCCCCGAGTTCCCGCAGCGCCTTATCCAAGGGCTCCTGCTTGTTGATCCGGTTGTACTGCTCGATACCCTCGAGCCCCTGATCCCAGAGTTTGCCAAATCTGGATTCTTGCCACGCCGGCGACGCCTCGGAGCGCACCACTTTCAAATTGAGGTCGAGCCGTTGCGTGAGATCGTCGATGAATCGGTAGGTCTCGGGAAATAAATAGCCGGTATCGATGAGGACCACCGGTATCTTCGGCACGACGCGATTGACCAGATGGAGCATGACCGCCGCTTGGGCGCCGAAGCTCGAGGTGAGCACATGCGCGCCCGGCAAGAGCTCAATCGCCTGCTCAACCCTTTGTTCGCTCGAGAAGGACGCAAAAGCGTCATTGATCTTTTGAAGAGTGCCCGCGTCGACAGGCTCGCTACCGCCTGTCAGCCATCGAGTGAGCGCAGATTTCAGGGACATGCTTAGACTGTCCGCAAAGAAACAATGGTATCGCGCCCTCCGCCATGGTCTTAGCGTGAAACGTCATAAACTTATAACGAAGGGTTTGCACGATCGGCCACGCCGATTGGCGACGATCGGGACACGGACCGCCGGTCCCGGCGATGCTTGCCGGGATGACGGCAGCCGTGCCGCCATGAGACGTGCAAAGAATCGAAGAATCATAAAAAAACGTGACGCGTCGCTACTCTCCGGCGCCTGCGCACGAGCATTATGACAGCCAGCGTCGTTCTTCAATGCGGTCCGCGTTGATCGATATGACGTGATGCAAAAGACGTATAGACGAATTGCATGGAACTATCGTCATTTGCCAACCGTATTGGCAAAATGTATTGAAGACGCGCGGGCACTCATTTGACGCGTGCAGGCGAGACGCTATTTTGACCGATTTCGAAGACTGCCTGGCCAGCGACACCCGGCTCGAACTTCCCACGCTGGCCGTCGCGTTCGCGATATACGGCGCCTTTATTTCGCTCACCTGGTTCTATGCGGACTTGCCGTTGTACGTCAGCGCGCCCTCGGTCGCCGTGCTACTCGCCTGGTATGGCTCCCTGCAGCATGAGACGATTCACAACCACCCCACGCCGTCCCGGCGGTTCAATGCGCTGATCGCGAGTCTGCCGTTATCGCTGTGGATTCCGTACGGCATGTATCGTCGCACGCATTTGCGGCATCATGAGCACCGCGGCCACCACTTGACCGATCCCGTACTCGATCCCGAATCGTTCTATCTCGAGCCCGGGACGGTGTCGCACCGGAGCCGCGTCCTGCAGGCCATATATAAGGCGAACACGACGTTGGCGGGGCGCATGCTGCTCGGCCCGATCCTGTCCGCCTACGCGTTCTGGGCGCCGGAAGTCCTCGAGCTGCGGACCGAGGATCCGTCCCGGGCCGCGATCTGGGCGCGTCACGTGCTGGGTGTCGCCGCGGTGCTGGTCTGGGTCGTCGGTATTTGTCATATTCCTGCCTGGGTGTACCTGGTGTTGATGGTGTATCCGAGCGTTTCCTTGAGCCAGCTGCGTTCCTTCGCCGAGCATCGCGCCCACGCGGATCCGAACCAGCGCACGACGGTGGTCGAGGCGCACCCGCTGCTGGCCTTGATCTATCTCAACAACAATCTGCACATCGCCCACCACGCCTATCCGAAGCTGCCCTGGTATCGGCTGCCCGCGGCCTGGCGGCAGATGCGCCGCTCCCAGTCGGGAGCCGGATTGATCTTTGCGGGCGGGTATGCAGAGATCGTTCGCGGCTATTTGTTCCGACCCGTCATCAGCATCGAGCATCCACTGCCGCGCAGTGCAAAATGATCGATCCAGAATGATCGACTCCGGGAGGCTCATCGCGGCGCTTCCGATGTACGACTTTCCGGAACTCGCCGACGCACACGATGCGCTGTGGGCCGGGCTGGCGCGGCGTCTGACCGAGGCGGGAATCGAGGGCGTTCCCACCGTGTTGACGCGCGACCTCGAGGCTCATGCAGTCTGGAGGCACCCTCGCCTGCTGCTCGGCCAGGGCTGCGAATATCCGCTCGCGAAAAGCTTTGCCGCTGAAATCCGGTTCGTGGCGACGCCCCGCTACCGCGTCCCCGGCTGCGATGGCGACCGCTACCGCAGCGCCATCGTCGTGCGCATCGACGATCCCGTACCGGGCCTCGCGGATTTGCGCGGGCGGCGCTGCGTCGTCAATGAGCCGGATTCGAACAGCGGCATGAATTTATTTCGGGCTGCCATCGCCCCGTTCGCCGGCGGGGCGCCGTTCTTCGGCGCCGTGACGTCAAGCGGAGCGCACCGACGCAGCGCCGAGATGGTGGCGAGCGGACAGGCCGACGTGGCCGCGCTCGACTGCGTCAGCTTCGCTCATTTCCAGCGGCTCATCCCCGAGACCACATCCAAGCTGCGCGTGCTGGCCTGGACCCCGGCGAGTCCGAGTCTGCCACTGATGACGGCCCGCACGACCGACGACGCGACGCTCGCGAGCTTGAGAGCGTGCTTGCAGGCGGTGGCCGCCGACCCGACCCTCGAGCGCGTGCGCGCGCGGCTGTTTCTGGACGGCTTTGACCTTCAATCCACGCAGGATTTCACCGCCGCGCTGGAATTGGAAAAATCGGCCGAGCGACTCGGCTATCCCCAACTCGCATAGAGTCAGTGACCGGCTACTGTGGGTTCGGCCGGTCGGTGATCTTCACCTTCCAACGCTTCCCACCCGTGGTGACCAGAATGTCGATCGGCAGAGCCCCCGCAGGGATCGCCGTCGCCTTGAAAGTCTTTGTTTCCTGCATGAATCGCAGCCAGGACGGCAGAATCTTGCGGTTCATGCGCGTCACGAGGACCTCATCCTCCGGGTTCGCGCCGTTGAGTTCCTCCGGCAGCGAAAAGCTGAACGGGTTGCCCGCTGCGATCAAGTCGCCCGGCACGAAGACGGACACCGTGCCAACCAGTTGTCCCGACCCCGGCTGAACCGCGGACACGCTGACTTTACTGCTCGGCTCGGCCTGACCGCTCGGCTCAGCCGCGTCGTCGGGCGAGGCTTCGGGCTTGGTGAAGAGGACAAAGTGAGCGGGCAATGTCAGGTCGAGTACGGCAGGCGGCGCAGTCGGAACCGCTATGGGCGTCGCCACCGTTTCGATCGGCGGCAGCGATGCCTGGGCCGCGGCGCCATGCGTGAGGTCACCGAAGATGGTCCCGGTGGTGGTGGCGCTGTCGCTCATCAACACGTAGTTGCCCTGGTCGGCGCCCCCGGCAATCTGGATGCCGTCGACCGTGACGAGCTTGCCGGAGCCGGGCGCCGCATTGGCGAAATTGGCGCTCGCGTCCGTGAGCGAGAGCTGGTCACCCGCGTAGCGATTGTCGGTGAGCGTGACCTCCGCACCCGTGAGTCCATTATACGGCCGCGAAGCAGCGGTGGCGTCCACGGTCAAAGTCGCCGGCGTGATGTTGGCAGCGGCGGTGGTGCCGCCGGAGAGGGTGTAGTTACCGGCATCGGCGCCACTCGCGGTGAGGCCGGTCACGGTCACCGGTTTGTCCGTACCG
>Ga0181537_10002483_pt1 | contig 16165 bp, 7 predicted proteins | sample PEATcosm2014_Bin_39_FD_119765 | JGI IMG/M metagenome (GOLD analysis project Ga0181537, IMG submission 119765) | Peatland microbial communities from MTU Mesocosm Facility, Houghton, MI, USA - PEATcosm2014_Bin23_10_metaG | ecosystem: Environmental > Terrestrial > Soil > Wetlands > Peat | place... | reverse complement strand
GTCTGCTTCGTGAATTCCTAACCAGCCGCAACTTGCGACGTGAGCATTGGCAAGCAGGAACGGAAGCGGCGAGTTTTGTTTGAGCCGACCCGTAGTATGCTTGCCAAGCGCAACGGAGCGGTATAATGGGCGGCGCAATTCACGAAGCCGAGAGCTAAATTCTTTCGCATCTGCGAACTTTGGCTGCATTGCCACCGTGGAGATATTTTCCAGCCAGGGCGGATCAAGCGAGGGGAAACGGGTTTCTGAAAACCTGGAAGAAAGCCCGTTTCTCCTCGCCCGCCCGTCCAAGCCAAAGTCTTGCGATGTTTTGCGAGTGGAAGCGGTCCCGTCGAAAGGGTGTCAGGGTGAGACGGGATAGCGGCAGGAGCAAAAGCTCGCAAGTCTTTGGCGCACTTTTGTTTCATTGCTGCTGTTGAACATCCAGCAACTGCTTCAATTCCGATTCAGGACGTGGACTGGCGAAGAAAATTCTTCCGGTGCCGTCTTTGAAGTCCGCGCCCTGCGCGTTGGGAATATACAGGCAATAACCGCGTGGAATGAGCGTGCCATCAGGATTAGAACTGCGCGCAACATAAACCGGCACGTCGGCGGTGGCCAGTTTTTGAAATGCCTCCTGGTTGTTTTTGAGCGTATATTTTTCCGAACGGATTTCATCGGCCAGCGTTTTGTCAAAGTGACTTTTCATCTGCCAATAAGCCGCGCCGATTCCCAAAGCGGCAATGGACAGGCCGACCATCACGCCCGCCGTCAACGCCATTTTCCAAATGCGCTGCGGCCACAGTTTCGCGGCGCGGTCGGCGGCGGCATTGAGTCTCTCCACAGTCGGCCCGACAGTGTAAGCGAGATCACTCGCTCGAACATGAAGCGGCAGGAAGAGGTTTTTCATTGCATCCTCGATTCCCTTTACAATCGCCTTGGTGTCCACTTGCGAGCCAATATTTTTCAGCATCAATTCGATGCTGGCAACCGTCTCGTCGCACTTGGCCTGCGTGATTTTGCAAAGCTCGTCCGTCTTGGCGGCGTGATTGGTGATGTTCACATCGCGGGCTTCAATCGTCTTGGCAATCATGGCGATTTCCTCACGCATGTCCTCCAAAATGGCAAATGACTCCTGATTGGCCTGAACTGCGGCCTTGGGGATGCGCCCGACATAACAGGCATATACGTCCAGCACCAGCAAAAGCTGGGTGAAAAACTGCGTGCTGTCGCCGTCGGCAAACCGCTGATAAACCTGCCGCGCCAGCTCCCGTTTTTCAGCGGGATAGGTGGCGAGCATTTCTTCAAATAAATCTGGTTCGGCCATAACGTCTCCTTTTTAGTTGGTGAGGTTCACTTTTGCACCGCGTTTGACGGCAAACGGTTCGCCGATGGGCGGCACAATCTTGGGTTTTATACCCGCCGCTTCGACGGCTGGCAAAAGTTTTCCGGCAATCTGGTCGTATTGATTGAACATGGTCGCCAGCCAGTCCTGCAACACGCCCCGCGCCATGATGTCCAAGCCAAGGGTGTCGCTGCCGATGGCTTCATTGAACGGGATGCCGCGCTGCTGCTCGGCCTCAAGTTTTGCCAGCCGGAGTTTTACAAATTCCGACAGCACCGGCACGGTGATGGTGACTGCGCCGCAATCGAGCAATTCTTTTTCCAGCGGGCTGTTGTCAAACATCCGGTTGCGGGATGCCCGTGCCGGGTTGCGGACGACGACGTAATCCACCTGCTTGCCGCAGAACTGGCAAACCGCGTCAAGGTTGGTCATCACGTCCATGTCATCGAAGGGAAACACCATGAGCGTGACGCCGATGTTTTGCGCGCTGGCGATGTCAAAGAAATGCGTGGCGGCAAGTGCCTTCATCAGTTGCGCGTCCAGATGCGCCCGTGGGTCAATCAGGGTGACGGGCTTGGCGGTGGTTTTCCGCAGAATCAAGATGAGTTCGTCCAAGTCTTCGGCTTGGCCGCTCAAGGGCGTGAGTTTGACCTGGCTTGGGAACAAGCGGGACAAGGTGCGGTTGTCGCCGTCCAGATCAAATCCCTGCCACGGGATGCCACGTTGGTTAAGCCAGCACGCGCGGGCGGCGGCTTCGATGCTCTTGCCCACGTTTCCTTTGGCCTGAATGGGCAGTATCAGGCGATGTTTGTTTGTTTTCATATTTCGAGGTTGAACCGATATTGGTTCGTTGTTTTGTTGGTTGTTGTTTGCGGTGTTTGAGTGAAAATCGGTGCAGTCTGTTCAACTTCAAGCGGACTGCCGCTGCGTGGCCGGCGGGCGATGGCCCGCTCACAGAAACGATAAACCGACGTGAGCGTCGTCTGGACGCCGCGCTCATTTAGCCATGCGGCAATCTGGCCGTATGTCCAATGCTTGCGGCGCAACGCGAAGATGGCTTCGCGGTGTGCTTCCAGTTTGCTGCGCGTTCGGCGCGGCTTTTCATTTTCGGCTTGTGGCTGCAAATTCATTTTTGTTCTAGTTTTTTCTGCCCCAATAATTCCGTCAGACGTTTGCGCAAATTTTGCGGAAAATTTGCGCAACGCCGCGCCGCGCGGCGAGTCCCTCTAGCTGTGCTAAGGGAAGATGTCTGACGGAATTATTGGCTTTTGAAACGGTCTTCATAGCTGTGTGCATCGTTGTCATTACGATACGGTGATTAAATTGAATACCGTTACCGAGTAGTGGGAGGGTAGGTATGGAGTAAGTGCGAATAGTGGTTTCAAGGGGATGACGAGGCGTAAATTCCGGTTACAGTGGCCTCAATGTTAAGAGTGATTGCCAGCCGGAATGCCAAAGAATACTTCACTGAATCTTTGAAGCGCGAAGATTATTACAGTGAAGGTCAGGAAGTCAGTGGTGACTGGCAGGGAATCGGAGCGCAGAAATTAGGATTGTCGGGCGGGATAACGACGGCTGACTTTGAATCCCTGTGTGACAATCAGAAGCCGGGAACAAATGAACGGTTGACGCAACGGAATAAAAGTAATCGGACGGTTGGTTACGATTTCAATTTCCATTGTCCAAAGTCAGTTTCCGTCGCTTACGAGTTCACGCAGGATGAACGGATTTTAGGCGCGTTCAAAATGTCCGTGAACCAGACCATGCGGGAAATTGAATCGGAAATTAAAACACGGGTGCGGAAACAGGGAGCCAATGAAAACCGGACAACGGGCAACATGATTTGGGCGGAGTTTGTCCATTTCACCGCGAGACCAGTCAACGGCATACCCGATCCGCATTTGCACTCCCACTGCTACACTTTCAACACGACCTGGGATGACGAGGAAAAGAAATGGAAGGCGGGGCAGTTCCGGGATTTGAAGGCCGATGCGCCGTATTTTGAAGCGGCGTTCCATGCCCGGTTTTCAAAACAACTGGCGGAATTGGGTTATCGCATCGAACGGACGGCCAAAGGATGGGAGCTGGCCGGTGTGCCGCAGCGCGTCATTGACGAATTTTCCAAGCGCACGGAGCAGATCGAGCAAAAGGCAAAGGAATTGGGCATCACGACAGCGAAGGGAAAAGACGGACTGGCGGCACTGACACGCGAACGAAAGCAAAAGCAGCTTACCAAGCCGGAATTAAGAGAACGGTGGAACGAGCGCATTTCAGCAGAGGAACGGGCGAGCATCCAAAACAACATCCGCAATCAAGTTTCCACCGCGCCAAAGATTTCGGAAATGACGGCGATGGATTTTGCCATGCAGCATTGTTACGAACGCGCCTCCATCGTCACGGACAAGGAACTGCTCCGGCACGCGCTGCGTTTCGGCATGGGTGATGTGGACGTGGCACAAACAAAACGCCAGCTTTTGCGTGATGAACTGATTAAGGAAAACGTGGACGGTAGGCAATGGCTCACCACCAAGGACGTGCTGGCGGAAGAAAAACGGCTCATTGATTTCGTCGCGGATGGCAAAGGAAAATTCAAGCCGTTCGGTTCGGGCAAATACCAGTTTCAAAACCCGAAACTGTCCGATGAGCAGCGTAACGCCGTCCGGCACGTCCTGCAAAGCACGGAGCGCGTCACAGCCATTCGCGGCGGGGCTGGCACAGGCAAGACGACGATGATGAAGGAAGCCGTTGCCGCCATTGAATCCACCGGGCAGAAGGTTTTCACGTTCGCGCCATCGGCAGAAGCGTCGCGGGGCGTTCTGCGGTCGGATGCCGGGTTTGCCAATGCCGAAACGGTCGAGGCGTTGCTGCAAAATCAAAAATTGCAAGCACAGGTGCGCGGGCAGGTGATTTGGATTGATGAGGCCGGACTTTTGAGCGTCCGCACGCTGGCGCGGGTGGCTGATCTGGCCGAAAAGCAAAACTGCCGGATTATCCTTTCGGGAGACACGGCGCAACATCGCGCCGTCGAGCGCGGTGACGCGCTTCGCCTCTTGGAAAAACACGCCAGCCTGCCCGCCGTTGAACTGAAAGAAATCTGGCGGCAAAAGGCCGATGCCCACAAGTCCGTGGTCGCTGATCTGCGGGGCGGCAATCTTGAAGGTGCTTTCAAGCGATTGGACAAGCTCGGAATGCTACGGGAAATGGACGCTGACAAACGGCATGAAGCGTTGGCGACGGATTACGCTGCGGCCGTCAGCGAAGGCAAATCGGCCTTGGTCATTTCGCCGACACACGCGGAAGGTGAGCGGGTGACGCGGGAAATTCGGGCGAAACTGAAAGCCGCCAGAAAGCTCGCCGCTGACGAATACGAATTCATTCAACTGAAAAATTTGCAATGGACGGCAGCGCAACGCGCCGATGGCCGCAATTATCAGGCCGGGCAGGTCGTCCAGTTCCATCAAAACATCGCCGGTTTCCAGCGCGGGGAGCAGGTCACGGTAAAAGCGCACGAAGCCAGCGGCGTTTTAGTCGAGCGGCAGAATGGCGGGACGGCATCGCTTCCGTTGGACATGACGGCGCGGTTCCAAGTTTATGAGTCCCGCAAAATCGCCCTGGCTCCCGGTGACTGGCTTCGCATCACGCAAAACGGTTTTACCAAGGAAAAGCAGCGGTTGAACAACGGCGATTTGAAACAGGTGAAGGGCTTCACCAAAGACGGTGACATCAGACTGGCCAACGGATGGGTGGTTTCAAAAGATTACGGCAACCTGACGCATGGCTATTGCCTTACGTCTTACAGTTCGCAGAGCAAGGGCGTGGACTGCGTGTTCGTGGCCGAAAGCTCCGAGTCGTTCCGCGCTGCCGACCGTGAGCAATTTTATGTGTCTGCCAGCCGGTTCAAGGAAACCCTGACAATTTACACGGATGACAAGCACCAATTGCTTGAGGCCGTCCGCAAGTCCTCGCACCGGCCTTCGGCCACGGATTTGGTGGCGAAGGAAATTTCGGAGTCAGCCGAGGAAGCGGCAACAACACAGGCGCAGTTGGTGGCGGTTAAAAATGTCGAAAGGAAAATTTCTGAAACGCAGAAAATCAACTGGCCGCATAAACGGAACGTTCGTCAGTCGCAGGAAAGAGGGATTGGAATATAAAACCGGCGTCAGTGGAGGCCGGTCAACGGCATCTCCGATTTGCCGGTTGCATGAGAGGCGAACGGCGTTTTGACCTGGCAGCCAGAAAGAAAACCAAAATTCCGGTAGCAAACAGCCCTATTGTTGAAGGTTCGGGAGCCGGAGTTGGAGAAAATGATGGGGAAGGAGCAGAAACGATGCTGGATAAATCGGGTGAATCCATCAGAGGCGGAATATCCCCGCCAGAAATAGTTGTGTTGGACAATGCCGTTTGGTCGGGTGTTAGGTGCTCGTCCGCACGCGCAACAGGCAAAAGCGCGAACCCGCCAAAAAATACCGCTGCGATTATCGCCAACTTCAACTTTTTCCTCATGTTGTGAAGAATAGAAAAAAGGCAATTTGTTTGCAACAGTTTTTTGATTTTTTCATAGGCGTTTTGTCGTTGTTTTATGTGATTTTTACAGTGGTTTAATGGCTAAAATTCTTTTGCGCTCCCACGTCAATGTAACCGCTTACCGTCGGCGCGGCACTTTGTTGGGAACTTTGATTTGTTGCACAGCCCGAAAGCATTGCTACGAGACAAATCACGAAAAATGAAACTTTAAGAATTGTCATAAAATCAAGGCGATGGTTGTTGCTGCTCCGATTTCTGTTGTTGAATTTCTTTGGCACGTTCAGCCATTTTTTTATACCTGGGAATGCTGATGACCATCAACGCGATGAGGATTCCGTTGATGCAAATGCCAGCGATGCTGCGGCCAAGAATTCTTCTTTTTCCATAATTGCGCATTCCAAACAACGCGATTATTCCGAAAATAAACCCCAAGAGGATAAGAACAATGTTTAATGAGCCGATAATTATACCAACCAGTGGAGGCAATTGACCGCCCATTCCAACATTGACGACAATGCCCAAGCCAAAAGCAATCGCCGGAGCCAAAAGACTGGCCTGCGCCGCCTGGAATGCAAATGGCTTTTTTGCCGATGGCAATGGCGGCGGATGTTGAGAAATAATTGGGGGCAGAATGGATGGCGGGGTTTCCATTTAATGTTCTTTCATGCTTTATTATTCGATTAAAACCCATTTATCTATCAGCGTATGGATCGCGCGTTAATGAATTGTAAAATGTTTCCAGATTTTCAGCAATTGGCATTAAGTAAGGGTGTTCGGGCGCTTCCCAAAGTTCATGGTCGCGCCAATATACTTTGCCATTAAGGTCATCCTCTCGGAGCACTGCGCTGTTTCCAAATAGGTCAATACTAATTGGGAACAACCCTCGAATTTCTGCAATATTGCGGAACGAATGAATCTCATCTCGTATATCACAAGCCTTCAAATCTCTTGTGAGTCCAAAGAGGCGATCAGTGTTAATTCCGACAGTTTTTTTACTGGATGGCCCATATTCGCGGTGGAAGTCGTCAAATTTTTCCGGCACTGGATAAAAATTGTTCTCATCACTTGGGATTCCGCCATTATACTCAAGGCAGAATTCCACAAAAGCCGACGGCAGCCGCAGTTTAAGCTCTTCTTCAAACGCCTGAATATCGTTTGCTGAAGCAATGGACTTCGATTGTATTCCAAAAACGAGCGGTTTAATCATGGCTTTTTCCCTATGTTAGTGACTGGCGTCGCGCCTGAAACAGACGAGGGTGGAGCGTTCACATTGCCGCCTTGAACGCTCTTCATCGCAAGGCCGTTGACGTAGAATTGAATGTTCGCCGGATCATTCATTGCGCCGACTTGAAAACCCGTGTTCAAGAATTTATGCGCCCAAGCGACATCCGTTATGTCAAATGCTTCTGGATAAGCGACCATCCCATAAGCGCGGTCATACTGTCCCGAAATTGTCGCATCTCCCATCGTAGTCGTGGGACCAGCGATGAGGCTCACGGGGTCAGAAAGAACGCCGACGATTCCAATGCCTTTTAGAGCCACGCCGCCACCGCGCAACAATACTCCGCCGACGCCAATTGTTCCCGCACGGAGTGCCGATGCAACTCCGCTATGCGACAATTGATTTAATCCTCTAGGAACAATTTGCATTTCACCTTCATAATAATGATGGATGACCAAGTTATTTGCGCTTAATGCCTGCTTAATTTCAACCTGCGACAAATCATATTGATTGGCCAATGTCCTAACAGCTAAATCACGGTCTGCTCCAGCATCGCCAGAATAAGCAACTTTTACTGTGCTCGGTAATGTAATTCCGTTTATTTCGATTGATTGCGCGAATGGCCTAAAGTTGGGAGTGCCACTAACCCATTCGACGGGCTGGCCACCCGTCAACTTAAACGCACTTGAACCTTCAGGCGGATACCAAAGGCTATTGCCAGCCGGTCCAGCCCATACGCCGTTCTTAGGAATTATCCAAGTTGACGGGTCAGCCGGGTTAAAAGCATAAGGAGCTTCTCCGTCCGGGTCAAAATAATTTACAGGATCGCCGATGGCGCAAAACGTATAACCGTCGGGGTCTCCGATGTTCCACCACGGGTCGTAGCTCAACCAGTTTCCTGCCACGGGGTCGTAAGTTCTCGCGCCGACGTTGTAATAGCCCGTGATGTCCACCTCGCGCCCGCGCCATGCGGATGATTGCGCCATGTCCGCACCATTGGCGAAGGCCGCAGGCCGGTAGCCCGGCACCGCGCCGTAGCCAGTCGGTCGCGCTGGATTCCAACTCACCGCGCCGTTAGTCACTTCGGCCAAGATGTTGCCGCGCGCGTCACTGATGACAGGGTTGAAGGTGTTGAGGTAGGGCGACACGCCATCCAGTCCGCCCGCGCCATTGAGTCCAGCATAAGCACCGTTTAGGTCGGGGCCGTAAAGTTTCCAAACGGTTTGCAGACCGTAGGACACGCCAAGTTCCAAGTATCTCGCCTCCGGGTCGAAGTAGGAACTGATGGTTTGTGATGGGGCAGTTGAGGCAATGTTGTTCGACACGAGAACGGTGGTTGTTTGCAGCCTCTGGTTAAATGGGTCATAGACCGCGCTCCAAATGTAGCCGGAATTGTTCGTGTCCAGATCAACGACTTGATGCAACCGTCCACGCGCATCCCAAGAAAACGATTGAGTGCGTTCAACTGTGCCGCCCGGATTTTTCCAGACACGATTGGTGATGTTACCGGCAGCATCATAGCTGTCCGCCGTCGTCTGGTAGGCAAGATTGTTGGTAAATGAGTTGGTCGCCCATGCGGTGAAATAACCGCTCGGGTGCAGGGCGCTGACTTTCAGTTGATGCACGCCCGGCGCAAGTTCCATCGTTGCGCGCCACTGCATGGCGTTGGTGCCAACGGCAGAGATTGAAACCGGCTGGTTATCCAGCCATCCGCTCACGAGAATGGACTGGCCGTTGATGTGGCCATAGGCCGGAAACGGGGATGTGCTGTTGGTTTCGGTTGCCACGCGCGAAAAGGCGTCGGCTGCGCCGCTCCATTCGTTGGACGAGCTGTTGGCCTGTCCCATTTGCGTGAGCACGCCCGGACCACCGCCAATCCCATTGTCATAAACCATCGTGTTTGTCCAAGTGGTCGAAGGAGTGAGATTCAACTGCTCCTGGGTGAGACGGCGGCTTAAATTCGCATAGGCATAACTGCGCGAATCGGTCATCAGGTCGCCCCGGACCAGTGTGTGGGTCGCCAGCAATCCATCGCTCGACCACATGAGCGATTCATTTAATTGTGATGCCATGTTGATGGTGGTGGCAATGGACAATGGCCTGCCTTCGCCATCGCGTGACATGATGGTGGTTGAACGCACGCCTACCGTGCGATTGGTGAGCAACCCGGTAGTATCGTAACTGTAACCACCACCGCCTGTCGGGTCGCTGGCTCCCACCAGATTACCATCCGCCTGCCAAGAGAAGCTGTAACCGGCATTGCCGATGCTTAGGACGGAACGCCGCCCGGCGGCATCCCAACTTTGCCCAGCACCATACGAGAACGAACCGGCACTGACGGATTCCGACGCAAGTTGCCCGTAGGGGTCAAAAGAACGCGATATGGTTGTTGTCGGGCCGGTGTTCGTGCTGGCGAATTGTTCGGTAACGCCGGTGATGAAACCGCGCGGTTCATATTGCCAAGTCGTGGTCAGCTTTTGCTCCGGCAAAGAACCGCTGTAAGCCATGTTTGTGGGTCGCAACCAATCGTCGTAACTGAATGTGCAACTGGTGCTGCGCCCGTCGGTCTTGGTTTGCAACAATCCGGCGAAAGCGTTGCCAGCAGAATAATAAGAATAGGTCGTGGTGCGGGTTGGATTGCCACCGCCAAAATTCTGCTCCTGCAATAGCTGGCCGGCGTTATTGTAGCTGGCCTGCCATTGCGAACCGCCCGGCATGGTGCGGTTTGTCAAGTCGCCCATCGAATCATAAGCATAGGCGGTGGGCGCATTGTCACGGTCAATTTTGCTGGTCATGCGGTTCAGGCCATCAAAGGAATAACTTGCCGTTGTCCAAGTCGTTACCGCGCCGTTAACGGACGAATCGTGCTGCGCGGAAATGAGATTCCCCGCAACGTCAAATTGATTCAAGGTGAACTCCGTTGTATTCGCCGAAGGATAGCCAACCGACAAAACTATATGTCCATCGCTGTCGGTATAAGTGGTATGGCTGACGGCATTGGCACCGGAACCGTCAGTGATGGTGACGCTGTTATGGTCGGCGGAATAGGCAAAATACCTTTCCCGCACCAACGAGCCGGAAGCACTATAAATTTGAATGCTAGTGGTGCGTCCCAAGGCATCCAGTGATGTGATGGTTTTCTCACCGAGCACGTTAATGTTTGTCACCGCAACTCCAGCAGCATCATAGAAATTGGTGACGGCCTGTTGCAACACGTTGGTTACATAAGTGGTCACGAAGGTGAACGGATTTTCCTGGCTTGTCACTGTGACAATTGCCGGGCCTGCCGTGACTTTGAGGCGGTCAAGGCCGTCAAAGGAATTTACAAAGGTGTTGCCTGCCGCATCCGTCCATTGCACGGCATTGCCCCGCCGGTCGAACACCGTCACATTTGTGGCCAATGGCAAGCCCGCCGCCGAATAGAAGATGCGCGTCACAGTCCGGTTTGCATCGTTGTAAGTCGTCTGCCAGTCAGCACCGTTACCTTGAAATTCGTTTTGGATACGTCCGTCCAAGTAATAAGTCCAGCCATTGGTCGAACCATCTGCATTTTGTCTGAATTCCGGCTGGCCTGTGGTGGTGTATCGAGTTGTTGTTGCCCCGCCCAAAGCATTGGTGTAAGTCTGAACCAGACCGCCAACTTCATAGGAAAATCCTTCGGTGGCCAATAGAGTCGAACTACCAACATCAAAGGATCGGCGCTGCATCAACCTTCCCAAAGCGTCCCAACTATTGGTCGTGAACGCACCTCGTTGGTCGGTGACTGATGTTAGATTGCCGAAGTGGTCGAATGTATAGAAAGTAGTCGCGTAAAGATTGTCGCCCGGCACAGCTTGAATCCCGGTGCCGTTAGGGTTAGCTTGAGTGCGCCAGTGAATTTCCTGAACCTTCCGTCCCGCGCCATCATAGCTGAACCAAATGTAGTCGTCAGGATTGGAACGGGGGCCGTCATACCATTCCAAATCGCCGTTTTGATTGTAGTAAAATTTTTCGCGAGAAACGACATTGCTGAACTGGTCGAAGACATCGCGCCATTGAAGCCTTCCCATTTCATCGTAGTTCATGTTCACCTGCCGCCCGCTGGCGTCTGTCAACGAGGAGAGGTCGCCGCGCGGCGTGAAAGCAAAATAAGTGACCACGGGTGGATCAGAATCGTTGGGCACGTCGGCGGTGGCGGCATATCGAGTGAGTTGGACCGGGAAACCACGTCCATTGTAAATCCATGCGTTGGTTGCCGAATCCGCCAGAATTTCCTGATAACACAAACCGTAGGAGGTGTTGGTCTCAAACCATCCGCCCATGTTTACGGTGGTCGTGACATTGGTGTAAAGCCAATGATTGGTGGCGACTCCAACTCCACCGCTTGAAAATTGCAGGTCGGTCAGGTGATAGGCGTCCGAGGGATCGTTGTAAAGGAAAGTCAATTGATTGCCACTAGGATCAATCGCTGTGGCCGGACAGTTATTCGTCGTGTAAGTAGAAGTGTTGGTCGCGCTTTGACCGCCTACGCCGTTGCCGGTCAAGTCGCCATAAATAATCTGGTTGGTAATGTTCCCGTTGGAATCATATAAGAACGCATTGGTCAGGCCGCGAACATCAACCGTGAATTGGAGGCTCTGCTGGTAATAACCGGGCTGATTGCTCTGACTGGTTGAAAACCAACTTTGGATGTTGGTGAGGCCGAGCGGTTCCTGAATTTGGGTGACAAGGTTGTTCGTGTAATAGTAAAAATAGGAATTGGAAAATACGTCATTCATCAGCGTGTAGCCGCTGACATAACCATTGGTCAACGTCGTGCAATTGTTGTTGTAAGAAAACCATGCGTTGGTAATCAATTGCCGATTTGCGCCGACGGTGGCCTGCTGCACGATGACGCGGCGTAAACTGTCATAAGTATTGGCAACCTCGCGGCCATTCGGTTTGGTTTCACTTACAAGCAGGTGATCGGAATCGGTGTAGGTCTGGCTGTTGGTCGTGAACGTGTAATGGTCGTATCCATACTGCCACTGTGTATTATCCGGCAGTGTGACCGACACCAAATCGCCGTAGCTGTCATATTGATAATTCACAATGCGGTCGTCGTCGGAAATGGCTTGAATAATGCGCCCGTAATAATCGTATTCAAATGTCAGGGAAGCGCCGTTCGCGCTTTGAGCGCGATACAATTGTCCGAAATTATTGTTGGCCGAATTCGTGCCGTAGGTGAATTGATAATAGTTTCCGGCGGCGTCCTGCCAGCGTGTCAGATAAGGCCGGGTGCGGCTCAATTGATTCGTGCCGGCGGTGATGGCGAAATTAGTCATCACCTGATAGGTCCGCTGGCTGCCGTCAGAGCCAAATAAAGTGTAAATGGCGCTGTTGGTGGCGTTTTGCTGAATAGTGTTGTTGAAAAGATTGGCTTTTCCGCCGATGCCGGACGACGTGAAATTAGCCAAGTCTGGATTGTCAGCAGCCATCACCGTCCACAAATTATTTGTCTGATAACGATAGGCCAAAACCGAGCCATCCGGTTCGGCGGCGTAAATCAACGCGTTGTTTGCGGCGTTGGTGGTCAGCACCAGCCGCGGCATGAGACTCAATTTCCAGCCCGTTCCAAATTCGCCATCGGCCACGTTGCGGCTAAAATAATTACGGCGAAGCTGCAACGGCATTGGCCCAGCCAGCGTCATGTCCACGTTGTCGGAATAAAAATCACCGGATACCACTTGCACCGGTTCGGCTACAACCGTCCCTCCCTGTTTGATTCCAGCCCCCGCCGGCCCAAAGTATCCCGTATTCTTTTCAGCCTGGATCGCGCTCGGCGTTGAATTGAATGACAAATTCATTCCAGCCGAAAACAGGGAAGCCTGTGTCGTTTGTTGCGGCGTATATGCAATTTGGGCGGTCTGGCCAGAGCCGCCGGTATTCGCCGTCAAGGCGGAATAGGGTGAGAAGTAGTATTGCGGTTGGGGCGTTGTTACGCTGACATAGGTAAATGTATAACCGACTGATGGGCTATAATCCAAATTGTAAGTCAGGTCGTAAGTTGGATAAAAATCATAATCGCCGACCCAGAAAATATCATCGCTCTCACCGCCGTGCAATGTAGCTTGGTCCTGGCTTAATAAATCACCGGCTTGACCATTTCCAAAGAATAAAGCTGACATGCCAATGAATGAACCTGTGGCATTGGTCACCTGTCCCGGTGTAATCAAAACACGGACAAAATTGGAGTCCCATTCCGTGGTAAAAACATTGGTTACGGACGCCCAAAGGCTCGGTATTTGATTTTTCAGAAGCGTGCTGCCATAGCCAGTGTTAGTTTGATTTCCCAAGGCTTTGTAGTTATCAATGTTCAATTCCAGCGGCATGGCGAAACCGTTGCTGATGGAATTTTGCGCCGCAATTTGGATGAGCCGGATGGCGGATACCGGACTTTGGTCGCCCCACACCGAAGCGATGACCGAATGTTCGGCTGACGAACCTTCAGCCTGAACCATTGTTATGTAGTTATTGAGAGTCGCTTCACCCCAATCGCCGGCATCCTGTTCAACCTCGGCATTGCCAATCAAGTAATCCACGAACCAATTCATATTTAATTTAACTACCATTCCGCCGTTGGAAAGAGGCGTCAGCGCTCCCACCCCCTGCGAAAACCAAGTGAGTCCATGCACTTTATGGATTTGTTGATTGAATTGGTCATCGCTCCACATTTTCTGAAAGAAAGTGGAAGCTAATATCATTGCGGCGTCCCCTGCTTCAGCCGTCACCGCCGGAACAAAATTTGTGTTTGCGGCCTTTTGCTGCTCCAGACTCCAGTAATCTTGGGCATACACCTGGAGCATGGGCTGCGTGACGCGAGCCACGCCCGGAAGAATCGCGGATACGTCTGATCTCTGGCAGGTCAGGAACGTGGGCTGCAAGACAGGCTGAATGGCTTCAGCGGTCGGCAGCCACAAATTTGCCGGTGAGATAAGCGTGGCGTCGCGGCGCTGATAGGTAATTTCAACTTGGAAATTGGTAACGGAGCCAGCGATGTTGGTTTGGGCAATCTGAATGTCCAATGAATTCGTTCCGGTGGTGAAGTTTTGGAAATTCGTCACAGCCGTGATGCCCGGACGATAACCTGCCAGCCAAAGGCTTGCCGTGCTGGTCGTGTTCGTATAGAGCAATAATTTTCGATTGTGAAAATCACACGCCCGCCACATTCCGGTGTCAAATATCTGATTGGCCGTGTTCGTGGTGTTGTTGAAGACCTGAATGCGGATGGTATCGAACATATTTGTCAGGAACGGGTAAGTAATCGAACTATCCGATAGAGTATGCACAACCGCGACTTGCGATTGATTCGTCATAAAATCCGGCACTGGCAACTGGCTCCAACTGGTGTAGGTGTTGGGGCGATTATACGCGACAACTCCAAAATCATTCAGTGAGAGATTGGGTTGCAGTTGATTGGTATTGATCACGCTTGTCAGCCATTTTTGCCAGACGGTAGAGATACCGGCATTTGGCGACGCCAATGCCATAAGCGACGGGTTCGCGAGTGCGTAGGCTTTTACAAATGAATAGGCGTCAGGGTAGTTAGCCGGGGTATATGCGTAAATGTTCTGACCTTCAACGATTGACGTATTTTTAATCCACGGAAAAATTTGCACCGTGTTGGTTCCGATGTTGGCGACCACCCACGGATAATTAACCGTAATCAAACTGTTGGTGACAACCGGAATGCCCGAATAGAAGATGATGCCGTGGACGTTGATTTGCCACAACCTGCTCACCGTGGTATCCATCAGTTTCATATTGCTGTTGGTCGGCCACACATACGCGGCGGGATAACCTGCGGCTCGGAGTAGATAAACCAGCAAGGCGCACTGTTCGGTGGGTGAACCCTGCCCTTCCAAAAATGTTCCCAAAGCGGGGCGATTTACGCCGCCGACTTCAATTGAATCAGATACTTGGTTGTAGCTTTCTATATTTCCCATCGGGTCCGTAAGCCCGATGTTATTGATGACGTAATTAGCCAATGCCAAAGGGTTGTTCCCCATGTCAGCGACAAATTGGTCGAGGATCGGGCTGCGCCTCAATTCAGGAGAATTATCTAAGTTTGTGTAAGTGGGATCGTTCGTGAGCCAGATTTGATTGGTGACAATTGCCGTCAACCCGTTTAGCTCCAAATCACTTCTTCCGGTATAGGTCGCCGGCATCGGCGTTCCCATGAAATGCGGATTGTCAACAAAGTGGGATAACAGCGGTGGAAAAGCGTCAAAGCTCATCGCACACAACGGCAGGTAAGCCCATCCAGTGCTATTCGTAAGACCCATCGGCGTGAAGACGTTCGCTCCCACTTCCGCCGAACCAATGCCCTCAAGGACATAACAGTAGTTGGTTGACGCGGCTACTTCTGTGAAAATATAGCCGTCCATGTCCACACCGCTGACAGTCTGAAAATCAAAGCCAAGCCCCCAATTACCATACCAATTTTGGCCTTCATGGAAACGAACTACTGTGGTCAGCCCGTTGGTTTGAATCACAACGCAATTTCCATTCGTGACAAAGCTCGACCACGCATTGCTGTCAGCGGCTACAGAGCGCTCGGGCAAAGCAATGGTAATGATATTGGTTGGCGCAACATTTGTCGCGCCCGACGCCAAAACGCTCCGGTCATAGACTAAAATCCGAAACCGATTGGTCTGGCCGGTTCGTTCATCATACGCACCGGCGAAAACTCCGAAGTTATAGGTTTGCCCGACATACAGCGGGCTGCCTCCGGCATCATTGCCAAAGGCGGCTACGGGATTGTCCACTGGAAAGCGCGTTACGTTGGTCGTGCTGCCGACAAGCTGCCAGACATGCTGTCGCTGCGTTTTCTGGACTCGGAGAAACCACGGCGTGCTTGCACCGTAGGAATACAGGTTATTTCCATAATTCGCCAGCCTGATACCCTGTTCCATGTCCAACGGCAGAACAAAAGTATTGTAGCCCAAGTCGTTGGGATAAGGTGTGTCGAGGTTCATGTCCCATCGGTCGCCACAATCAAAACGAATTACCTGCCGATACGGGCTGGGGCTAAAACTGAATTCGGCATTCACCTGATCATAATTCCATGTGTCGTT